>Ga0099364_10000198_pt1 | contig 101677 bp, 89 predicted proteins | sample TergutTh196P3_FD_73070 | JGI IMG/M metagenome (GOLD analysis project Ga0099364, IMG submission 73070) | Microcerotermes parvus P3 segment gut microbial communities from Pointe-Noire, Republic of the Congo - Th196 P3 | ecosystem: Host-associated > Arthropoda: Insects > Digestive system > Gut ...
TCTTCAAAAAAAACAACTTTACCCCCCCCCCCCCCCCAACAGCAAGATTGCGCTAGACTAAGCAGAAAAAAACTAAGCTCTTCCACAACCATTCCCTTTGGACTAAAGCCGGAGAGCTCCCTGTATGGGAGCTTTTTAGCTTCATATATAAACCAAGGAAAAAAGGAGTTTTTATGAAAAAGAATAAACTATTTGGTTTTACAATTCTTGTCGCGGCAGCGGCTTTATTGTTTGCTGTCTGCTCTGGTCCTACCAACGGGGGCGGGGGAGGCGGAAATGGCGGTGGAAATGGAGGGGATGATGGAGAGGGGCCTTCCATTAGGATCATGCGCAGTACCTCTACATCTACTGCGTTTAGTTATCAGATAATTAATTATGACAGCAGCATTACCTACGAAACTCGCCTGACCAGCGGGGGCGGTGCCATAGGTACCTGGTCGGGCAATACAGCGACTGTGACGAGCGGATTGACCGCCAATACATTTACTTCACTTACTGCCAGGGCCACCAAGGATGGGGAAACAGAAACGTCGACTCTTCCGGGGATGCTGAAGTATGCTGGTGATTCAAATACGGTCAAGATTGCTGGTTACAATGATTGGTTAAGTGTATTAAAAAGTGGATTAGAAGCGTTAGACGATCAACAGTATGAATCTGAAGTCACTCAAGCCATAGCTACATTCTATCAAAATTGGCTTCAGGAACTCGTTACAATAAATACGAGTAATCTAACATCAATCGAAGCACAACTCACTAATTTGAATAATTCTATGGCGCTTGTTTTAAAGTATCCTAATGTGACTGTACCTAATATAAATATTGCGCAATTGACGCGGATCTGGTTTAACTGGGACGGGCTTATCAGCACTGCCAATCGCAATGTGCTAGATCCCATCATGCTGAACATAATTAAGACCACCTACCCAAGGGTTACTGCGGTTAATTAGGGGAGCATGCCCCCTGGGGTGAAGGCCTCAGGGGGCGGATTTTGCGTAATAATGGACCCGTTCCAAATTTTCAAAGTGCTTGTCTTGTGTATAGAGATCTGCTCAATGGAAGAATCTACTATATTCATATCCTGTCTTCATCATCCCTTTCTATAGAGGTGTCCATTCCTTTTAATTCCTTAAATATACCATGAGCATCTTTAATGGGAATTCGATGTTTTTTCGATGCCCTAGAACGATCAATAATGCCGCACCAGGGAGGTGCTTCGGTCTGGGATAAGCTTGCGAAGCAGCTCATGGTTAGATCGGTAGCTTCCCCTTTCAGTTAAGAGGAGCTCTAGGGCCACCAGGAGGTCTAAATCGCGGCGCAGGGTTGTAGGACCGAGCTTTCTATAATCTTCAGCAATTCTTACTGATAAGATCCTGATTTCTTCGGGGGTGCATAGTTTATCGGCGGGGATGGTATAAGCTAATTGCTGTAAACGGCGGCGGTTTTTTGGGTTTTTCCCGGGTATCTCATCTATTTTATCATGGACATAGTTGTTCCAGGTTAATCCTATCTGCTGTTGATGTATCTCCTTGATGCACTGTTCTAAACCGTCACGGAACCCCTCCAGGGCATATTCAATAAACCTGCTTAGATCCCCCGTTTCTGAAGTATGTTCTAGCTGTTTATAATAAAGGGTCCTGGTGTCGTTATAGTAATTCGATAAAATATGGGAAGCTATGCTTGGAACCCCCGCCCTTAGGAGGATAAAAAATTCCAGAAGCCTGGCAGTTCTTCCGTTTCCGTCCATGAAGGGATGTATCCAGGCGATGTACACATGGGTCACGATGGCCTCTATGACTGCATCATCAAAATTCTGGCCCTTACCGTAATGAAATTCCTTGTAAAGCCAGTCACAGAGCTGTCTGAGGTAATTCTCAACCAACTCACATGAAGGGGGTCTATACACTGCTCCTACAATTACATTAGCTCTGCGTAGTTTTCCAGGGTTTCCGTTAAATGCTTCACCGATATTCCGGCCTACCATTTCATTAAAACGGCAGATAAGGTCCGGACTGATTACTTCGAAGTGTTTTCTATGTACCAGGTCATTTAAAATTGTGTTAAAGGCATGGAGTATATTTTCTACTTCCTTTTGCTGGTACATCCGGCTGGGTTCAAGGTTATTACCCCTTTGGATGTGGGCCAGATCTTCAGCAGAGAGGGTGTTCCCTTCTATGGCGGTGGTAGCCAAGGCCCCCTTGTTTAGGGATACATGGAGCAAACCATGATGAATATCGGGCCTTAGGGGGGTATTTCCTATGACCGCCACATGGGCATAACATTGCCCCAGGAGGTTCATTATCCGGTTGTTTAGGGTCCACTTTCGTTTAAAGGAAATGTGCTCTAGAATGTTTTTCACAAGTTAAAGGATAGCACATGGCCAGAAATCTTGTCAAGATTCTTTACATAAAGCTTGACAAAAAAATTTCAAAAAGCATGATAATTCTTTATATTATAAGGAATTATGGCGATCAACTTTCCTTACAAAACCTTGATCAAAAATCCTCCAGAATTGCCTACATATGGGCCTTTGCCCCGGATAAATCCACATGACAGTACCCCTTTGGGTTCTTCTTGAGGTAGTCCTGGTGTTGTTCCTCGGCGGGGTAAAAGTGGGTGAGGGGGAGCAGTTCCACCAGTATCTTCCGGTCATGTTTTGCCTGTTCCTTTTGGAATAGTTCTTCGAGGAGGGGCAGGTCTTCTTCGGTCTCATAATAGACCCCGGTCCGGTACTGGGTGCCCCTGTCGGGTCCCTGGCGGTTGAGCACGAAGGGGTCGATGATACTGAAATAATGGTCCAGGAGGGTTTCCATGCCAAGGAGTGAGGGGTCGTACTGGACCTGGATGGTCTCTGCATGGCCGGTCCCCCGGTAGCAGACATCCTCGTAGCTGGGATTGGCGGTACTGCCGTTGGCATAGCCGGTCTTTGTCTGGGTTACCCCGGGGATCCGGGAAAAGTACTCCTGGACCCCCCAAAAGCAGCCCCCGGCCAGGTATATGGTTGATGTGCTCATGATTAAAGCTTAGCCTAGATCGGGTTTTTTCGCAAAGTATGTTGATTTGCTTTAGTCCTCGACAAAGAATCTCATCCTTAATATACTTATTCCATGATAATCCATAACAAGCAGGAACCATAATGACTTTATTTCATGGCTCCAGTGTGGTAGTGGAAAAACCCATTCTCGATTATTCCAGAAAAAGCCTTGACTTTGGGCCTGGCTTCTATACGACTGAAAACAGGGAGCAAGCTATTGACTTTGCCAGAAAAGTGGCCCTCCGATATGAACAAGGGGCCCGGTCGGTGTGTATCTATGATTATGATATTGAGGCAGCAAAAAATATTCTGGAAATCTTAATCTTTTCAGGTCCCGATAGACTGTGGCTTGATTATGTTCATCAAAATAGGCATGGCAGATATAAAGGGAAATCATATGATTTGGTCATAGGCCCTGTTGCCAATGATGATGTGTACGCCGCTCTAATTGTCTATGAACAGGGTATATTAAATGCCGAACAAACAGTCGAAGCATTGAAAGTAAAAAAATTATATAGTCAATATGTTTTTAAAACTGACAGAGCTTTATCTTTTCTTAATTTTGTAGATTCATTTGATCCAGGGGTGGTATCATGAGTCCTGAAAAATTATCGGCCCTATTGAGTTTAATTAATCCCGCTGTAATTAAAATGATAATGGATTCAAGGGCTTTATCGAGTATAGAAGCAACAAAAATGTTTTATAATTCTGATTTATATGCTATGATGGAAAATGAAAGCAGCAAAGTATGGCAATTAAGTCCTCTTACCCTTTTTGAGCTTTTGGAAGAGGAGCTTGCAACCGGATCAATAAAATATCCAGAGGCATAGAACAGCATGGAAAACAAAACAAAGTTTTTGGTTTACTGCATTGAGCTATACAAGACTGCCTATAAAATCAGCGGCAAAGAGACTATGCGTATTTTCACTGAAAAAAGAATAATGGAATACATAGAGGAATGTTACGGCGCCCTTCATACCACAGGACCCCAGTACATTATTGAAGATATATCAAGCCTGATTGATGAAAGATAAAGCCAATGACGAGTAAAAGATGCATGTTCTGTTTAACTGTGCTGGCCCTGGGGTTTTTTCTGGGGGGCTGCATGTTCCAGGATATGGATCCTCCTCTGGACCCGAGCCGGCAGCCCTATAACTGGCCTCGTGAGGGTCAGTCTTCATCATTTTCATCCCTTTATATAAAGGGAAATTCTTATACCCAGGGAACGAGTGCTCCTGTACAGCTTTTGACCGGTGAGGTCTTTGAGTTTAAGGTTCATCTCCATAACAATGGGACCACCACCTGGGGGAAGGATGAATCATTGGGGGAGCATGGGGCCTCCCTCTTAAGCCGGGGTGATCCGGGAACCGAAGTAGATGGTACGAGGCCGGGGGATTACAACGAAACCTTTGGGGCCTTTTTCATTCTCTATCCCATGCAGTTTGGGATTCCCCATAACAGTAATGACCCCACGGTCTTGCCCGGCCAGTCATGGGAAATAGATACCCTCTTAAGGGCCCCCGATGAGCCGGGTTTTTATACCATGCGTTGGCAGTCCGCAGAGTGGCCCCTGGGAACGACCCCGGGGATACATCACAGTAATACCACCGCATCAAGCAACACCCGTAATAGTCCCTATAACTATTTTAACCGCCCCTTCTTTGGGGAAGAGATCGTGGTTCACGTCGAAGTAGTTCCCCGGAATGAAGCTCCGCCGGTCCATCACAGGAAGCCGGGGGTGCTGGATCAATTTGATCTTGAGTACCAGGGTTCTTTCCTCCTTCCTCCTGTTTCTAACCCCGCAAACAACAGTGTGTTAAACAGGGCCTATGTCACCTCGGGCATCACCCTGCGGCACCTGAGGGACCCAGAGGGCCATATTACAGAGACCCGCTTGCTAGCGGTGGCAGGGACCCAGGTGAATGCCAATGTCTTGTATGAAGTCATTGTCCCGCCAAGCCTTGGACAGGTTTCTGGGGCCATCCCCCTGCCGACGGCGGAACTAAGCAGCATCTTTACGGGGCAAAACGGTTTGCTCATCAACGAGGGGGGAGGCTCGGTGGGCTGGTCCCTGGGGTCCATGTGGCTGGATGAAAAGACCGCTCTCCTTTACTGGACCAATTCGGCGGATTACCCGGCCAGCCAGCAGCTGCCCGGTATACCCTTCCTCTTTTACGCAAAGATTGATTTTGCAGGGGGGACTGTTTCCGCCAGGGAGTCCTGGGGGCTTTTGGCAGGGGGAGCTCCCTTTGGGGGTTTTATGGGGGGTGTGACCCCCATCCCTGACAGCGTGGCCCCTGCCTTTGGGGGACGGAAGCTGGCCATAGGCTTTGGGGGCGGGGGCAGCATAAGCAGCATACGCTCATTCGGCCCTTCTTTGGGAGCGGTTTCCCTGGGCGAAAACGGGGTGCCGGGCCATGACTTTACTCCCTTTTTATTTTACCCCGCAGACCCCAACGAGGGCCTGAGCCATTGCATCCGGGACGGCAGCTATCTGGCTTTGGAGTCCTATTATGCCAATCCCCTTTCACCCTGGGAAGGAAGATGGACCGGCAACGATACCATTAGGACCGGGGTCTTTATCGATTATAAGGGTAAGCAGGGCTATCTAGCCTTTGCCAACCAGGTAATCGGGAGGTCGGCCTACGATTTTGGGGGCCGGCGGTTTTTCCTCCAGCGTCAAAATGCCTGGTATTTTTATGACCTGGAGACCCTGTCGAAGGCCGCCCAGGGCCAGATCCCGGGGGATAAGATTATTCCCTCCAGCTATAATGTGGCGGACTACCCCACCAGTTGGGCCTCTCCCCATAGGACTACCAACGTAGACACCTACATGGAGGTGACGGGCTCCTGCTTTGATCCCGATACGGGTTTACTCTACCTTTATGTACGTTTTGCCTATGGAAATGAGCCCCTTGTCCATGTCTACCGGGTTAAGGAAGGTTGATGGAGGGCCTCCCGTGTTCCAAAAAGGGCCGGTTTCTTGCTTTTTTCCCTCTTTTAATGCATAGTTAGCCTATGGCAGAGCAAAGCGTAATACCCATGGATCAGCTGCTTCCCAATAAGCTGCCCCTGGTGGCCCTGATGGGGAGGCCTATATTCCCGGGGATTTTTACTCCCATCATGATTGGGAACCCCAACGATGTGAAGGTGGTGGAGCATGCGGTGGCGGGGGATGCCCTCATAGGCCTGGTGATGCTCCGGAATGATACGGAGACCCCTACGATAGAGGATCTCTTTAAGGTGGGGACCGCCGCCAAGATAGTCAAAAAGATAAACCTCCCCGACGGGGGGGTCAATATTTTCATCTCTACCCTCAAGCGCTTTCGGGTGAAGAAGACCCTCCATGCGGAGAATCCCATAATCGCGGCGGTGGAGTACCTGGAGGACGAAGAGGACTCTACTTCGGAGGTTAAGGCCCTGACCCGGGCCCTGGTGAGCGAGATGAAGCAGATCTCCGAGAATAATCCCCTCTTTTCCGAAGAGATGCGGCTTAACATGATCAACATCGATCATCCCGGCAAGATCGCCGACTTTATAGCCAGCATCCTGAACGTGGACAAGCTGGATCAGCAGAAGATCCTGGAGGTAATGAATGTCCGCAAGCGGATGGAGCAGGTCCTGGTCTTCATCAAAAAAGAGCAGGAGCTTCTGCGGATCCAAAAACGGATTCAACGGGAGATAAACGAAAAAATCGAAAAGTCCCAGCGGGATTACTTCTTAAAAGAGGAACTCAAGGCCATTAAGACCGAGCTGGGGATGACCACCGATGCCAAGAGTTCCGAGTACCAGAGGTTTAAGGACAAGCTCGATGCCTTTAACTTCCAGGGGGAGATAAAAGAGGCCCTGGACCAGGAGCTGGAAAAATTCAGCCTCATGGACCCCAACTCGGCGGAGTTCATAGTCAGCCGGAACTACCTGGACGTGGTCTCCGGCCTGCCCTGGAATGACCCGGCCCCGGAGGCCCTGGAGCTGAAAAAGGCCCAGGGCATTTTGGAGGCCGACCACTATGGCCTGGAGGATGTGAAGAAACGGATCGTCGAATTCCTGGCGGTCCGGAAGCTCCGGGGGGATACCAAGGGTTCCATCGTGTGCCTCGTGGGGCCCCCGGGGGTGGGGAAGACCTCCCTGGGCCGGTCCATAGCCCGCTCCCTGGGGAAGGCCTTCTTCCGCTTCTCCGTGGGGGGCATGCGGGACGAGGCGGAGATCAAGGGCCACCGGCGGACCTACATAGGGGCCCTGCCGGGGAAGATCATCCAGGGGCTCAAAATTGTCAAAACCAAGGACCCGGTCTTCATGATCGACGAGATCGATAAGATGGGTCAGAGCTTCCAGGGGGATCCGGCCAGTGCCCTTCTAGAGGTCCTGGATCCGGAGCAGAACTCCAACTTTAGGGATCATTATCTGGACCTTCCCTTTGACGTGTCCAATGTCTTTTTCATCGTCACCGCCAATACCCTGGATACCATCCCGACCCCCCTGGTGGACCGGATGGAGATCATCCAGCTTCCGGGCTATATCGATACGGAGAAGCTGGAGATCGCCAAGCGCTACCTGGTGCCCAAGAGCCTGGAAAAAAACGGCCTCAAGAAAAAGCAGGTCTCTTACACCCAGGATTCCCTCCTCCACATAGCCAACGGTTATGCCCGGGAAGCGGGGGTCCGGAACTTCGAGAAGAACCTGGACAAGATCCACCGGAAGCTTGCCAAGGTGATTGTCGATGCCCAGGAGCTGCCGGATAATCCCCCTCCTGCCAAGTTCAGCATAGACAAGGGGCTCATCGAAGAGCATCTGGGGAAGCCCATCTTTCCCGAGGGGGATATCAAAAAGGCCGACCGGCCCGGCATGTCATTGGGGCTGGCCTGGACCAACATGGGGGGGGATACCCTCATCATCGAGGCCACCTCGGTGCCGGGCAAGGAGGGCATTACCCTGACGGGCAAGATGGGAGAGACCATGAAGGAGAGTGCCATCATCGCCATGACAGTGGCCCAGAAGCTGGGGGCCGAGCGCTATGGCCTGGACGCCGAATGGTTTAGCAAGAACCACATCCACCTCCATATCCCCGAGGGGGCCACCCCCAAGGACGGCCCTTCGGCGGGGATCACCATGGCCACGGCCCTCCTCTCGCTGATGCGGGGAAAGGTGATCGCCCCGGCCCTGGCCATGACGGGGGAGCTCAGCCTTACCGGCCAGGTCCTGCCCATAGGGGGCCTTAAAGAAAAGACCATTGCCGCCCGGCGAAACAAGGCGAAGCATATCATTATTCCCCGGCAGAATATCCGGGACCTGGACGATATCCCTGAGAAGGTGAAGAAGGGGGTCCAGTTCCATCCGGTAGATCGCTTCGAAGAGGTTTTAGCTTTAGCCCTGCCCGGTTAACGCTTTGAGAGGAGCTGCTGGCTGATCCTGGTGCCCAGGATCTGCACCGTCTCTACCAAGAGTAAAATCACTATCACCGCCCCTATGGTCACATCGGTCCTAAAACGGTAGTAGCCCCAGCGGATGGCCAGGTCTCCCAGGCCGCCCCCGCCTATGGCTCCGGCCATGGCGGAGTAGCCTATCAGGTTGATGATGGTCAGGGCCAGGCCGGAGACCAGGGCGGGCATGGCTTCGGGGATCAGGACCTTGCGGATGATTTGGAAGCTGGTGGAGCCCATGGCCCTGGCGGCGGTAATGACCCCCAGGTCCACGTCAGATAGGGCGGTCTCTACCACCCGGGCCACGAAGGGGGCCGCCGCAATGGAGAGGGGGATGATCGCCGCCGTGGGCCCTATGCTGGTCTGGACGATCAGCCGGGTCAGGGGGATGAGGAGGATCATCAAAATAATAAAGGGGATGGATCGAAAGAGGTTTACGATCCGGCTCAGGACATTGTAAAGGACCGGCCGGGGAGCAAAGCCCTCCGGGGAGGCCCCGTAAAGATAGACCCCCAGGGGAAAGCCCAAAAGGCAGGCAAAGATGGTGGACATGAAGGTCATCTCCAGGGTCTCCAGGGTCGCCCCGGGGAGGAGGGAGAGGACCTCCAGGATCCGCTCGCTAAGCATGGAGCAGCTCCCGGGCGGCGGCGGTTTTGGGGGAAGAAAAGATGCTCTCCACGGTACCGGTCTCGGCGATGAGGCCCTGATCCATGACAGCCACCTCCTGGCAGATCTCCTGGATCACCTGCATCTGGTGGGTGATAAGGATGACCGTAATATTTAAGCGTTCCTTTAGATCCCGGATCAGGGCCAGGATAGCTCGTGTGGTCTGGGGGTCCAGGGAGGAGGTTGCCTCGTCGCAGAAGAGGACCTCCGGGTTGGCCGCCAGGGCCCGGGCTATGGCGACCCTCTGCTTCTGGCCCCCCGAAAGCTCCCGCATCCGGGCCTTCTTCTTATCCCCGATGTCTACCAGTTCCAGGAGCTCATCTACCCGGCGGTCTATGTCCTTTCTTTTATGTCCCGCAATTTCCAGGGGGTAGGCGATGTTCCCCGCGGCGGTCCGGGAGCCCAAAAGGTTAAAGTTTTGAAAGATCATCCCCATCCGGCGGCGGCGCTCCAAGAGGGCCAGGCCCCGCAGGGTGTCGACCCGCTCTTCGCCGTAGTGGACCTCCCCGCTGTCGGGGACCTCTAAAAGGCTCATGGAGCGCAGGAGGCTGGACTTGCCGGCCCCGCTACGGCCTATGATCCCGTAGATGCTGCCGGGGGGGATACTAAGGCTCACCTGGCGGACCGCCTGAACTTCTCCGTAGGATTTAGAGATGTTTTTTAGGACAATCACCAGAGCCGCCTTTGCCCGCCTTCTATAAAGCGGCGATTTCCTTTAATCGTTCTATGATGGGGATGTGCTGGGTGCAGGCTTCTTCGCAGAGGCCGCACTGGTTGCAGGTGGCGGCCAGGGAGGAACTCAAGTCCCACATGTCCCTGAGCCGGTCCCCCATGGGGTCCTTGTCGCCGGCCTTGGCCAGGATCTTCTGGTTGTAGGTGTCCATGAACTTGGGAATGGGGACCCCCTGGGGGCACTTGTCGCAGTAGCCGCAGCCGGTGCAGATCCCGTCCAAAGAGCCCTGGGAGAGGGCCTTAATGGCATCCAGCTCACCCTGGTTCCGGGGCTGGTAGCTGTCCATGGCCGCCAGGGCCTCTTTTACATGGGCCAGGGTGGCAAAGCCCACCAGGGAGGTGGTGATATCGCTGTGATCCCAGAGGAACCTGAGGGCCCCGGAAACGACGCTTTCACCGTTCTTGCAAAGGAAACCGAAGCGTTCGGGGTGATCGGGGATGAGGCCGCCCCCCAGAGGGTTCATGACCACGGCGCCCAGTTTCTTCGCCCTGACGGCGTCGAAGGCGGCCTCCCGGGTGGGGAAGTCATAAGCCGAGTAGCCAAAGAGGACCCCTTCAAAGACCCCCTCCATGAGGAGTTCTTTAATCTCGTCCTTTACCAGGTGGCTGGACACGCAGATATGGCCTATGAGGCCCTCTTCTTTTAGCTTGCGGAAGGCCGTAAGGACCCCGTCCTTCTTCCGGCCCTCCCAGCCGCCCAGGCTGGTGATGCACCAGATATGGTAAAAATCTATCTGCGAAAGGCCCATTCGTTTGAGGGAGCCTTCAACTTCCTTGCGGATCTCGGCCTCGGTGGAGGCGAAGGTCTTGGATGCGGAGTAAAAGGGGAGATTTCTTTTCTTAAGTTCCTTGAAGCCCGCTCCATAGGCCTTCTCGCTGCGGGTTTCGAAGTAGCCCGGGGCGGTATCGAAATAGGTGACCCCCCCCTCGGCGGCGGTGACCATCATCTTTGCACATTCTTCATGATCGTCTACCTTGGCAAAACGCATGCCCCCAAATCCCAGGAGGGATACTTTTTTTCCGGTCTGACCATATTCACGGTAAATCATCTTCGTACCTCTTGGATCCGATCTTAGCAGATTAGGGGCCAGAGGTATAGGGGGAGGGGGAGTTTAAGAGAGGTCCCCCAGGTAGTGCTTGGCCAGGCTGTCATGGGGGTCCAGGGCCAGGATGGTGCGGAAAAAGGCCTGGGCCTCTTCGGTGTTTCCTGATTTAAGGGCCAGGACCCCCAGGTTGGAGATGATCTTGATGTTCTCCCCCTCCTTGCGCAGGGCCCTTTCCAGTTCTTTCCGGGCTTCCTTTAAATTCCCCAGCTCCATCTGGCAAATGGCTATCTCGTTGGAGAGATCGCAGGACTGGTCCCCCAGCTCCGCCGCTTTTTGGAGGGCCTCCAGGGCGTCCTGGTAGCGGCCCCCCATTCGCAGGGCCCAGCCCAGTAGGAACCAGCCGTTGGAAACCCTGGGGTAGCGTTCGATGAAATCCCTCATCCGTACCAGCCCCGTTTCATGGTCCCCCTGGTTGATGGCCTCGTAGGCATCCCTGTAGGCCTGGTCCTCCAGGCCCTGCTCCTCCATCTCCTTGAGGATCCGCTCGGCTTCGGTCTTTTTGTCCTCCGGAAGGTCTTCATCCTCCCCGGTCAAAAGGTACTGGGTAAAGCAGGAGCGGGCGAGCTCGTAGTCCCGGCGGCGGAGGTAGAAGAAGGCCGCATTAAAGAGGGTGTCGCTTAGGACCGGCTCCGCCGAAAGGGCCTCTTCGTAGGCCCCCAGGGCGGCATGCTGGGCCCCTTCGTCCCCCTCGGGGCCGGCGGCCCTTTGCTCCATGATGAGGGCCCGGTTTAGGAGGACCCCGGGGGACCGGGGGAAGAGGCCCAGGAGGATCTGGCAGATCTCCAGGGCCATGTCGTACTCCCCATTGGCGGCCTTGACGATGGAGGCGGAGCTTAGCTCGTTAAAGATGGCGGGTTTTACGGTGAGAACAAAGGAGCGGTAATAGTCTATCCAGTGGGGAGGGGTCTCTTCTTTCAGGGGGATGCCCTGGCTGTCCATAGCTATGACCTTGAGCATCCCCGAGAGGATCCTCTCTAAGCTAATGGTGCTTTCTAAAGGAGCTTCTTCTTCATCCAGCTCCAGGGGGAGGAGGATCTCCGGGTCTATCTGGAACTCCAGGGGGTATGCCTCTCCATCCTGGGTAAAGGGGGACCTGAGCAGCTCCTCCTTTAGGGTAGGGGGGACGGGTAAAAACACAATGCTCGTCATGGCTTAGGGGGAGGAGGGGGCTGGGGCAGCATCGGGGGCCTTCTTTTTCTCGAAGGGGTCGTCCCGGGATGTCTGGGGTCTTTCCACCGAGCGGTCATCGGCCCGGACCACCGACAGGTAGTCGTTAATCCGGATCTTGTAGCTCATGGGAATGGTGTTTTCATCGAAGGAGAGGACCAGGGCGACCAGGTCCTTCCGGCCCTCTATCTCCTCGGAACTGGAAAATTTACCCCGCAGAAGGAAGGGCTCCCGGGGGTCCTCAAATTCGACCCGGAGGATGGCGTCCTTCTCGACCAGGAACTTGGCCACCCCCTGCATGATGATCTTGGCCCAGGTAAAGGAGATTTCCCTTAAGATGCACTGCCGGGGCAGCCCCTGGATGAGGACCGCCGTTTCTTTGGCGGCCAGCCGGAGCTTTCGCACCGTTTCGGGGCTTATGGTGATCTTTTCTTCCCGCCGTCTTTGGGAGTTTACATTGGCATCCAGGATGCGGCCCATGATTTCGATCAGGTCGTCGGGGGGGCGCTGGGTAAACTGGAGGGTAAACATGGCCATGTCCTGGGAACCCCCGTAGGGGGCATTTCCGGCGGCTTTGGTGTTGACGAAGAAGGTGACGGGGTTTCCCTTTTCGGCGGTCTTAAAACAGAACCTAAGGCTGACCATGTTGTTGGCCTGTTCAAGCTTCTGGAGGATCCCCGACTTGATGCTGACCAGGACCTTGGCCCCCTCGAAGGAGGTGGAGTAGATCACGCAGGGCCAAAAATCGCTGACACATTTAAGGAAGATCTGGTTGGCCACGAGCCCGGTGGCCTGGGCGATTTCCTTACTCAGGGTCACATCGATAGACTTATACCGGGAATAGTACTCATTAATTTTCTGACTGGTGATCATGGCCATTACTTAGATAATACAGCCAGAAGGGGGTCACGTCAATTGAGGGAGAAAAAATTATAGATGGGCGTCGTCGATGATGACTATGTCTACCCGGCGGTTGTTGGCCCGGCCCTGCTCGGTGTCGTTGGTGCTGATGGGCACGGTGCTGCCAAAGCCCGCCACCTGCATCCGGGACTCCGAGACCCCCAGATCGGTCAAGAGATAGAGGACACTAAGGGCCCGTTCGGTGGAGAGCTGCCAGTTAGAGACCCAGGGTCCCGAGGGGTCTATGCCCACCGAGTCGGTGTGGCCCTCGATGCGGAACTTTCTGCCGTCCACTTCTTCAGAGGAGAGGAGGATGGCCAGGTTCAAGAGGACCCCCCGGGAGGCCTCCATGTTGAGGACCGCCGAGGCGGGTTCGAAAAAGACATCGGAGGCGAAACTAATCACCACCCCCCTTTCGTCCTGAGTTACCCTTACCCGATTGGAACGAATCTCGGGATTATAGAGGCTCACAGCCCGCCTGAGGGCATCCGCCAGGGACCTGCCCCGGGTTTGGGATGGGAAATCTGCAATTATATTACCCGCGGGCTGCATACGCCCCACCGAGAGGGAGTAGCCCCAGTCGTAGCGGGAGAAATAGTCTGAGATGGCTTGTAAAACCGCTTCATCTTCGAGGACAGGGTTAAAAAGGATGGCAAAAAAGCAGAGCAGGAGGGTCACCATGTCTCCATAGGTGGTCATCCAATCATTACTGCTGCCGCTCTCCTCATCTTTTTTCTTTTTCTTGGCCATGGTTCTTAGGCGTCCTTCATATCGTGTTCCAGGGCCTTCCGGTCCTCGGTGGAGAGGTAGGCCAGGAGTTTCTGGCTAAGGATCCGGGGGTTATCCCCGGCCTGGATGGAAAGGACCCCTTCGATGATCATTTCCCGGGCATTGGTTTCTTCCATGTCGAAGGTTCTGAGCTTCCGGGCCACCGGAACCGCCACAGCGTTGGCAAAGACGGAACCATAAAAGGTGGTGATAAGAGCGATGGCCATGTTGGGACCTACGGTGGATGGGTCATTGAGGTTCCTCATCATCCCGACCAGACCGATGATGGTTCCCCACATCCCCGTGGCCGGGAGGACCGTACCCCAGAGGTCCAGGACCCGGTGATACCGGGCGTGGCGATCCTGCATCTTGTTTATTTCTATTTCCATCAGGTTCATGATTATATCCCGGTCGGTCCCGTCGATAGAGAGCCTGAGGCCCGTTCTCAGGAAGTCATCGTCCAGGTCCTGGATTTCTTCTTCCAAAGAGAGGAGCCCCTCCCGGCGGGCCTTCTCGGAGAAGGCTATGAGTTTTCGTGCTATGTTTTGTTCCCCAAAATCGGGGTTTTTAAAGGACATGCCTATGATCTTAAAGATTCCTATGCTGTCACTGAATTTTGGACCCGCAAAGATCAAAACGCAGACGGAGCAAACGACAACGATAAAGAAGGACGGGAGATCCAGGAAGGCCAGGACTCCAACTCCCCCCCAGATCATACTTATTATCATGGCTGCGAAGGATCCAATAAGACCAATTATCGCTAAAATGTTCACCACACTCTCCTAATATAGATCATCGGCCTAAAGGGCCTATAAATAAACTAGCTTTCAAAGGAGAAACGATAGAGCCGCTCCAGAATATTGTTGATCTTTACCCCGTAGTCGGGATCAGCGGCCCAGGTTCCCGCCAGGCCCGAGATGGTGGGGGATGAGCCCAGGCGGACATAATGGTACCGGGGGTTCACCAAAAGCTGGTTTAGGGGGGCTTCGGAGGCATAGGCCTTTAGGTGCTGGATATGGGCCCGGACCCCGGTGCGGGGGTCGGGAAAAAGCAGGCCGTGCTGCCCGGGCCCTATGGAGCCCAGGCCGGCAAAGTTGTTCATCTCGGGGGTCACCAGGCCCCCAAAGCGCAGGTAGCCCGTCTCGAGGCTCATCTGGGCGAAGGCCACATCGTGGTTGATCCCCTCTATGGCCGCCTCTTCGGCATAGATGAGGGCCAGGGCTTCTACATAATCTGGGTCTGCCCCGGGGTTGGATTGCATCAAAAAGGCGGCCAGGTCTTCGGGGCTGATAAGGCCCTTGCCCATGATCTCATAAGGGATGGGGGGTATGGGGATGAGTTCCGGCTGGGCTGCCATTGAGGCGGCTGCTTCGGGCTGGGGGGGCCGGGGGATCTCCCAGACCAGGGGAGTCATGGCACAGGATGAGATGATCAATACAATGGCCAGGCAGAGGGGGGACAGGACTTTCTTCACAGTTTGGTTCCTTAAAATGGCATTGAGGGCCCGCCGGGGGGGATTTCCCCTCATATTGGCCCTCTGTACCTAAATTTCGGCTAAAAAAGATCTAATCCTAGGTTTTTTTCGAAGTATTTTGCATTTCCGGGCCGTATAGGGGTATGGAATACACCTACGAAAAAACCATGGATTCCTATGTGTTGGATCTGAGCCCCGCCAGTCTGCCCCGGGAAGAAAGGCCCAGGGAACGGCTCTTGGAGAAGGGGCCCGAATCGCTCTCGGACAGGGATCTTCTTGCCATCCTTTTGGTTTCGGGGGTCCGGGGAAAGCCGGTAAACCTATTGGCCCAGGAACTCCTGGATCTTTTGGACCGGGACAACAAGATCCCTCCCCTGGAAAAGCTGCATAAGCTTAAGGGGATGGGCCTGTCCAAGGCCTGCGCCATTTCGGCCATGCTTGAGTTTGGGCGAAGAAAGTGGGCCGCCGGGCAGAGGATACGCCAGCCCCAGGACATTTTCGCCCTCATCCGGCATCATGCGGACCGGCGGCAGGAGCGTTTTCTTTCCATCTCGCTGAACGGGGCCCACGAGGTCCAGGCGGTCCGGACCGTAACCATAGGGCTGGTGAACCGGACCATCATCCACCCCCGGGAGGTTTTTGCAGAACCCCTCATGGATCGAGCTTCGGCAGTGGTGGTGGCTCATAACCACCCTTCGGGGAATGTACAGCCCTCGGAGGAGGATCATGAGATAACCCGGCGCCTAAAGGCGGCGGCGGATATCATGGGCCTGGGTTTTCTGGATCATCTCATTTTTTCTGAAACCCGCTACTACAGCTTTTGCCAGGAGGGGTATATCAAGAATTAGAGTTATCGTAGACCAGGATCTCCGCCTCGTTCATGGTGGCCCAGTAGCCCCCCCGGTGAAGCTCGTTCATCGAGAGCCGCAGCCAGTGCCCGAAGGTCCCGGGCTCGCTGCTGTCGGGGTTCATGGTGGCCGCCCGGCCTCCGGGAAGACGGGCTGCTTCGGGCATGAGGATGTTCTTGGCGGCCCAGTAGTCCAGGGCCACCGGGTCTATGGAGGCGGCGATCTTGTTCACCTCCACGGCCCGGGCGTAGGTGCTGGCGGGGCCCTGATCGGGGCCTATCCAGATCATGTCCAGGATGTTAAGGACCGGGAAACGGGTCTCGGCCATCATGGTTCCCATGGAGCCCCGGCTGACGGTGTTGTGGACCCGCATCCCCGTGAGCCGGGCCGAGGGGACCCCCATGTAGTTTTTCACCGCTGCCGTCACCTGAAAGAGGCCGTGGGATTTTAAGACCGGCATGTTGATCACCTTAAGGCTCCCCGAGTCATAGGTCCTGGTCTGGCTGTTCCAGATTCCCTCCCTAAAGCTGACCTGGGTGCCGTATTCGGTGGTAAATTTTGGGTACGAGACCTCAAAGCCCGTGGGCCCCATGGTGTCTTCGACGAAGAAGCCGTCCCGCAGATCCCCGGCGGAAAATTCATTCACCCGGATGAGGGTGAAATCGTCCCAGAGGACCCCGGTGACCCGGTGGCCCCGGGCCTGGAAGGACCGGATCACGTCCAGGGTGGAACTGTTTCTATCCATAGAGTTGGGGTTGGCCCAATCGAGGCTGCCCCCCCGGCGCTCGCTGCCGAACTGGGCCTGACCGTTATCGGCCACGATGATTTCGCCCCGAAAGCCCCCGGGGTGGTCCAGGATGGCCTGGATCACCTGGCGGAGGAGGTCCGTGTTGGTTCCTCCTCGCTCGGCCCATTGGCAGTTTATTTTTATGATCACCACATCAGAAGAGGCAATAAGGCCCCCGGGATGGGCCGGGCTCTGATGGAAAGAGAGGCCCTGGCCCTCCATGGAGAGGAGGAGCCGCTGGAAGCCCCCGTCGATGCCATTGCTGGATTCTACGAAGACCCGGGACTGCCCAGGGCTGCTCAGCTGCTGAGCCGGAGCGGGACCCCCGGGAAAGGGGAGCCCCTGGGAAGAGGCCTGGGTTCCGGCGCTGACGGTTCGCAGGATCTGGGGAAAGATGCGTCCGGCACTAAGGGCGATAAGGATCGCCAGGGCCGTAATAAGGATGGGTAAGCTACCTTTAATGCCTTTCATAGGGGAAGTATCCTACGAAACCATGGAATTTGGCAAGAGTAGACAGGAAGGCCATAACTTGCTATGATAGGGATGTATGCTTGGCGCCGTACCCAAGCGGTAAGGGAGTGGTCTGCAAAACCATCATGCGTGCGTTCGATTCGCACCGGCGCCTTTTTTTTATCTTTTTTTCTATATAGAGGGGTTATCGAGGGGACTATTATGGACGATAGAAACAAGAGCATCCGGGAGCTGGAGGATGCAAAACGGGCCCATAAAGAAGAACGAGACCGGCTTCTGGAGGGTCTGGGAAACAGCCTCATAAGCCGCATAGGGGACAGCGAGCCCTTCGAAAAGACCGATGTGACCCATATGGGGTCCAGCCCTGCCAAGGTCCTGACCGAATACCGGACCCTTCAGGGTGAAATTACCCAATCAGAGGACATGATAAAATCTCTAGAGGCCGACGTTCTTCGGCTTAAGGAGCTGGAAGGAACCATAGCCCAGAAGGAAGAAGAAGAGGGCCGCCTGACCAAGGAACTGGAAGAGGCCCAGTTAGAGCTGGGCCAGGCCCTGCTCGAGGCTTCGGATCCCATGGTGGATCAGATGCCCAATTCTCCTAAAATTCAAGAAAACATGTTCCTGGCCAAAATTACCGAACAGGAGAACCGGCTTATCGAGCTGGAAGAGCGGGAGGGGGGCATCTTTGCCTGGCTGGGGAAGAATGCCCAAATGGCCGTCGCCAAGGGGCTTCTTTTGAAGAACCGTTCGGGTCTTCAGCGGCTTTATCGCAGCGTGGGGGAACACTTTGTCAGCGCCGGCCAGGGGTCCGCCATGGGCTGGGAGCTTACCCAGAGGGCGGTGGAACTCAAGGGCACCCTCTCTACCCTGGCGGTGGATTTGGCGGTCCTCAAGGGGGAACGCCGCAACATAGGGGATCTTTTCGGGGCCGAGGGCTCCCCTGCCAGGCGCATCCAGGGTCTCCAAAAGCACATAGACCAGGTGAAGGGGGAATTCCCCGGGGTCTGTCTCCGCTTTGCCTCCCTGGCCCTGGAAAAAGAGGGCCGGGACAGCTTGTCGGCCCTGATCACCGAAGAAGATAAACCGGCCCTGGAGGCCGCGGCGGCCCTTAACGAGCGGATGGCCGAAAAGGATGAGGAAATTGCCAGGATCCAAAGGGCCATCAAAGTCGATGAACTTATGGCGGCCATAGAAAAAATGAGAAAGGGTATCAGCACCCAGGAACAGAGAATCGGCGAAGCTCAGGCTCAAATCGCCTCCTATGAGAAGCAGATCTCCGAAACCCAGGGGCAGATAGAGGAACTGCAAAAATTTATTTGAAATAGAAATAGGGGAGGGTATGGCAAAAACCACAAAGAAAGCGGGGAGTCCGGCGAAAAAGGTCAGTCCCCCCAAACCTCGTTCAGGGAAGGGGATCCTCGCCAGGGCCTCTTCCAAGATAGCGGCTCCAGCTAAAGCTGGAGCTCAAAAGAAGGCAGGGGCCCCAGCAAAGGCTGGGGGCTCTGCCAAAGGGAAGGCCGTCAAGGATAGCATCCGTAAGCCCGTCCAGGGGACTCCCAAGCCCGGGGCCGAGTACGACGAATCAAAAATAAAGACCCTGTCCTCTCTGGAGCATATTCGTCTAAGGACGGGGATGTACATAGGCCGTCTTGGAGACGGCTCTAACCCCGATGATGGGATCTATGTGCTCTTAAAAGAAATCATAGATAACGGCATTGATGAATTTATCATGGGAAACGGCAAGCAGATTGAGATCCAGATCAAGGACGGGACTGTAAAGGTCCGGGACTTTGGCCGGGGCATACCCCTGGGGAAGCTGGTGGAATGTGTGTCGGTGATAAACACCGGGGCCAAGTACAACGATGAGGTCTTTCAATTTTCGGTGGGCCTTAACGGGGTGGGCACCAAGGCGGTAAACGCCCTGTCTTCCCATTTTAGGGTAGTGGCTATCCGGGACGGTGAGTTTGCCGAGGCTGTCTTTGAGCGGGGGGATCTTAAAAACCAGCGGCTGGCCAAGTTAAAGGACAAGCAGAAGAACGGCACCTTTGTGGAATTTACTCCCGACAGGGAGATCTTTGGGGATTATGAATTTATCCCCGAGTTTGTAGAAAAACGAATTCAAAATTATGCCTACCTGAACATGGGGCTTACCCTCACCTATAACGGGAAGGCCTTTATGAGCAGCCGGGGGCTCTTTGACCTTCTGAGCGAAGAAACCGGAGAAGAGAACCTTTACCCCATAGGCTACCACCGGGGGACCCACATAGAGTTCGCCTTTACCCATACCAATAATTACGGTGAGGGCTACTACTCCTTTGTGAACGGCCAGTATACCAGCGACGGGGGCACCCATCTGTCGGCCTTTAAAGAGGGCTTTTTAAAGGGCATACAGGCCTATTACAAGAAGGACTACCGGAGCGAGGACATAAGGGAAGGCTCGGTGGCGGCGGTGGCGGTGAAGCTGATGAACCCCATCTTCGAGAGCCAGACCAAGAACAAGCTGGGGAACACCGATGTCCGCAGCTGGGTAGTCCAGGAAACCAAGGAGGCCGTCGAAGACTGGCTCCATAAAAATAGCGATGCCGCCAAGAAGCTGGAACAGAAGATCCTGGCCAACGAGAGTTTGCGGACCGAACTGAACCAGGTAAAAAAGGAAGCCCGGGAGGCGGCAAAAAAAATCGCCCTTAAGATCCCCAAGTTAAAGGATTGCAAGTACCACCTGGAGGACGGCAAGGAGGGCGAGTTTTCTACCATCTTTATTACCGAGGGGGACTCAGCCGCGGGGTCCATGGTATCCAGCCGGGATGTGATGACCCAGGCCATCTTCGCCCTCCGGGGCAAGGTAGAAAACATGTTCGGGAAGAAGCGGGCTTCCATCTACAAGAACGAAGAACTCTACAATATGATGATGGCCCTGGGGATAGAAAACGATGTGACGGGCCTCCGTTATGGTCGGATAGTCATCGCCACCGATGCGGACTTTGACGGCTACCATATCCGGAACCTTCTGCTCACCTTCTTCCTTTCCTACTTTGAAGAGCTGGTCATGGCAGGGCGGATCTACATCCTGGAGACCCCCCTGTTCCGGGTCCGCAACCGCAAGGAGACCCGCTACTGTTACAATGTCAGGGAACGGGACGAGGCCATGGAAGAACTGGGGAGCCAGCATGAGGTAACCCGCTTTAAGGGCCTGGGGGAGATAAACCCCAAGGAGTTCGGCCAGTTTATCAGCGAAGATATGAGGCTGGTACCGGTGTCGGTAAACACCCTTAAGCAGGTGCCCCAGGTGCTCAGCTTTTACATGGGAAAAAACACCCCCGAACGGCGGGAATATATCATGAAGAATTTGCTGGAAGTAGCCGACTGACCGTTAGGCCAGAGACCAGAATACTGATCCCGTAGAGAAGAACCAGGGGGATGCCAAAGAGCAGCTGGGACAGGATATCCACGGTGGGGGTAAGGATGGCGGCGGCAATAAAAATAATGACGATGGCATGCCTCAGATAACGGATTAAAAAGGCAGGGGTAATAAGCCCCATCCTGGATAGGACAAAGGAAATCACCGGCAGCTCAAAGGCCATGCCAAAAATAAGGCACATCCTGATAAGAAAGCTAAAATATTCGTTAACCCGAAAAAGAGGTTCCATGAGCCCCCCGGCAAAACCAATCAAGAACCGCAGAAAGAGGGGGAGGAAGACATAGCAGAAGGCTATGCCGGCAAAAAAGCAAAGGGTGGAGCAGATGACCACCGGTACAAGGACGGCCTTTTCTTTTTGATAGAGCCCCGGGGCGGCAAAATGCCAGAGCTGGAAAAATAAAAATGGAGAAGCCAGCAGGGTGCCGGTGAAGAGGGCGATTTTTATGATGAAGTAAACCGCATCGGTGGGGGCGGTAAAAATTATCTGCGGAACCGGATCACTTAGATGAAGGGGCCAAAGGGCGATGTATTCGTAGATGTGCTGCCAGAAGATTCCGCAGGGAATGGCACAGACCATGAGGGCAATGATGCAGCGAAGGAGGGTCCAGCGCAATTCTTCCAGGTGGGATAAGAAGGGAGCATTCATTCGGCCCTATCGCCGGGCCCATGGGGTTTTTCTTCCTCCCCTGCTTTTTGGGAACCCTGATCGTCCTCTATATCGAGCCCCGAGGCAGCTTTTTTGAATTCGTTCAGGGCCTTCCCCAGACCCCTGGCTAGCTCCGGAACCTTCTTTGCCCCGAAGAGGATAAGGACAATAAACAAAATAAGCAGGAGTTCCTGTACGCCTATGCCAAACATAGTATCCTCCGTTACATCCATTATTGAATAAAATGGTATATAAGTATAGGGTAGCTATATATGACAAGACGCCGTTTTTTGAAAGTATGCCTTGCCGCCATGGGTCTGACCGCCTGCGGTGCCTGGGGTTCCCGCCGCGGCTCTTCTGGGTCCCAGGATGACGCTGATACGACCCCCTCCTATATAGCTCTGGCTGCCCAGGGCGAACTGGAGCGGCGGGAAGAGCAGCTCTGGGAAAAAATGGAGCATTGTGACCTCTGCCCCCGGAACTGCGGAGTAAACCGCCTGGCCGGTGAAAAGGGTTTTTGCAGTTCCGACGATACCTTTAAAGTGGCCACCCATGGACCCCACTGGGCCGAAGAGCTGGTTATCTCCGGCCGGGGCGGTACGGGGACCATCTTTTTCTCGGATTGCAATTTTCTCTGTGCCTTCTGCAAGAACTGGCAAATTTCCCACCGGGGGGATGGAAGGGTCACCAGCCATGAGGAACTGGCTTCCATGTTTCTAACCCTGGAACGCAGCGGCTGTCATAACATAAACCTGGAAACCCCCACCCATTTGGTGCCCCATATTATCAGGGCCCTTAGAATTGCTGTTCCCCAGGGCCTAAGCATCCCCCTGGTGTACAATTCCAGCGGCTACGAGAGCCTGGAAACCCTCCGGCTCCTGGATGGCATCATCGATATTTACCTGCCGGATTTTAAGTTTTTTGATTCATCATGGGCTTCTACCCTGAGCCAGGGGGCCCCGGACTATGTGCATCATACCTCCCTGGCGATTAAAGAAATGCTCAGGCAGGTGGGGCATCTGCAGCAGGCCCGGGGGATAGCCTTCCGGGGGCTCCTGGTCCGTCACCTGGTGATGCCCCAGAATACCGCCGGGACCGGCGATTTTGTCCGCTGGGTGGCCGAAGAGCTGGGGCCCGAAACCCATGTAAACATCATGGGGGAATATGCCCCCCAGCATATGGCCCGGGATTTTTCACCACTGGAGCGGCGGCCCTCGGCGGAGGATTTCCACTGGGCCATGCAATGGGCCCGGGATGCGGGGCTCAGAAACTTTCATTAATCGAGTAGACATATAAGCCCAGGGAGGGGATAAAAATGGCGTATATTAAAAATCTTTTCGATAAAAATTTTCTCGAGTATGCATCCTATGTCATAAAGGACCGGGCCATTCCGGATCTGGAGGATGGCCTAAAGCCAGTCCAGCGGAGGATCCTTCACACCCTCTTCGACATGGATGACGGGAAGCTCCATAAAGTTGCCAATGTGATAGGCCGCTGCATGGCCTACCACCCCCACGGGGAGGCTTCCATAGGCCCGGCCCTGGTGGTCCTGGCCAACAAGGGTTTCTTCATAGACCGCCAGGGAAACTTTGGGAACATCTACACCGGGGACGGAGCCTCGGCCCCCCGCTACCTGGAATGCCGGGCCACGGCCCTGGCGAAGGAAATATTTTACCATCCCAAACTGACCCCCTACACTGATTCTTACGATGGCCGGAACAAGGAACCCCTTCTTTTTCCTGCCAAGATTCCAGCGGTCATCGTCATCGGGGCCGAGGGGATAGCGGTGGGCATGTCCACCCGGATCCTCCCCCATAATATTATCGAAGTCCTGGAAGCCGAAAAGGCCTGCCTCCAGGGCAAGAAGTTTGAGCTCTACCCGGACTTTCCCACCGGCGGCCTGGTGGACGTGTCGGACTACCGGGACGGGAACGGGAAGGTCCTGGTCCGGGCCAAGCTGGACACCTCGGACCCCAAGCGTATCCTGATTAAGGAACTCCCCTACGGCTCCACCACCGAGAGCGTCATGGCCAGCATAGAGGCCGCCGCCCGGGTGGGGAGGATCAAGATTCAGGGGATCAACGATTTTACCACCGACCAGGTGGAGATCGAAATAAAGCTGGCCCGGGGGGTCTATTCAGAAGAGACCGTCGATGCCCTCTTTGCCTTTACCGAATGTGAGCAATCCATATCGATTAATCTTCTGGTGATAAAAGAAGGGGTCCCCACGGTTATGACGGTCACCGAGGTGATCCAGTACCACGCCAAGCAGCTGGTCAAGATCCTCACCCGGGAGCTGGAACTGGAAAAGAAGGAACTGCAGGAGAGGCTCCACCTGAGGACCCTGGAGCGGATCTTTATCGAAGAGAGAATCTACAAGGCCATCGAAGACATGAAGACCTCCGAGGCGGTGACCAGGGCGGTCCTGGATGGCTTTAAGCCCTTCCTTAAAGAGGTGGGTGCTCGGGGGGTGAGCGAAGATGACGTGGATCACCTCCTTCGCATCCCCATACGGCGCATCTCCCTCTACGACATAAACCGGGCCAGGAAGGAGATGGAAGAAATCCAGGGGCGCATTAAGGAAATCAATGCCCATCTAAAGAACATCGTCGCCTATGCCCTGGGCTGGCTGGATACCACTATCGCCAAAATCAAGGCCAACGAAGAGCTGGAGGGGGGAGCACGGAAATCCAAGGTGGGGGCCTTCGAAAAGGTGGATGTCAAGGAAGTCGTCAAGAAGGACCTTTCAATTAAATACGACCCCGCCACAGGCTACCTGGGCACCGATGTCTCCGGCGAAACCAGGGCCGAAGCTTCACCCTTTGACCGGATCTTGAGCATCAGGCAGAATGGGGTCTGGTCGGTCACAGATATCCCGGATAAGGCCTTCATCGGAAAGGGGGCCTGGTGGATAGGGGTGGCGGACAAGGAAGTGCTGATCAATACGGTCTTTACGATTATATATAAGGAAGCTAATACTGGTTTTGCCTATATTAAGCGCTGCATCATAGACGGCTGGATCATGAACAAGGAATATACCCTGGTCCCCGAGGGGGCGGAGCTTCTTCACCTGGATACCCGGGAGAAATTTTCCTTTACCCTCCATTATGTGCCTAAACCCCGGCTGAAGGTTAAAAAAGAGGTCTTTAAGGCCCAGGACTACAATATTAGGGGACTAAGGGCCGGGGGGATACGGCTTTCGGCAAAAGAAGCCGATAAACTGGAAAACCGCTAGGAGTGATCATGGAGGCACCAGTTTATAAGGAAGAGAGGGAAATTCCCTTTGATCCCGCTTCGGGCTTTTCGGTGGAGGAACAGGAGGAGATCCTCCGGGAGATCCAGGCCATAGCCGGAGAAGGCCGCCTGCTTTCTGAAGAAAATTTCCCCCCTGCCAAGAAACGGGGCCTTTTATTCCCCCTTTTAATTAACGGTGTAGCTCTGGTTATTTTGGGCCTGGGTTTTGCCCTCCTCTTTTTCTTTAATGCCCAGGATGATCAGGGAATCCGCGCCGGGTCTGCCCCCTTGGGCCATACGGAGCGGATGCTGATCCAGGAGATCCGCAGTGACACCATACGGCAGCTCCACGAAAAAGAGGATGAAATAAACGAGGTTCTTATTAGGCTCTCCCAGGTAGATATGGAGTACCGATCCTTACAAAATTCGGTGGAAGCCCTGACCGAAACCCAGATGGAAAGGGCCGCCTTTTTATTGGGTCAGCTGGATGAATACCGGGGAACCATCAGGGCCCTGCAGCTGGAGAGCGCCGAAATCCTGGAGGACTCCCGGCTAAGGGAAACAGCTCTGCGCCTGGAGGCCAACCAGGGGGATACCATCCTGTCCTCCGAGGCCCTGGCCATGGCGGCTTCTTCGGCCCTGGATGAACTCAGGGCCCTGTCTGCTGAGCAGGATAGGGCCAGCCGCATAGAGGGCCAGATGGGGGGCTATTTTACCATGGCCAATACCCAGATCTTCTCGGGCCACCTGGATGAGGCATCCCTAACCCTGGGGAGGATGAGGGACTTCCTGGAAACCCCGGGCTTCCAGGGTATTAGGGCCTTCCAGGAGAGAAAGCAGACCCACCTGGCGGCCATTACGGCCATGGAAATGGCGGTCACCGAAGCCCTGCGGTTAAGGGGGGAACGAGATGGGGGAGGGCAGTCCCTGGGTACCCAGGAGGAACAGGAAGCCCTGGCCCTCATGGCAGAACGGGTGGCGAGCCTTGAACGGGACCTGGCCCTCTTTGCCTCCCAGGGCTCGGATCTTGATCGGATCCTGGCAGTCCAGGCCGAAGAGATTAACACCCTGCGCAGGGAGGTCCAGGAGCAGGAAACCCAGGCCCTGGAGTTAAGCAGCACCCTGACGGGCCTGAGGACCCAGGTTGAGGGGGCCAATACCAGGGCCTCCCAGGCCGAAGCGGCCCTGGATGAAGAGAGGCGGGAAAATTCTGCCCTGCTTATTGAAAGGGATGATCTTCAAAGGGAGCTTACCCGGTTTAGGGATGCCGCCCGGTCCCTTCTGGAGGACTAGGCCCTGCTTATTCGTTAAGGCTGAGGGTGATGACCCTCTCGAGCCGCTCCACCCCCCGGGCCCCAATTCGGACTTCCGTAAGTACCATGTTGTGGGGCGGCGGGTCCTCATCGGGCTCCTCTACAATAAATGTTTCACGGTCTGCGATAGCCCCTGTCCCAGGCCCCCCAGGGGCAGAGACGAGCGGGCGGAGTTCCAGAAAATCATCGGTCCCAAGGGTAAAAAACACATAGTTCCCCTGGCTTAAGGTACTGCCTGAATATATTTCGTAAGTCCCATCGGAAAGGAAATGCATCCTTCCCAGGGAGCTGTCATAGACCCCAGGGCTAAAGCTATTTCTCTCTGCCAGGTGGTTTAGGGAGCTGTTTTCCGGGGGGCCCGCCTTTCTATAGGTCCCCTCCCAGGGGGTGCTGACCCCTCCAAACCTCAGGCGGAGATCCTCAAAGACCCTGATCCTGATGCTCTCCAGGGATTCCAGCTCTATGTCTATGGCCCGCCGGAGGGTAGATATGGAAATGTTTTGGCTCGAGATATGGAGGCCGTATCGGGTAGCTATGGAATTTTGCCAGGCAAAGACCTGCTGGGAACCGTCGGCGTAAAAAATGATCTCCCGGTTGGGGAGGTCAAAATAGATATACTGCTGGGTCACGTTGGAGCCCTGGGGATTGGTAAAGTACCAGAGCCCCCAGATGAACTCTTCAAAGACCCGGGGGTTACCCAGGAGGGCCCGGACCCGCTGCTGTTCTATCTGGATCCCCGGGATCTGCCGGGCACTTATCTGCTGGAAAAAGCCCAGGTCCCGGTTATAGGCATAGACAAATTCCACCTGGTCCAGGATGTTGGCCGAATCCAGGTCCCTCCCAAAGGCAGAGATGGTGAAACTTTCTCCCTGGCCTATGCCCATCTGGTAGGTCTGGGGACGGTCGGTTTCCCGGATGCTGATGTTTCCGTCTATCATGATTTCGGCGATCATGGTGAAGGGTTCTTCTTCGCCGGAGAATGATGCCTCTGCCCCCGGGTTCATCCTAAAGATGGTCAGGGTATGTTCCCCCTGGCTGTTCATCCCCGAAAGGAGCACACAGAGGCTCCGGTCCCCCAGGAGATCCAGGGTGTAGAGGTTTATGGTCCCCGGCCGGGTGGCGGCAGTGGGGGCGCTCCAGAGGCGCCTATAGGTCCGGCTTAGGTCATCGTAGTCTATAAAGGTAACATAGACGGGGCCCTCGGTTTCTCCCTGGAGCCGGTAGGCCACAAACTGCCGTTCTATGGGGTTCCCCCCAAAGGTGCCGTTGAGGATGGTGATTACCAGTTCTCCTTCTCCCATGGGGATCCGGGGATTAACCATGTCCTGCCGGGAAATGTACTCGCTGTTGTCATAGGGATCATCCGAAGCGGCCCCCCGGGGTATGACGATCCGGGCCTGGGGTTCGGTCCTGCCTTCGCTGGTATCGCTCCAGGGGGGGGTGTTATAATAGAGATAGGCGATACCCAGGGCCAGGAAGAAGAAGAGGAGGGGAATGGCGACTTTTAAGAAGCCCTTGTTCATGGATGCCCCTATGGCCGGGAGTTCATGAAGGCCGCTGCGGCCTGTTGTACCCTCGTGCCCAGATCCAGGCCCACCACGTAGACCTGCCATCGTTCAAAGCGCTCCGACCGGGACCAGCGCAGGAGCTCCCTGCCTCCGCCGCTGAGGAGGGGCTGGAGCCCCTCTACCGAAGAGGTGATGAGGATGGTGTAGGGGATCCCCTGGGCCCGGGCCGCCCTGGCGGAGGCTTCCCGCAGTGCCCCGGTAAAGTCGGGGGAGCGGCCCCCGGCGGGGAGGTTCCGGACCCTCTCCATGAGTTCTTCTTTTCCGCCCCCTGCCAGGACGGCGGAATGGATTATTTCGGCCCGGTCCCCGGCGGACCAGATGGTGACGGTGTCACCGGCCTGTAAGATGGGTTCTATTAATTCCTGATTAATCCAGGCAACAATTTCGTTCCTCTGGGAATCAAAGGCCGCCGAACCGTCTACGATTATATTGATCTCCAGGGCTATGGTCCGGGGGGTCTGGGAATGTAAAAAGCCAAGGGCCCCAAAGAGGAGGATTAGGGCCAGGATATAGGGTTTTTTGAACTTTTCCATGGGTTATTCTATCATAGTTATCTTTTTTTTTATAGGCCCTATGGATTTAACAAAAAAAGGCTTTACATAACCCCCCATAATCTGGTAAAATGAGGAGTGATAGGCTATATTAATGTATGTAGAAAGAATAACTAATATAAGGAGTAAAAATTATGGCCGCTATTGACCTGCCAAAAAGTCCGAATGTATTCCATCCTGAAAAGCCTAGTGCCGTTGGTTCTAGGAACTCGTTAGCTCAGGAATACCGGGACCAGCAAGCAGAAGTGAATCAGCTTCTGGAAGAAGAAACCAACAAGGTTATACACCACCTGACAGCCAAACTGCCAAAGGATGTACTGGAACGCCTGGACGTAATGGGCGGCTTAAAAGAGAAGCTGTACAATTACTTCAACCAGAATTACCAGAATATGTTCAACCGGTACATGGTGACCAGTGAAGACGAAATGGTGAAGAAGGTCCGTAACTTTATCGATAAGGAAGAGACCAAGGTTCTCGCCCGCTATACCCCCAAAGAGATAGCGGACCTTCTCGATGCCGTAGGCGGTGCCGACAAGTTCAACACCGGTGAGATCGAAAAATCCATCGTCAATATGTACGGTCACCTCCAGGGTCATGTCCAGAGGGGGGTCAACGAACTGGAGACCCACACCAACAGCATCCTTAGGCAGAAGACCGACACCGGCGCCTTTGTCCGGGGCGAGAACGCCTACTCCATCGTCAAGTGCGCCTTCAAGGACAACCTTGTAAAGCCCAAGACCGTATCGGATGTTAAGCTTTCGGTGAACATCCTGGACTCGGAGCTTATCAGCCCGATTTTCCACTACCAGGTGACGGTGGAATATCTTATCAAAGATATCCTCAGCAAGCACATCGTGGAATCTCTGGATCAGGCCATTGAGCGCCTTAAGGAAGACCGGATAGACCAGGGGCTGGAAGAGCTTTCCGACAGCGAAATCATCTTTAACAAGCTCGGTCAGATTCCTAACCTTACCGACGACGAACTTGATAACCCCGATTCCAAGCGCTATACCTATGTGGCCAAGGCTCTTCTGGAGAAGGTCGACGGGCTTAGGGCAGAAATCGACCCCGAAACCTTTGACGGGATGAATCTGCGGGAAAACATCAAGAAGGTAATGGACATTGAAAACATCCGGAACCGGGGCTTCAATACCGCCATTAACTCAATCACCGCCATTCTGGATACCTCCCGGATGGGTTATCAGTACATCGAGAACCTAAAGAACGCCCGGGAAGTCATAATCCGGGAGTACGAAGATTCTGATGTGGCTAACCTCCCCGATGAACGGTATCAGATTAAGCTTCGCTATTTCGACAATGCCCAGCTCAACGAAGACCGCAAGGCCTACGATGTGCAGGTCAAGAGCTTCGAAATCGAAATCCAGCATCTGTGGGACGTCCTCGAAGTTATCTATCAGGATTCCAAGAGCACCTGGAAGATCACCGATTTCTCGGATCTGGCCAAAAAGAAGAAAAACCGGATTCAGAAGATCATCAAATCCAAGACCGGCGAACCCCTCTATGAAGACCTCGCCAAGGTATGGGACGAGATTTCCTTCGTAAATGTCAACGAAACCGAAGTTGAAAGGTCCAACCGCACCTACATTTACGAGAAGGACAGGATCCGCCAGAAGATCATCCTCATGCGGAACAAGATGAAGTCCATGTACGATTACCTGTACCCCATCGAAAGAAGGGTCATGGAAGACCGGCTTGCCTTCCTCGAAAAAGAATACTACCGCTTTGAGTACATGATTAATCCCTACCATCTCCAGCCGGGGATCCTCCTTGATGTGGATATTACCTCCATTAAGAGGAAAAAGGTTACCCTCGACGCGATGGCCAATGTCCTTAATGAGTTCCTCCATGGCGTGTCCAAGGGCTTCTCCGATGCTGCTTTTGCATCCTTCAGCCGCCGGCGCTCCACGGTCAGGGAAGACATTAACCAGTCCTTTGGCTCTGCTACTGATGATAGGCCGGCCGCTGCCAGCGGGTCCAACTACCTGGACATGCTGAATGCCGACAGCCCCTCAGAACCTGCTCAGATTCCTGCTGCCCCTGCCAGGGGTGGTGCAAGACCAGCTACTACTCCTGCCAGACCCGCCGATCGGGCCCGTAACAGGAGTGATAATATGTCTGAAATCTAACCTTTATTTAACATCAAAAGCGCCCCCCGCTGAGGGGGGCGCTTTTTGTAGGAGACGCTAATGGCCAAAGATACGGTAAACCTAGAGGTTCTGGCCACCCGGGCAGGGTTCAACTCTGCTGTGAGGTACATGAACAAAACAATCGATATTTCCGGTACCCTTAAGTCCAACATCAACCTGGGAGACCTGCTCTATGAAAGGGCGGATGAGAATCTTTCAGGTGAAAGGAGCGCCCTTTTGCTCCAGATGATTCTGGTAGACAAGCTCGGATATGCTTCTGCTTCTGCCAACCTGGAATCAATTGCTGCGGATGTCCCCTCCCTGGCTCAGGAGTTTTCCTCCTGGAAAGGGGTAGACCTGATAGCCGCCTACCATCACCCCGATCTGGGGCTCCTGGTGGCGAACCCAAAGATCGCCGAGGAGCTACAGAATTTTGGGATGCTCCGGCGGCACGAACTCATCGTAATATATGCCGGTAAGGGCGAAAGCCCCACCGATGAAAGCTGCAAGAAGGCCGCCCACTTGGCTCTGGAGCTTTTTGAGGGGAAGAAGCCCAAGGCTCCGGCGGACCTATTAAAAGGAAACTTTACAGCTAAAAAGCTTGCCAAACCCGTAGTAAAGGAAGCGGCCCCCAAGGCAGCCAAGGCCACGAGTGCCAAGGCTCCTCCTCCGGCAGCCAAGGGCAGTGCAGCCCGGGCGGCCCCGCCGGTTATCACCACCGTAGCCCCCGCTGTTACCACCGGGGGACCCGTGCGGATGACCCCCATGTACTCGGTGGTTGTTTCCAACGAACTTTTCCACAATGGAAACGTCGAAGCCTGGAAACGTATCATAGACAGTTACAATGCCAAACACCCGGAACTTCAGGTATTCATTTATTATGAGGGCGAAAGGATTTTGGACATAAACACCCTCTTTAAGTGGGGCAAGGTAAAGCATGGAAGCGCCATCATGTTTGCTGTTTCCGGCAATGACATAAAGGATGTAGCGAAATTACAGCGTTATCTGGTTCAAGGCGCAAGCAGCCAATTCGAGGCCTTTTTACAAGGGTCCGTGGGCAGTAGCTTAAGGCTCTTCGGGTAAAAGGTAGGAGACAATGGATAAACGAATACATTTTTTCAGTCAGAAGGACCCGATTTCTTCCAAGATTAGCAGCGAAAAGCTTGGTATACGGGGAGCTCAAGCTAACGAGTTTGCGGAACTTGGGTTCCCCATATTGCCCGGATTTATTCTTGACACCGATATCTCTTCGGGGCTCCAGCCCCAGGAACTCAAAAAGGACATCAAAAGCCTTCTGGACAGGATCACCAAAATCGTGGGTAAGAAGTACGGGGATGAGGAAAACCCCATGCTGCTCAAAATCGTCATTTCTTCGAACCTGGCGATCAGCACCTATCCCTTCCTTCATAATTTTGGCCTCGTAAAATCTACTATCGATGGGTTTGCCAAATGGGTAGGAAAGGACTTTGCCGCCCATGAGGTGGTCCTTCTCATTTATGGGATGTTAAAAATCCAGGAACGGATTAAGGAACTGGAAGCCAAAACCAAGGAACAGGAAGAGATAGCCCAGGCCATAAAGACCGTTGAGCGGATGCTGGATATGACGGGGCCTTCCAACGAATTGGGTCCCAAGGAAAAGCCCATCCCCATAGATAAGGGTGCGGCCCATTATATGGACGAATTCGCCAAGTACCTGCCCCAGGGCTTTTTCGAGAGCGCCGAAGAGCAGCTGCTTATGACCCTGGGCGAGATATCCCGGATGTTCCAGATGGACGATCAGAACGATACGGATACGGCCCTTATGGTGGCTCCTATGGTCCAGGGGAACTACGGGCAGAACTCCTGCTCCGGGGATTTTTACACCCGGAACGTGGTTACCGGCGAGAAAAAACTGCAGGGGCGGTTTTTCAAACAAAAGTTCAACGAGATCGGGGCCGAAGGCCAGGACATCAACAAGGTAGGGGACAAGCACCTGGCGGAGTTAAAGAAAATCGCCTGGACCCTGGAAGACAAGTTTAAGGAGATCCGCCAAATCCGCTTTACCATTGAGAACAATCAGCTCTGGCTGATCGACCAAAGGCAGGTTCCCCAAAAATCGACCCAGGCTGATATACAGCTTTTATTGGATCTTGAAAAACGGAAGATCGTCGATAAGGCCTTTGTGGTAAAAGCCATAGAGCCCCCGCGGCTGAGTGAGATCCTTCACCCCATAATCGATGAGTCCAGCGTTAAGAACCTAAAGAGCTGGAAGGGGGGCATAGCCGGCGCTCCTGGGGCGGCCCTGGGCCGGGTGTACTTTAGCACCAATACCCTGCTGGAAGCCCAAAAATTGGCCCAAAAACGCAACGAGGACACCCGGACCATCCTGGTGGTGGAGTCTTCCTTTGCGGAGGATGTAAAGGCCATTGAGGTAAGCACCGGGGTTCTGAGTGCCGAGGGGGGCTACTCTGCCCATGCTTCGGTCGTAGCCCGCCAGTACGGCAAGGTTTCTTTGGTAGCCCCGACCCTGAAGATTCAGAAAAAACAGGCTACTCTGGGGAATCTGACCTTCTCTGAGGGGGATTATATTACCATCAATGTCCCCTTCTACGGGGAATCTACGGTGTACAAGGGAACCGCTTCGCTCATCGAGGCTGATCCCAAGGGTTCGGGGCTGCTGGATTTCATAGGCCTCTCCAAGAGTTTCTTAAAGAAGTTCCATGTCCGCTGCAATGCCGATTCGGGCAAAGAAGCAAGCCTGGCCCTTAGCTTTGGGGCAGATGGGATAGGCCTCTGTAGGACAGAGCACATGTTCCTTAAGGCTGACCGGATCCACATGTTCCGGGAGATGCTTCTTTCTTCCAGTGTAGAAGAACGGATGAAGGTTCTGGCCAAACTGCAGGTGATGCAGAGGGACGATTTTTATGAGATCTTCAAGGTAATGGCCGGTAAGGAAGTGACTATCCGTCTTTTGGATTCACCCCTCCACGAGTTCTTACCCCACAATGAGAACGAACTGGCAGATTACCTTAGCCATGTCGAAAAGAGCCAAAAGAAGAAACCCAACAAAGCTGATATTTTGGCCCAGATTGATTCTCTCCACGAGTTTAACCCCATGCTTGGTCACCGGGGCTGCCGTATTGCGGTGTCCTATCCGGAGATCTACGCCATGCAGGTAAAGGCCATTTTTGAAGCGGCCAATAAACTCAGGAAAGAGGGGAAGGAAGCGCACCCGGAGATCATGGTGCCCCTGGTAATGAACGCCTCGGAATTAAAGCTTATAGCTTACGGTAAAAGGATCGAAGGCAATAATTACAAGGGTATTATGGATCTGGAAGAAGAGTTCAGGAACGCCAACAAGGTGAAACCCCTGGACTTTAAAATTGGTACCATGATAGAGCTTCCCGCCGCTGCCTTGGGGGCCGGTGAGATAGCCCGTTATGGCAGCTTCTTTAGCTTTGGCACCAATGACCTCACTCAGACCACCCTGGGTATTTCCAGGGATGATTTTACGGGATTTTTACCCGACTATACCCTCTTTGACCTTATCCAGGGGAACCCCTTTAGTACCCTGGACCCAAGGGTAAAGGAGCTTATCGCCCTGGCCACCGCCAGGGGACGGCTTACCAGGCCCGACCTTAGCTGCGGCCTCTGCGGCGAACATGGGGCGAATCCTGAGAATGTACGGTTCTGTATGGATGTGGGGCTTAACTATGTGTCCTGTTCACCCTATTCGGTGCCTATCGCCATTTTGGCGGTAGCTCAGGCTGAGTTAGACCAGCATTAGGCCCTAAGGGGCAGACAAAAAAAACCGGTGCGAAGAGCACCGGTTTTTTTTTGCCCCGTTTAGCGGGGCTCCATTTCGAGGAATGTGTTCAGGAACTATTTTTTCATCTGGTCCTGAATGTCATCGGTGGTGACTTGGGGTTCGAGATCTTCCCAGGCGGTTTTGTTGTCCACCGCATCCTGATAGGTAGGGAAGCTCCGGATTTTGCTTCCGTCGATCCGCCGCCACAGCCCGCCAATAAATCTAATTGTCATATCATGCTCCTTCTTAATGTAATGTATTCTATGGCTTAATCCTGCCCCCATGGAGCAGTATATAATCCCTTAGTTATAATCGCCCCTAAAGGCCATCCTGTCTTCTACGATCTTGACTATCTCTGTGCCGGCCTTCTTTGCGTCCGCTACGGGGATAGCCGCGTCTTTACTAAGGCTCTGCTCAAAGAACTTGATCATCGTATCATAAAGTTCAGCGTTTTCATAGAACACGAAAGCTAAATTCCGGCCTATGGGTCTGGCGACTGAAAAGGATGACAAGGATTCGATGGGCTTTTTGGCAAAATAGATCTTTGTCTGGGTCTTTGCTATGTGTACAGCCAGCTCCGAGAACCGCAGCGGAATCTGCTCTTCCTTATCTCTAAGGTAGGGTTCTATCGGCTTTTTCGCATAAGACGAGGGTTCTACCAGGATATGCAGCTTCTTGCCTTGGGATTGGAAGGTAAGAGACTCGAGCCCCTCTGGATAGATGGCTTTTACAGCCGAATAGGAGATGACCTCATACTTGGAATATCCTGTGTTTGGGTTAATAAAGGACGATACGATATACGCCTTGTCTTTTGGAAGCATATCTTTGGTATATGCTTCAAAGAGATCCATCGCTCTAACAGTTGCCATACGTTCCCCCTGCAATTATTTATACTATTCATATAGTATACCATATTTTAGATATTCTTCAACTCATTTTCATCATTTTTTGGCTTTTTTACGGTTTTGAGCCTCCTGCTCGCAATGTTCCTTTTCCTGGGGCTTCCCCCTTTTCCCGGCTATAAGGGCCAGCCATTCCCAGGGACGATGATCTTTAGTATTCAGGGCCGCCGACTCTTGCAGGATATCCTGGGCTTTTTGGAGATCCTTGTGCTTATACTGGAGGATCCCCAGGACCAGAAGTATCACCGAGAGGTCTTTTTTCCGGCTGGGGCTCTGGTAGCGTTCCCTGGTCTTTTCCAAAAAGGCCAAAGCTATGCCGATAGCTCCAGAGCGCTCCAGGCAGAGGGCATACTCCATGAGGAGCTCCATGTCCCGGGGTCTCTCTTTTAGGAGGGGTTTAAGGAAGAGGGCCGCCTCCCTGTAGCGGCCGGTTTTTCGGTAACAGTAGGCCAGGACCCTTCGTAGGCTTAGATTGGCGGGCTCCCAGACCAGGAGGGTCTCCAGATCCCTGGCTGCTTCTTCAAACTCCAGGGATTTTACCAGGAAGAGGGCCCTTTCGCGGCGGATGATGGCGTTATCGGCCCAGCGCTCCAGGTAGGCATTATAGGCGGTTTTTAGCCCCTCCAGGGCTGCGGTCTTGTTATCCTCCTCCCCGGAATGGGAGAGGGCCTCTTCGGCGCTGATAAGGCCCAGCCAGGCCTTTTCGTGGTTTTCCTTGAGCCCCAGGGTTTTGGTAAACCAGTTTCGCCCTTCTTCCAGGAAGCCTATTCTTAAGTAGGATTCACCCAGGATGTACATCAGATCCGGGTCTGGCCCAAGGGTCCGTATGCCGTCCTGCACCATGGGGATGAGCTTCATCACATTTTCTGAGGTCTTGGCTTCCAGCAATATGCTATACCGTTTGATAAGATCCCTATCTCCCCCAAGGGATTTGGCTATCCGCAGGGCCCTCCGCAGGGATTTATAGTCCTCCCCCTCCCAGGAAACGAGGATATCGGCATATAAAAAATCCAGATCCTTGGGGGATGCCTCCTGGGCCCGGAGGAGATGGTTATGGGCGGCCTTATAGTTACCGGTATTCCGCAGAGCCTCGGCATAGAAGGCCCTGATGAGGGGCATATCCTCTCTCTGTTTGAGCCAGTTCCGGCAAGACTCAATGGTGCGCCGCCATTCCCTGTTAGATAGAAAGGACTGGATCATAAAGAGGTCGATAAGCTCGTTATTCCAGGGAAGTTCCGGAACATCCTCGTGGCGGGAGCGGATGATATCGATTTCGGCCCGGGCCTCTTCTATCCTTCCCAGGGCCATGAGGATCGAGGCCCTGGACCAGCGTATCCAACGATCTCCCTCTTTGACAATGAGCCCCCGGGAAAGACGGAGAGCTTCTGTATAATGAAGGAGCCCTTCGTTTAATTGGCCGGTTTCCCGGGCGGCCCGGCCCAGATGGAGCCTTAAGAGCAGGTTATCTGCCATCCCGGATTCGTTCCCGTTGGCCAGGACAAAGCGAAGCATGGCCAGGCCGGCTTCATATTCACCCAGACCGCAGAGCCGTATCCCCCTAACCATGAGAGCATTAAGATAGGCCCGGTAGATCCGTTTGTCATCGGGGTTTAGGTTAACCGCATCTTCCAGGACCCCTAAGGCGGCCTGGGAGTTCTTTGACTTTAGATAGGCGGTGCCCAGAAGGGCCATTATTTTGGACTGCAGATCCGCCCGTGATCCTAGGGCTAAGGCGGATGTGGATCCGCCCCTGGCCGAAGACCGGGAGCCCTTGGGGGAGCTTAGGTCCAGGGCCTTCCGCAATACGGGAACCGCCTTATAGGGCATGCCCAGGGCCAGGTAGGTTCTGCCTATAAACAAATAGGCCTCGGCGGACCCGGGTCTTAGGCGGAGATAGTCATTAAAGGCCGCCAGGGCCCGTGAATAGTCCTTTAGGGCGTGGAAGGTCCTTCCTAAAAGAAACCAGGCCTCCGGGGGGGCATCGTTTTCTGAGATGAGCTCCCTTAAGATTTCCAGGGCCCTGGGGTAGTCCCCCTTCTTTCCAAAGCCCAGGGCCGCCCTTAGCTTATCAGTTTTAATTGCGGGGAGATTCTATTTTGCAGTGGCCAGGGTAACCGCGCTGGTTACCACGATGTCCTCTACCGAGGCTCCCCGGGAAAGATCGCTTATGGGCTTGGCGAATCCCTGGAGGAAGGGTCCAAACGCCTCCGCCTTACCCAGCCGCTGTACCAGCTTGTATCCTATGTTCCCCGCATCCAGATCCGGAAAAACCAGGGTATTCACTTGGGTTTTTAAACTGCTTCCTGGTGCCTTGAGTTCCCGGATAGAGGGAACCAGGGCGGTATCGGCCTGGAACTCCCCGTCCGCCTGGAGGGAGGGATCTCTTTCTTTGACCATGGCCAGGGCCTCTAGGACCTTCTGCACATCCGGATGATCCCCCCCGGAGCCCTTGGTCGAGAAGGAGAGGAGGGCCAGCTGCGGTTCGGAGTTAAGGAAGTCCCGGCAGGACTGGGCTGCCGAGATGGCAATTTCTGCCAGTTGTTCTGATGTGGGGTTTGGGACCACCGCACAGTCGGAGAAAATGAGGGCCCCGTCTACCCCCCAGGTATTGTCCGGGCACTGCATGACAAAGCAGGAAGAGGCGGTCTTAATTCCCTTTTGGGTCCCAATTATGGCCAGCCCCGCCCGGAGTACATCGGCGGTGGAATTTTCTGCCCCCGCCACAAGAGCATCTGCTTCACCCAGGTGGACCATCATGGCCCCCCAGCGCAGGGGAGAGATGATATCGATTTTTGCTTGATCTTCGGTCATGCCCCGGTGCTTGCGCAGTTCGAAGTATTGATTGGCATAAGCGGCGATGTGGGGAGAATCTGCAGGATTGACAAGGAGGAGCCCCTCCAGGGATACCCCTGCTTTTTCGGCACTCTGCTTAATTGCTGACTCGGAACCCAGAAGGCTTACCGATTGGGCCAGACCTTCATCCAGGATCTTCCGGGCAGCCTGAATGGTCCTTGGTTCTGTCCCCTCGGGCAGGACCAGCCGTTTTTTTAAGGATCGGGCCTTGTCTTTCATCTCTTTTGCAAAATCCATACCATACTCCTTGTGTTACCATGGGTCTTATACCCAGTTTATGTGCATCGATAGTACCAGTATACGGTTAAATAAAAAATTATGAAAGCATTTACAGGGCTTGTTCATGATGTTTATTCAGGGTAGATTAGGGACATGGGGTTCATTAATCTTGACCTGGATGCCATAGAATCCTATGTGGCAGATCATTTAAGGCTATTTATTACCATGGCTGCGGGGATCCTGGTTTTTATGGGGATCATTGCAGTAACGGTTTTTTTTATCCATATCCGCGGGGCTGAACAGACCATGGTGCCCAATGTACAGGGCCAGGATCTTACCTCCGCCCTCCTGGATCTCCAGGTAAAGGAACTCTACCCCCGTATTCAACTGCGCTATACCCAAAGCTCCGCTGACAGGGGTTTAATCCTGGAGCAGAGCCCCCTTCCGGGGACCATCGTAAGGGCCGGACGGCGAATCCAGCTGGTGGTGAGCCAGGGGGTGATGGTAAATGTGGTGGAGAACTTCGTAGGCAGAAACATAGATGAGGTTCGGGTAGAGCTGTCGGCCATTACCTCCGCCCAGGGGCTTCAGCTTATCACCATCAGGGATCCCATCATGTATGAGCACTCCAGCGAAACCGCGGGGACCATCTTGCAGCAGAGACCCGAACCTGGAACGGGCATATCGGGCCCGACGACCTTAGAGCTGGTGGTAAGCCGGGGGGCCGAGCATGTTACCACCCGATTACCCAACCTGGTGGGCCTGGACCTCTCTGATGCCCTGGAGCAGATAGGCCGGACCGGAATAGACTTTATCTTTAACATCAGGCAGGCTCTCTCAGATGAGGTCCCCGGAACGGTGGTAGCCCAGAGTCCCGCGGCCGATGAACTGGTTCCTTCCAATACACGGGTAGAGATAACCATGGCCCAGCCTTCGGAGGTGGCTCCCAGCGATATATTCGGTCTCTTTGTCTATGATATGGCCCGGAACCCCTATCCCCTTTTGGTTCGCCTGGAAAGCATACAGCCCGGGGGCGAAAGACAGCGCCTCTTAACGGTTCAGTATGGCGGAGGCCCCCTGGCTGTTCCCTACCTTCAGCCCGCCGGGTCGGTCTTGGTTTTATCCTTATTGAACCGGGAGATACACCGGGAAACGGTTGGGGCCCCGCGATGAACCCTATCATAATTCCCCTGACAGCCCTGTCCATTCCCATCCTGGCCATACTCCTTGGTCATTTTGGCAAGAGCCAAAAAAACAAGCAAAGGGAGCTGGAGTTAAAAAAAGAAGTCCTGCTTTTAGAAATTGAAAAGCAAAAAAATGAAATTTTTCTTCTAGAAGAAGAAAATAAAAAGATGGATAAAATTATCTACGAAGGCGGCGATGTTTCACCTTAAGTTTCATCCCGGAGCAGTGTTGTGGATATGTGTAATTCTGGTCTTCCCTGGGCCCTTGATGGCTCAAGGGGGGCAGATTCCTTTTGAACAGGATCCGGAAGCTTTTATTGGCCTCACCCTGGAAGAACTTTTTTCCCGCATGGGGACCCCCAGGTATGTGTATCCTGTCAGGGGCTTGGAAGAATGGCAGGACGATGTGGTCTTTGTCTATGATCAGGGCGATATGTATATATTCAGGGACCGGATATGGCAAATTGGATTTAACTCCCACCGGGGAATTTCCATTGGGGACACTTGGGGGACGGCGGTGATGATCCTGGGCCAGCAGGCAGAAGGCCGGGGAAATTCGGTGTTCCTTCCCATCCACGACAGGCCCTGGCCCCTCATGCTTCGATTGGATTTTGATATAAATAACCGGGTGCAGGCCATGTATGTATACCGGACCGATGTTTAAAACATAATTAGGATTAAAAATGGCTAGATTGTGCCTCTGTCTAACCGGGAAAACCCTGGATGAAGATATGGAACTCATAAATTCGTACCGCAAGTATATTGATCTGGCTGAACTGCGGGTTGATTGCCTGGATCCCGGTGATCGCCTCCATATTAGACGCTTCCCCGAGATGGCTGGCATACCGGTGATCCTTACCATCCGGCGTTCCAGGGACGGAGGCATGTTTGTCGGGGGCGAAGGTGCCCGGATCACCCTCTTGGCCAACGGCCTGGCCCATGCGGAAGCAGACCGGCGCCGGAACTTTGCCTTTGTTGACCTGGAAGAAGATCTGGATGTGCCCAGCCTTGAAGAAGCGGCCAGGGCTTTTGACACCAGGATCATCCGCTCCATGTATAACCTGGACGGGGTAGACGATGATCTTGTCGAAAGGCTGCGGCGCCTTCAGCGTTTTGGTGATGAGATCGTTAAGGCTTCGGTCATGGCGAGATCCCTGGACGAGGTGGTCAAGGTATATCAGGCTGCCAGGGAAACCGAAAACCTCGAGAAGATCCTTCACTGCATGGGTGAATACGGTTTTAATACTACGGTGCTGGCAGAGTTTCTGGGGTCCCGCATCAGTTATAGCTTTCCCCCCCATGGGGATGATCAAACCCTGGCCCAGACTGGAGCCATAGACCCAAAGGAGCTCTCGGAACTGTACCGGTTCCAGGAGATCACCGGAAAAACAAGGGTCTTTGCGGTGACCGGTTACCCCCTAAAGACGGCCCTAAGCCCCCGGTTTTTTAACAAGGTTTTTGAAGTCGAAAAGAACGATGCGGTTTTTATTCCCATCCCGGCGGATTCGGCGGCCTCGTTATTACGATTAGCTGAAATGATCGGCATATCGGGGATCTCCGTTACCTCCCCCTTTAAAGAAGATATAATTCCCCTCTTATCCGAGGAATCAAAGGAGATGGCCTTAATTGGTGCCTGCAATACCATAGTGGCCGGGTCCCAGGGCTGGAAGGGTTATAACACCGACGCAGCGGGTTTTTCTGATTCCCTTTTAGCCTTCTCGGGGCGAAAGGATTTTCGGGGCCGCCGCTTTACCATCCTCGGGGCTGGGGGCTCCGCCAGAGCCGTGGCTGCCGAGGTCTTCCGCCTTAAAGGCAAGGCTCTGATCCTTAACAGGAGTCCTGCTCGGGCCCGGTCTTTGGCAGAATCTTACGGCTTTGCCTGGGCAGGCCTGGATAGTCATGGGGCCAGCTTAATGGAAAGGTACTCCGATTTTATTATCCAGGCGAGCCCTGTGGGCATGGAAGAGGGGGATCAGGACCCCATAGATTTTTACCGCTTCTCCGGCAGGGAGACCTTCATGGATTTGATTTACAGCAGGGAAAAAACCCCCTGCCTAAAACGAGCCGAAGAAGCGGGCTGCCGGATCCTCAATGGCAGTGATATGTTCCATCGCCAGGTTTCTTACCAGTATGGATATTTTATGAATAAAGAGTTCCCCCCTTCCTTAATTTCCAGGATCCGGGTATAACAGAGAACCATGGCAGTTAATAAACACATAAACTTTTTTGAGCTGCAAAAAGCTGCGGAGAAACCTGGCTGTCCCATATGCCGCATTGTCAGTGACAGAGCCGAGCAGTACATAGATAACATGCTCTTTGAGCATGTTTCTGACAGACCCTTTAGGGCCCTGCACCGGGCGGCAGGGGGCTTCTGTCCCTTCCATTCCCGGAATATGGTCTCCTTTAGGGACGGCCTGGCGGTGGCCATAATGAGCCGGGACATCCTGGAAGATCGCATAGAGGCCTTCGATAAAAATAAACCCTGGCGGCCCAAAGGCCGCTGCCCCATCTGTGAGGAGCGGGACCGGATAGAAGAAGAATACCTGGGCTTTCTGGCGGGAGCTATAGGCGACAGTGACGAAGAAGTGGAACTAAGGAGGATCTTCCGAAGCTCCGAGGGTCTTTGCGCCCCCCATTATGCGGGGCTCCTCTTTTCCCGGAAGGGCAGGGCACGAAAAGTCCCGCCTTGGCTGCGGGAGTTCCACGAAAATAAATACCGGGATCTTATGAAGCGGGTTAGCACCTTTATCGAATACTCTGCCTATGGCCGCCAAAGTGACTTTAAGTCCCTCTCGGAAAAGGATCAGCTGGTCTGGAAAGAAGTGGCCCTCGTGCTGCGGGGCACCGCCGAATGAATCTTCCCTGGAAAGGCAGCCGCATTGCTATGATAAGCGCCGCCGCAAGGGGGCGCCGTTTTCGCTTTATCCTCTGTCTTCTTTCAATATTGGCGTCGGTGGGGTTCTCTTTTTTAAACCCCCAGATTATCCGGCATACCATAGACTCGGTCATAGGGAACGAAGCCCTGGCGGTTCCGGACTTTTTATTGCCCATCATTACCCGGCTTGGGGGTATAGATTTTTTCAAGATGAATATGTGGATCTGTGCTGTTCTGGTCCTGGCTGCAGGGCTCTGTTCAGGACTCTGCAATGTGGCCCGCCGTTATATCAGCATAGAACTGGGGGAATCCATAGCCTGGAAACTGAGGAACACCCTTTATGGACATATTCAAAGGCTTCCCTATGACTGGCATGTAAGCTGTCAGACCGGAGATATAATACAACGCTGCACCACCGACGTGGATGCGATCCGCAACTTTATCCAAAATCCCTTAAACGAATTTTTCAGAACCTTCTGCGTTTTTATTATTGCCCTTTTTATGATGCTTTCCATGGATGTTTTTATGTCCCTGGTAGCTCTGGCTCTTATTCCCATCATGCTGGTATTTTCGATTATTTATTTCCGGCGGGTGAGTAAAGAATTTACCAAGGCCGATGAAGCCGAAGGGGCCATGCAGGCGGCAGCCCAGGAAAACTACACCGGGGTCCGGGTTGTCCGAGCCTTTGCCAGAGAAGCTTACGAGATGAACAAATTTTCTGAACGGACTAAAAATTTTCAGGATATATGGATACGGATAGGTAAAATGCTGGGTATCTTCTGGGGTACCGGTGATTTTCTTGCGGGCTTTCAGCTTGCCATCATCGTAAGCGCCGGAGTCTACCGCTGTGTACAAGGTTACCTGTCCCCGGGGACCTTCCTGGCATTTTACACCTACTGCAATTGGATGATCTGGCCCATCCGACAGCTGGGCCGTATTCTGTCGGATCTTTCCAGAACCATGGTAGCTTCCAGCCGGGTAAGAGAGATTCTGGCGGTGGAATGCGAAGAAGACCCTGTAGATGCCCAAACTCCAGTAATCAACGGCAGAATTAAATTTCAGAATGTGTCTTTTAGCTACCGTACTAAAGAAGCCATTTTACAGAATGTTTCTTTTACTTTGGAGCCCGGCAAGAGCCTTGCCATTTTGGGGGCCACCGGTTCAGGGAAATCAACCCTGGTGCACCTATTGTCCCGCCTTTACGATCTTAAAGATGATGAGGGCCTTATTACCATAGACGGCATAGATATACGGAAGATTTCCCGTCCCCATCTTCGCCGCCATGTGGGGCTCTGTTTGCAAGAACCCTTTCTTTTTTCCAAAACCATACAGGATAATATTGCTGTCATTGATGCAGGTATGGATCTGGAAGAAGTAAGAGCCGCAGCGGCGGTGGCCATGGTGGACGAGAGCATACAGGGTTTTACCGAGGGTTACCAGACCATAGTAGGGGAGCGGGGAGTAACCCTGTCGGGGGGACAAAAACAGAGGGTATCTATCGCCCGGATGCTGGCGGGAAACCCCCGGATTATGATCTTCGATGACAGCCTCTCTGCGGTAGATACAGAGACGGATGCAAAGATCCGCTCTGCCTTGAAAGAAAGGGTAAAAGATGCGGCGGTGATTATTATCTCCCACCGTATTTCAAGTTTAATGCAGGCAGATACTATTTTAGTTTTAAAAGACGGAACCGTTGAAGCTCTTGGTTCACACCAGGAGCTTCTTAATCAGGAAGGCAGTTACCGCCGGATATTCGATCTGCAGCAGGGTCTGGCTGAGGAGATATAATGGCTGATTTTGAAGATTTTGATTACTCCAAGCCCATGTCTCTGGAGCTCTGGAAAAAGATGCTTCCCTTTATTAGCCCCCAGAAGGCCTATTTATTCCGCTGTGCCCTCCTGATGCTCCTGGTTGCAGGGATCGATGTGGGGCTCCCCCTTCTTTTGGGCTATGCCATCAGGAACAATATAGTACCCATGACCCTGGATGGCATAGAAAGGGTAATTATCATCGCTGCGGTTTTGATGATCATTTTGGGAGTGAGCGTCAGGATTTTTGTCGCCCTGGGTATAAGGGTAGAAACCGAGATATCCAGAAGAATCAGAAACGCGGTGTTTTTTCACCTCCAAAAGCTAAGTCTCTCTTATTATGACAAAACTCCAGTGGGTTTTATGATGGCCCGAACGAACTCCGACACCGGCCGTATTGGGGACCTGGTAGCCTGGGGGCTCATAGATTTTTCCTGGTCTGTTTTTTATTGCCTGGGTGTTATTATTTCCATGTTCATCATCCATTGGCAATTGGCGATGATCGTCTGTGCCACCATTCCTCCCCTGGCATTGCTAACCTGGTTTTTCCAGAAGCGAATTTTAGCCACCAACCGGATTATGCGAAAGATAAATTCCCAAATGACCGGAGCCATGAACGAGGGAATTACCGGTTCACGGACCGTGAAGGTCCTGGTGGCAGAGAAGCAAAGCCTGGCGGAGTACACGGCCATTACCGATGATCACCGCTTCCATGCCACCCATATGGCGAGGCTTCGATCGATTTTTATCCCCACGGTGATGTTCATAGGGTCCGCTGCCACCGCCTCTGTGCTGGCCTATGGAGGCTGGGAGATAGCTTTTAGGGGGGCCGACCTGGCTATTCTGGCCATTTTTCTTCAGTATGCCGGGGGCTTCTTTGACCCGATCCAAAATATTGCCAACATTTTAACCGAATTTGTGTCTACCCAGGCCAATATCGAAAGGGTCAGCGGCCTTCTTGAACAGGATCCCGGTATCAATGACCGGCCCACGGTGATCGAACGCTATGGCGATGCCTTTAATCCCCATAAAGATAACTGGGAACCCATAATTGGAGATGTGGAATTTAGGGATGTTACCTTCCGGTACTCGCCGGAGGCAGAAAATGTGCTGGAAAATTTTCACCTCCATGTTCCCGCCGGAACCTATGTAGCCATAGTAGGCGAGACGGGGGCGGGGAAATCTACCCTGGTAAATTTGGTCTGCCGTTTTTATGAACCCGTTTCGGGAGAAATACTGATCGACCAGCGGGATTACCGGGAGCGAAGCCAGTTATGGCTCCATAGCTCCTTGGGATATGTGCTTCAGAGCCCCCATCTTTTTACCGGCACCATACGGGATAATATTCGTTATGGGAAACTCGAAGCCAGTGATGAAGAAGTAGAAGAGGCTGCAAGGATAGTCCATGCAGATTCTATTATTCTAAAGATGGAAAAGGGTTATGACACTGAAGTAGGGGAGGGGGGGGATCGTTTATCCACCGGAGAAAAACAGCTTATTTCTTTTGCCCGGGCTGTGCTGGCGGACCCTAAAATTTTCATCCTCGATGAAGCTACCAGTTCGGTGGATACCGAAATGGAAATGATGTTACAAAACGCTATCCGCACCCTTTTGGTAGGCCGGACCAGTTTTGTAATTGCCCACAGGCTTTCTACCATCAGGGGTGCAGACCTTATTTTGGTGGTCCATGAGGGTAAAATTATTGAACGGGGAAAACACGGAGATCTGATGAAGCTAAAGGGCCATTACTACGATCTGTTTACCCGTCAGTTTGAAGAAGAAGCAGAAGAAAAAATCCTGCGCTCAGGAAAACTCTGATTTTTTTAAAAGGGTAAGAGCTTCATCGAATTCGGTCATCAGGACATGGTCAGATATACCGTCGATGATCTCAACGCTGGACCGGTTTAGGCATTTGCTTTTTAACTCATCTAAGATGCGGTCTATATTTAAAATGTCCTGGCTTAGCAGGGCTTCTTCCAAGTCCGAAACCAGGTGCTGGATGTCTTCTTCATCTCCACCGGGTTCCTCTGGTTCCAGAATTAGGGTTTTCTCCCAGGATTGTATGCTTTTGGTTAATGATAATAGGTCATCGGAGAAGGCAGGCAGGTATCTATTGATGAGGTCTATGTCCTTGGATTTTCCGGCGGCTTCAAGTTCTGATGCCTTAAGGGCCAGGTCAGAAGCCCCAATGGAAGCGGAGGCGCTTTTTAATGCATGAACCTGGGTAACAAAGGTACTTAAATCATCCTTCGAGGGCAGCTCGGCCAAAAGGGGGATGCGCTTTTCTGCATCCTTGCAATAGATGCTTAAGACCCGCTGGTAAAACTCGATCTTGCCGCCGGTCATGGCCAGGCCTTTGCCGGTGTCTAAACCTTGAATATGCGGCAGGGATGCTGCTGGCCCGGTTTCTTCTGTCTTTTCTTCCTTCGAAATGATCTCAACGGTATGGAAGACCATTTTTTCTTTTTGAATCCACCGGCTCAGGATTTCATCCAGCCGGGTTACATCAATGGGTTTGGCAAGGAAGTCATTAAAACCCTTCTCGATAAACATTTCCCGCATTCCCACCAGGGCATTGGCAGTTAATGCTATGATTGGTATGCTCCTGGATTCCTCATCGGAGCTGGAGCTTGCTGTTTTTTCCCGTTTAGCTTCCCAGGCCCGGATTGCTTGAGTGGTCTCTATGCCGTCCATTTCCGGCATCATGTGATCCATGAAGATGATATCGTAGTTTTTTTCTTTGATCATGAGCAGAGCGTCCTCACCCCTAAGGCATGTGTCTACTATGGTTTTGTAGGGGGCTAAAAGGCCTTCTGCCACCTTTAGGTTAGTTGCTATGTCATCTACCACCAAGAGGCGGGCACCCTTTAGGGTAAAACGCCCTATTCCCAGGGATTTTCCCCTGTGGTCCAGGCCATTGGAATCGCCCGAGCGGCCATTAAGCACATTGGCTATGGAAAGGGATTGTACAGGCAGGGGAAGGAATTGGACATTGGGTATGTAGGCCTCGGTTCCCCAGTCCATCATGAGGGCTAAAATTATGGAAGGCCTTTTATCCAAGTTTGGATGGGTACGATCCATTACCGGCTTTATTTTATCGTACAGGCCGTATCCTGATATTACATAGGACCATTCTTCCCGGTTTAGGGCCTGGGTAAAATCTTCTATGGTACTGACCATGGTATAGGGGACCTTCATTTTTTCCAGGGACCAGCATACCGAGTTGCCGTATATTACCCGGCCCTCATAGACTAATACCTTTTTTGCCTTAGGTTCTTCTACCTCTGCATAGGGTTTATGGAACTCTATTTCCTGGGGCAAGAGCACAGAGAAGGTGCTTCCTTTTCCGTATTCACTTTCTACCCCTATGTTTCCTCCCATGGCCAGGCAGAGGCTTTTGGTAATCGATAAGCCCAGGCCCGTTCCTTCTATATGCCGGTTCTTCATCGTATCTACCTGAGAAAAATCACCGAAGAGGAAGGTCTGATCTTCCTGTTTAATCCCCCTCCCTGTGTCAGAGACGGAAATATCAAGCCATATAGTTTTATCGTTCCGCTCTTTTTCGGCGATGGTTAAATTTATATGACCCTTTTCGGTGAACTTAACGGCATTGCTCAGTAAATTGAGTAAAATTTGCCTAATCCGGACCTCGTCTCCTATAAGGCTGTTTGGAATGTTTCCGTCTATGTTGGTGATGAACCTGATTGGTTTTTCACCTAGCCTGGTCCGGATGATATTTACCGTATCGTTAATTAAAGAAGACATATGGTATTTGGCAGAAAGGATTTCCAGTTTTCCCGCCTCTACTTTAGAAAAATCCAGGATGTCATTTATGATGGAAATAAGGTTGTTCCCCGCCTGTTTTATGTCCTGGGCATAGCCCCGGGTTTCTTCAGGAAGGTCACCCCGTAGGATGAGCTCGGCCATGCCGGTTATGGCGTTCATGGGGGTGCGGATTTCATGGCTCATGTTGGCCAGGAATGATGATTTTGACTTGCTTTCTTCGTCGGAGCGCATTTTTTCGGCGGAGAAACGAAGCAGGATAAGGCAAAGGGCCAGGGAGAGAGCCAAACCGAGGACTATCAGTATAGCTGCCGCCACATAGAGATCCCGGTAAAATTGGTAATAGGGGATGATAAGGCCGATAAACCATCCGTTGGATATGGGGCTGAAAAAGGCAATCCCCGACCCTCCATCGGTGTCTATCATGCGGTGGGCAGAGTATGATCCGCCGCTCCTAAGGGTTCGGGCGATCTGTTCGTAGGAGGGCCCTAAATCCTGGAGCTGCAGCCCCATGAAAAAGCTGTCATGGTGGGCCATGAGTATGAGGTTTTGGCTTAAAAGCATGCCGTAGCCGTCCCTGGTAGGTGAGAGGGAGCTAATATAATCCAGGAGCCAGTTAATATTTATATCAACAATTAGGATGCCCACCATTTCATTGCCAGAAAATACGTTTTGCACCGCCGAAACAATTATTTCCCCCGAAAACCAGTCCAGGTAGGGGGCGGTGTAGGCAACAGATCGCCCGCTTCGGATCGCGAGCTGATACCAGGGGCGTGTCTGGGGCACATAGGAATCACCGGGATTAAACCCTATGCCATCATAGAAAACCCCATTGATAAAACCATAAATCCCATGAAAGCCCAATAGGCCCTGATCACGCTGCTGTACCCATTGGGTTGCATCTGTTAGATAGTTTAGTATTTCTTCTTCCGGGGCATCCCTGCTCAGCATCCCCTGGATAATGTTATATGAAGTAAAAAGGGTCGTTTCTGCCTCAGAGAGCCCTGCTCTTACATTGGCTTCTGCGGTAAAAATAATTTCTTCTGTCCTGTTTAATAGGTTAATTCGTAAGATACGGCCTATGAAAAAATTTGCTGCCACTACCATGGCTGCAAAGGCAAAAAACACAAATATTATTTCGCGGTAGTTAAGTTTTAATGCAGATTTCGATATCCGGTTTGTTATCATCGTATGCTCATTATAGGATATGCTTCTCTATGCAAGCCATAAGGACAGGAGGATCGAAGGGTTTTACTATATAATCAACCGCTCCGGCTTTACGTCCCCTTTCTTCGTCTTTTTCGTCTGCCATTCCGGTCAAAAAAATGACCGGAATATCCTTTGTATCGGGGGAAGCCTTTAAAATTTCCAGGGCCTCGTACCCGTTCATTTCGGGCATGTCAATATCCAGCAGTATAAGGTGGGGGCGGTTATTTTCCATGAGGCTGAAAAGCTTTTCCGCCGAAGGTGCGGTAGCAACTGTGTATGTGCCGCCCAGTACGTTCTTTCCAATGCGTAAATTGGCAGGATTATCATCCACTAAAATCAGGAGTTTTTTATCTGTTTCCATCTGCAGGCTCCTTTATCCCCGTTTTCCCTAACCTAAAAAATCTTTTAACAGATCCCCTGCCTTTTGAAATTCTGTCATGAGTACCTCGTCCGAAATTTTTTCAAGAATCCTCCGGGTCCCCATATCTAGGTCTTCTTTCTCTAAAAGATCCAGGAGCCTTTCTATATCATCGGCCCTGCTTGTTTCCAGAGCTTGGGCAAGATCCTTTATCAAACCATAATATGAAGATGCCTGTATGTCTTTATCGGTCCCTGTATCCGGCAAAGTATCATTGTTATAGGGTTCCAGGGCGGTTTGGATGACCTTTACAAGCTTAACAAGGTCATCGGTAAAATCTGCAAGGTTCTCTTCGATAAACGATATATTGGCTTCTCTTCCGGCCGATTCTAGCTCTTCTGCTTTTTTAGACAGGCCGCCGGCCCCTATAGAAAATGAAGCGCTCTTTAAGGCGTGGACCTGGGTTGTAAAGGAAAGCAGATCCTCCTTTTGTGGCAATGATTGCAATAAGGAGATTCGATCCTGGGCATCTTTGCAAAACATGGTTAGGACTGTCAGGTAGCCTTCTTTGGTCCCCCCGGTCATGGTAATGCCCTGGGCAGTGTCAAGGCCGGTTATGTTAAACGGAGCATCAACTTTTGCTGCACTCGGGGCGGCAGCTTTGATTTCTATAGGTGATAACCCTGTTTCTCTTTTTGATTTTGGTATCCATTTATCCAACATCTCATCAAGTTTTGATATATCTATGGGTTTTGCAAGGAAATCACTAAACCCGTGCTGGATAAACATATCTTGCATTCCGGAAACTGCATTCGCCGTAAGGGCTATGATGGGGATCTTCTGATATTTTTCGCCCTCCAGGGCCCGGATGGTTGCAGTAGCTTCTATGCCGTCCATTTCGGGCATCATGTGATCCATAAAAATAATGTCGTAGTCTATGCGTTTTACCAGTTCCACCGCTTCCATGCCGGTCAAACAGGTATCCAGCATGGCCTTATAAGGGGCAAGAAGACCCTCTGCTACTTTTAGGTTTACCGATATATCATCTACCACCAGGATTCGGGCTTGGGGAATGGTAAATCGAATAGCCTTGGCGGCCGCATTGGAGTCATAGTAATCTTGCTTGTCATTAATACCGTTTAGGGTGTTTGCAATGGACAGGGACTGAACCGGCAGGGAAATATACCGTACATTGGGTATGTAGCTCTCGGTTCCCCATTCAACCATGAGGGCCAATGAGGGGGCTTTCCCTTCGTAATGTTCTACGGTTTCCATCACCGGTTTTATTCTGTCGTATAAGCCATAACCCGAAAAAATGTAGAACCATTCTTCCTGGTTTAAGGCCTTTGCAAAGGCATCCTGATTAGTAACTACCCTGTGGGGCACCTTCATGTTATCCAGGGCCCAGCTAAGAGAATCTGCATACACTGCCCGCCCTTCGTAAATAAGGACCTTTTTTTCTTCCGGGTTTTTTACTTCTGCAAAACATTCGGGAGATAAGATGCTCTGGGGTATAATAACCGCAAATTCACTGCCCTTTCCGTAGGTACTGTCTACATAAATATTACCGCCCATGGCCATACAGAGCCGTTTGGTGATGGCCAAGCCCAGGCCCGTCCCTTCCATGGCTCTGTTTCTGGCCAGGTTGACCTGGGTGAAATCTCCAAAGAGCTTGCCCATGTCTTCGGGTTTAATACCCTGGCCGCTGTCGCTGACGCAAAATCTAAGCCAAATTTCGCTGTCTGCCTTGTCAGGATGTAGTTCCAGCCCCTTATGACGGGTTATGGACATGCTGATGTGGCCTTTTTCGGTAAATTTGGCCGCATTGGATAAAAGGTTTAATAAGATTTGCCGTATCCGGACCTCGTCTCCGATTAAGTTATTTGGGATGCTTCCATCAATGTTGGTGAAAAAACGGATAGGCTTATCCATGAGCCTCATTCGGATTATATTTACCGCATCGTTTACAAGGGAGGATAATAAATAATTAACCGGAACGATATCCATCTTTCCAGCTTCGATTTTTGAGAAATCGAGGATATCATTAATAATGCTAATTAAGTTTGTTGACGCCTGCTTTATATCCTGCACTTCTGCTCTGGCATCTTCATCCAGATCCCTTCTTAAAAGCAGTTCTGACATCCCCGTAATTGCGTTCATCGGGGTTCGTATCTCGTGGCTCATGACCGAAAGGAATTGACTTTTCGCATTATTGGCATTTTCGCTCTGCAGGGCCTTTTGGTGGTATACCCATATTCCTATGCATCCAGAGAATACCGAAATGACGAGGGAAAAAATCAGGACGATCCGCATGATCCGTATGTTGGTCCGCTGGGATATGATTATTTCATCGCTTAAATCCACCCCGGCAGCACAATAGACATTGCCGTCTGCATCAAATACAGGGGCAAGCCCGGAAATGAGGTCGTCATAAGAGGTGGTATAGACCCCCAGATCCGAAGCCCAGGCATTCCCTGCCATAATGATAGGAACCGCTTCGGCGGTGGTTGGATCTTCGTCGACGTCGAAGATCCATTCGGGGGTAACCATCCACTCTTCGTCTTCGTCATTGTCGATGATGTATTGAATTTGACCGTCATGGTAGCGCCAGTAGTACACATAGAGGACCCGGTAATCGGCGGCAAACTGCTGCAGCCTGGCTCTGACCATCTCCCACTCGGGTCTTTCCATATCATCTACAGTGTGGAATAGATCTAGCTCTTCGACACTGATAAAGGTTGAGGCTGCCTGGGCGGCGGCTAAAAGGTGGTTATGGGTGCTTTCCACCACGGCGCTTTCCATCCGGCTTATGTAGACCGAAACCACCAGGGAGACCAGCAGCATCAATGAGGCAGAAACAAAGAAAATGGAGAAAACGAACTGGAACCGGTCCGTTATTTTTCGTTTAATTTTTGCCATGCTGATACTCCTCTTTCAAGTCTAGCACCTTATCTGGTTTCTTTCTAGTTTATCCCCTGGCACACCACCTGTCCTGGGTAAACCTAGGTTCTTTCCATTGTTTTTCTTATATTTGATAAATAGCCCGTAATCCCATCGTTATCTGCAGGGCCCTTTCGAAATCTGCCATTAATAGGGCATCAGAAATAAGGTCCAAGGACTCTTTTAAGGTTTCCGATGCGGCATTTTCGGATAATTCTTCCAGCAAACGGTCCGTTTCGGCGGCCTTTTGTTCTTCCAGGGCTGAGGAAAGGTCCTCCAAAAGGGAGAGAATAAGCTCCTTGGAGGCCTGGGCCTTCGGTGCCTCCTGGTCTTTAGGGTCCTTTAGAGCCCCCAGGTCCTGAATAAGTTTTTGCAAGGACCCGTAAAAGGTCCTTAAATTATCTTTTATATACCCTCGGTCACCGGTTTTACCCGCTTTTTCCAGGGCCCCAGCCAAAAGAGACAGATCCAGGGCCCCTATAGAGGCGGAGGCCCCCTTAAGGGCATGGACCTGGGTGATAAAAGAGGAAAGATCCTCCCCATCAGGGATGGTTTCCAGGAGGCCAAGCCTTTTTTCGGCATCCTTCTTAAAGACATCCAGAACTTTATAGTAAAATTCTTTCTTGCCCCCCGTCTTGGCTATGCCCTCTTTAACATTGAGGCCGGGAATTTCTTCCAAGAGGGGGGAACCCTCAGTCCCTGGGGTCTCTTCCTTTGGTTCCCCCCCTCCGGCTATAATTTTTTCTTCCGGAAGCCATTGTAATAATAGGGCTTCTAGCTGGGATACATCAATTGGCTTGGCCAGCATGTCGTTAAACCCCATGGATAGGTACATTTCTTTCATCCCCGATACCACATTGGCGGTCAAAGCTATGATGGGGATGGGCCCATCTTTTTCCAGATCCCTGATTGTTTGGGTTGTCTCTATCCCGTCCATGTCGGGCATCATGTGATCCATGAAGATGATGTCGTATCCATGTTCCTGGAAGGCTTCGAGAGCTTCCCTCCCGCTGCTGGCCAGGTCAATCTGGATCTTATAGGGCAGTAAGAGGCCCTCCGCTACGATTAAGTTGGTGTTGATGTCGTCCACCACCAGAACCCTGGCCTGGGGAGCAGTAAATGGGTCCCTTAGGTTCCCTGCCCCAGGGCCAAGGGGTTCTGATGCTGCACCATTTAATATTTTTGCGATGGAAAGGGAATGGGCAGGTAAAGTAAGGACAGGAAGCTTTGCATCCGGCAGATCCATTCCAAGATCGGCAAGCAGCACCACCGGAACCTTTGTATGTATATGCGGGGAGGCAGAAAGGACTTCTTTATAATGGCGGGAAGCAATAAAGGCAAAGGAATATAGGCCCCCTTCGATTTCCTGACAAAAATCTTCTGCCTTGGAATAATAGGAAAGGGGGACCCCAAGGCTGCCCAGGGCAGCTATGATGGATTCCCTATGCATGCCAGGGTCCTCAAGGAGGATCACCCGATTGTTTTCGGGTTCCTCCACCGAAGCGATGCTCTCATGGCTGCGTATGTTTTGCGGAAGCCTTACGGTAAAGGTGCTGCCCCGGCCATATTCTGATTCTACATCTATGCTGCCCCCCATGGCCTGGACCATACTCTTGGTAATAGACAGGCCCAGTCCGGTCCCTTCTATGCCGGTGTTCTTTACGGCATCGACCTGAACAAAGTCCATAAAGAGCTTACCCAGGTCTTCTTCTTTTATGCCCTTGCCGCTGTCAGAAACCGCAATGCTTAGAAACAATAGGTCCCCTTCCGTATGTCCATTGATGCTTAGGCTGACAAAACCCTTGTCAGAGTATTTTACCCCATTGCTTAGAATGTTTAGAAGAATTTGGCGGATTTTAGCTTCGTCTCCGTGTAGGGCATTGGGAATGTGACTGTCCAGGTTAACAATAAATTGAAGATCCTTAGGCCGTATTCTCATGCGGATTATGTTGATCACATCCTGGATGAGGGTAGAAAATAAATAGTCCACCGGAACAATCTCGAGTTTGCCGCTTTCGATTTTAGAAATGTCCAAGATGTCATTTAAAATTGAAAGCAAGTTTGCCCCTGCCTGTTGTATTGTGAGAATATGCTCCCTGGCGGTAAGGGTCATTTCCTCTCTAAGGGCCAGTTCTGCCATGCCGGTGATGGCGTTCATGGGGGTGCGGATTTCGTGACTCATTTTAGCAAGAAAGTCACCCTTGGATTTGGCGGCAGCCTCAGCTTTTTCTTTTTCATGCTGAGCTACCATGGCCGAAAGCTCTGTTAATTGGGCATGATGCAGCTGCTCAAGGGTAGCTTGCAGGCGGGAAGAGAGGAGGGCAATTTCATCATTGCTTTGATTGATGTGGAATTGTACATCCAGATTACCCTGGGAAACTTTTTCTGCTGCTATTCCCACTTCGTAGAGGGGTTTGGCTATGGACCGGGTCACTGTAAGGGCCAGAACTATAGAAATAAGCAGGGAAACAGCCACCAGGGACAGCATAAGCAGGGCGTTGTACATGGCATTTTGATTGTTTAAAATAATTAATTGCTCAGATTGATCCAGGTTTTTATTAAACCCCACGCTCAGGTAGTAAGAAAAGGTATTAAAAATGGGGTTAAAACGGTTAATCATAATGGAAAGGGCTTCTTCTCTTCGGCCCTGTTCGACAAGAAAAAAGATATCGTACACGGTAGGAAGATAAACATAGGAAAAAATTTCTAACAGGTTTGAGATATCCTGCATCTCCCCAGGAGAAAAAACATCGCTGAATGAATCCTGGTTTTCTATGTAATAAAAAAGAATATCCCTTAAACTGTCCATATGCAGTCTGGTGGTATCAATAATATGGTTGGCCAGGTCAAGGTCGGTAATGTAAACAATGCTGTATACACCATTTTCTATAGCTGCATTGTGATCATAGAGTTCATTAAAAAGAGAAACATTATTGATCATTCTGACCGATGAATTACCCAGGGAATCGAGACTTATATAACCGGTGAGCCCAATAATAATGGTAAAAAAGACTATGGTAAAAAAGGAAAGGAGGAGCCTGGTTTTTATCTTGAATTTTCGAAGCATCATGATCTCCCAATAAGGCTTATGCGATCATATGCTGAGTATTGACCCTCTTTTATTTGAATGATGTATACATTAATGTATGGGTTATTGTTCTCATCAAATTGTATGGTCCCAAGGATAGTATCCGTTTCCTGGGACTTCATGGCAGCAATTATTTCGGGCCAGCTGGTAGAACCTGCCTTTTCTATGGCCGAAGATAATAAATAAAGGCTCGTGTATGCCGTAGCAGAACCGGCCAGGGGCATTTGACCAAATAATGAATAATAATTTTTTACGAAATCTGAAATTTTTTCATCCGGATCATCGTAGGAAAATGGAGCAGTATAATACACATTCTCCATGGCCCTGGGGTTATAGACATAGGTTAAGATACCGTCCCAGGCATCGGTGCCAAGCAGGACTGTGTCGCTCAAGCCCAGGTCATAGGCGGTGTTTACCAGCACCGAAGCGGGGTAAAAATCTTCGGGGCAAAAAATTATGTCCAGGTTGTGCTCTTTAAGATGCTGTAGTATTAGGTGAAAGTCCTCTTCGGAATTATAGGTTTCATAGGCAATGATCTGCCCCCCCAGGGAGCTGAAGGTTTCGGCAAAAACTAAAGAAGCGTGTATGTATGTTTCTATGGACAGGTTGCTCAAAACTGCGGCGGTTTGGGCCTTGAGCTTGTTAAAAGCAAAGTGAGCCATGACCTGGGCCTGGTAGTCGTCGGTGAAGATGGCCCTAAATACATTGCTCCTGCCCAGGGTTACCGCCGGATTCGAGGCGGTGGGAGAAATGATCGGAATTCCATGCTGTTCGGAGATCTCTGCCAGAGCTATCGTAGGCCCGGAATAACTGGAACCTATAATGGCCCGTACCCCCTGGTTAATCAGCTTCTCGTACTGTTCAAGGATAAAGACCCTGTCACCCCTGTCATTTAATACCAGGATGTCCAGCATTTTTCCATCTATCCCCCCAGAGGCATTTATTTCTTCCTTGGCCTGGTGTAAGCCATTTAAGGCCCTTAAGCCTTCATCAGAAGAATCGCCGGTTAAGGGGAGCAGGGCACCCAGGGTTATAAATTCCTGTTCCGGCGGGCGGGGAGTACAGCCGGAAAAGAACATTAATAGAACCCCTAATAAAAAACCTGGGATTATTATGCAGAGTCTTTCAGCTCTAATTTTGTCCATTTGCGGCTCCCTGGGTGAGCTCAGCAAGTAGTTCTTTAATCTTTGATTCTGCCCTGGGAAATTCGGACAGGAGGATATCATCGGAAATATCTTCGATAAGGTCTAATGCTTTTTTATCGGTGACTTTTTTTGTTATCATATCGATTAAGCTGTCTATGGCTGCTGTCTTTTGTGATTGTAATGCCCCTTGCAGGTCTTGTAAAAGAGACAGGTATTCGGGATCACCCGGGTCATTATTATGCTTTTCATCTTCGGTTTGCATCAGCTTTAGGGCGTCTTTAATCTGGGCGCATAATATGGCCAGATCTTCGTAAAAATCCTGTATATGTTCGCCTATAAATGACAGATCCCCCTGCTTGCCGGCCCGTTCCAGATCATCAGCTTTTTGCGAGAGGCTCTCTGCTCCTATGGAAGCGGATGCGCTTTTTAATGCATGCACCTGGGTGACAAAGAGGGTAAGATTATCAGAAGAGGGTAGCTTGGTAAAATAGGGGAGCCTGTCAACGCCGTCTTTGCAGAACATGGAGAGTACCGAACGGTAGCTCTGCAGGTTTCCGCCGGTCATGGAAATTCCCTGTTCGGTATCGACCCCAGGAATGCTGATTTTTGCCGGGCTTTCATTGGATATTTTTTTTGCCGCATTGATCGTTTCAAACTCTTTTTTATCCTGGGGGATCCAGTGATCCAGAATGTCATCGAGCTTTGAAACATCTATGGGTTTTGGCAGAAAATCATTAAAACCCTTCTCGATAAACATTTCCCGCATGCCCGATATGGCATTGGCAGTAAGTGCAATGATGGGAACCAGATTCACCGATGCCCTAATGCGTTCGGTAGTTTCTATTCCGTCCATCTCGGGCATCATATGATCCATAAACACAAGATCATAATCGTGGGTCTTACACAGTTCTATCGCCTCTTGACCGCTTAAGCAGGTGTCTAACTTGGCTTTGTATGGGGCCATCAAACCTTCTGCTACCTTTAAGTTGACCGCAATGTCATCGACAATAAGTATCCGGGCCCTGGGAATAATAAACCGTATGCCTCCCCCGGATATGGAGGTATCAAAATAATCCTGGCGGTCCGATTTTCCGTTAAGGGTATTGGCAATAGAAAGGGATTGTACCGGCAGGGAGATAAACCGTACATTGGGGATAAAATTTTCTATCCCCCATTCTACCATCAGGGCAAGGCGGGGTCTTCGTTCACTGGGAAAAACCACCTGCTCCATGATGAGCTTTATTTTTTCATAGAGCCCATACCCGGAAAAAATAAAGAACCATTCTTCTTTTTGTAGGGCCTCAGTAAAATCCGATTCTGTGTGTACCACCAAATGGGGCACCTTCATGTTATCAAGTGCCCAGGCTACCGAGTGGGCATAGATTTGCCTTCCTTCGTAGACCAGCACCTTTTTTTGATCCGCCTCCAGTACCGAGGCAAAGGGGGTTTCCTTATCGATGAACTGGGGAAGCAGAATACTAAAGGTGCTGCCCTTGCCATATTCGCTTTCTACCCTAATATCCCCTTCCATGGCCTGGCAGAGCCGCTTGGTTATGGCCAGGCCCAGGCCCGTACCCTCGACAGTGCGGTTCCTTGTTCCATCTACCTGGGTAAAGTCGCCAAAGAGCTTTATTTGGTCCTCTTCTTTGATCCCCTGGCCCGTATCGGTTACCGAGATCTTAAGCCATATATGCCTGTCATTCCGCTTTTCGGTGGTTACCGACATGCTTATGTGGCCCTTCTCGGTAAACTTTGCGGCGTTGGACAGAAGGTTAATAAGGATTTGCCGTATCCTTACTTCATCGCCCACTAAAACATTGGGAATACTTCCATCTATGTTGGTAAAAAACCTAATGGGTTTGTCTATAAGGCGGAGGCGGATTATATTTACCGTGTCATTAATAAGGGAAGATAGCATATAACGGACCGGGTGTATTTCCAGCTTCCCTGCTTCGATTTTAGAAAAATCCAGAATATCGTTTATTATGGAAATAAGGTTTGATGCGGCCTGCTTTATGTCCTGGATATCACCCCGGGCATCCTCGGGCAGATCTCTCCGTAACAAAAGCTCGGTCATGCCGGTAATGGCATTCATGGGGGTCCGGATTTCGTGGCTCATGTTGGCGAGGAAACTGCTCTTGGTACGGCTCGCCATCTCGGCTTCTTCCCTGAGCTCCTGGACCCGTAGGTTTTGAATTTCAATGAGCCGGTCCTTGGTTTTTCTGGTGGTTTCGACTACCACCATGACTGAAAAGACCAGGGCATAGGTGACAAGCAAATGGGCCGGAACCGTCATATCATAGTTATACAGGGAAAGACCGGGGATATACATTTGCAGGGAAACCAGGACTACCAGGATGGCAGAAAAGATAATCCCGATTTTCATGCCCAAAAGCATGATGGTCGTCAGGGGGTACATGTAGACAAAGAGAAAGTTAGTCCCCTCAGCTTCCCCAAGGTAGGTAACGGCCAGGCAGAGCATGCCATAAAAAATCATAAGCATCAGGGCAGGGACCATTTGGGATACCCTTTTCATCCGGGAAAAGACTATGGTCATGATTGCTATGAGCAGCATAACCCCGCAGGCTGCTACGGTGCCGTATTTCCCTTCGTTGAACCTAATAACAATGAAACCTACAAGGATTCCGCCCCCAAATACGCTGATAAAATTGAGTAATACATATCTTATGAGGTAGTCGGACATGCCAAAATCGCTTTTCCCGGTATATTTACCCGATGTGGCGAAGTTAATGACAAAATCCAGGAGCCGTTCCCTGATCCTGGTTAATTTCATAATGTTTCCTTTCTAGGCTTTAAATATACTTCAATGTGCCAAAAGGTTCAATTCATACCCCCCAAAAATGGCTCAATTATGACAAATTTGGCAAAAATGTACCTTGATACAAGGTTCCCTTTTGTAGTAAGTTGTTTTTATGTACAGGAGGACTTATGTCGGATGCATCTAAGTCAGAAACAATGCGGGATATTATTAACCGCGTACGGGTATTGAGGGAAATTTCCAATATATCTGCCGATGACCTCGCCAAGGAATTGGGCTTTGATCCCATCGAATACGCCGCTTGGGAATCGGGAGAAAAAGAGTTTTCCATGGGTGCCCTGGTAGAAATTGCCGGGTACTTCAAGGTAGATCTCTCGGAACTCATTACAGGCCTTACCTCGAAACTGCGGACTTTCTGCATTACCAGGGCCGGTGAGGCTCCCGAAGTTAGCCGCCGGCCTATGTACACATACTGGAATCTTGCCTATAACTTTCACCGGAAAAAATGTGATCCCTTCATGGTGGAAGCAAGTTCAGATACCGAAAAGAACCCCATAGCCCTGAATACCCATCCGGGACAGGAGTTTAACTATGTGGTGGAAGGGCGGCTCCTCATCTCTGTGGGGGGCCGTGAGTCGGAACTTGGACCCGGGGATTGTATTTATTACGATTCCACCGAACCCCATGGCATGAAGGCCCTGGGAGGGAAACCTGCCCGCTTTTTAGCTTTTGTGCTTTAAGGCCCTATAAACAGCAGGTTTTACATACCTAAACAACTAAAGAGGAAACCTAGAGGATATTATGACTGCAACAATGATGGATACCTTTGTACCAAAGAAGGATTTTGATTCCTATGAAGAATTTTACAACAATTTTACGGTCCAGGTGCCGGAAAACTTCAATTTTGCCTGGGATGTGATGGATGTATTGGCTCGGGACAAGCCTAATGAACGGGCCCTGGTCTGGTGTGACGAAAAGGGGGCCGATGCGGAATTCACCTTTGAGGATATCAGGAAGCTGTCCAACCAGGCAGCCCATGTGCTGAGCAAGGGGGGCATACAAAAGGGTGACCCCGTAATGCTCATCCTTAAACGCCGCTTCGAGTACTGGCCCATACTTCTGGCTCTGCACAAGATAGGGGCCGTGGCCATTCCCGCCACCCACCTGCTGACCTCCAAGGATATAATCTACCGCATGGAGGCCGCCGATATAGTCTCCATCATCTGTGTGGACGATCCTGAGCTTCTGGTGAGGGTCGACGAATCGGAGCTTGCCACCGCCAAGGAAGGGAAGAGCCGGCTCAAATTTAAGGCCTTTGTCCGTTCAGTCCATACCCCCAAAGAAGAAGACCCGGCCCAAAAGGCCGCTGCCCTCTTCAAAGAAAAGGCCCTGAGTGCATGGACAGACTTTAATGTCCAGTCAAAGACTGAAGCGGAGGACTTTACCAGGGCCGCTTCGGTAAACAGCAATACCGACAGTATGCTCCTTTATTTTACCTCCGGCACCACGGGGATGCCCAAGATGGTCCGCCACGACTGGGCCTATCCCCTGGGGCATATAGTCACCGCCCATTATTGGCACCGGGTAGTAAAGGGGGGGCTCCATCTTACGGTGGCCGACACAGGCTGGGCTAAAGCCGCCTGGGGCACCATCTATGGTCAATGGATCTGCGAAGCGGCGGTGTTTGTTTATGATTATGACCGCTTTGTGCCCCAGGCCATGCTTGAGGTGATCAGCAAGTATAAGCTGAGTACCTTCTGCGCTCCCCCCACCATTTATGTGTTCTTTGTCAAAGAGGACCTAAAAAAATACGATTTTTCCTCCCTTAAAAATTGCGCCACCGCCGGGGAACCCTTGAATCCCGAGATCTATGAGGCCTTTCTGGCCGGGACGGGGATCAAGCTCCGGGAGTGCTACGGCCAGACCGAACTTACCGTTACCCTCTGTACCTATCCCTGGCTCGAGCCCAAGCCCGGTTCCATGGGTAAGCCTTCCCCCGGCTATGATATAGATCTGGTCAGAGAAGACGGAAGCTCCTGTGACATGGGTGAAGAGGGTCAAATCGTGGTCCGGACCGACAGGAGAAAGCCCCTGGGGATGTTCCATGGATATTACCGGGATGATGATCTTACCAAGAGCGTCTGGTACGATAATGTGTACCACACGGGGGATATAGCCTGGAAGGATGAAGACGGCTACTTCTGGTTTGTGGGCCGCAGCGATGATGTCATAAAAAGTTCGGGGTACCGGATAGGCCCCTTTGAGGTGGAAAGCGCCCTCTATGAGCACCCGGCGGTCCTGGAATGTGCGGTCACGGGGGTCCCTGATCCCGACCGGGGCATGGTGGTAAAGGCTACCATAGTCCTCTCCAAGGATTGGACTGCTTCGGAGGAACTCAAGGTGGAGCTCCAAAACCATGTTAAAAAAATCACCGCCCCCTATAAGTACCCCAGGGTGATAGAATTTGTCCCCGGTCTGCCAAAGACCATCAGCGGCAAAATCCGGCGGGTCCAGATCCGGGAAGGTGACAGGAGCAGTGCCGAATGATCACAGCCAAAGAAAATTACGTAACCCGGTTAATCGAAAACGATTACATAGACCCGGAACTCTACGGGAAATTCGATGTAAAACGGGGGCTCCGGAATGCCGACGGCACCGGGGTCCTGGTGGGACTCACCCGGGTGGGGGATGTTCACGGCTATGATATTATAGAAGGGAAAAAGGTAGCTGTCCCGGGAAAACTCTTCTACCGGGGAATCGATGTTAATTCGATTATAAATACCGCCGAGAAGGAGAAACGCTTTGCCTACGAAGAAAGCACCTATCTCCTCATGTTCGGTCACCTGCCTAACCGGGAGCAGTTAAAAGAATTTGCTTCCCTCATAGGCAGCTTGCGGGGTCTCCCCAGGAATTTTGCCGAGGATTCGATTCTTAAATTCCCCTCCCGGGACATCATGAATAAGCTGGCCCGGTCGGTCCTGACTCTTTATTCCTATGATGAATCTCCAGAAGATCAGGCCCCCGAAAATGTGCTCCGCCAATGCCTGGAATTAATTGCCCGGTTCCCCACCATTGTGGCTTATTCGTACATGGCCAAGAAGCATTACTTTGATCATGACAGTCTGGTTATCCATGTACCGGACCCCCATGCCTCTACGGCGGAGCTGGTCCTCAAGCTGATCCGCCAGGATATGCAGTTCAGCACCCTGGAGGCAGAGATCCTGGACATGGCCCTGGTGCTTCATGCGGAACACGGGGGAGGGAATAACTCCACCTTTGCGGTCCATCTTATTTCTTCCGCCGAAACCGACACCTACTCTGCCATTGCCGCCGGGGTTGGCTCCCTAAAGGGCTATAAGCATGGGGGTGCCAATATTAAGGTCATGGAAATGATGGATGATATAAAGAAGCATGTTAAACGCTGGGATGATAAAAAGGAGCTAGCGGCCTACTTGCGGGCAATTCTTAAGGGCGAAGCCAATGACGGCTCCGGTCTGGTCTACGGCCAGGGCCATGCGGTGTATACCGTGTCAGACCCCAGAACCATTTTGCTGCGGGATAAAGCTGCCTTCCTGGCGGAAGAAAAGAACCTGAGCCAGGAGTTTATTCTGTACCGCAATATCGAAGAAATATTCCCTGAGATCTTTAAGAAAGAAAAGGGGATAGATAAGGACATCTGCACCAACGTGGATTTTTATTCCGGCTTTGTCTACAAGATGCTCGGCATTCCCCTGGAGGTATACACCTCTATTTTTGCCATCAGCCGGGTGGCAGGCTGGTGTGCCCACCGGATGGAAGAACTCATCTCCGGGGGCCGGATTATCCGGCCGGCCTACAAATGTGTCCAGGATCCGGTTCCTTATAGCTCTGTTAATGAGAGGTAAGGACCTTGAACCCTTCACCCTAAAAGACTATGCTAGGGGGAACCAGGAAGCAGAGAGCTTCGGGCCAATTTTATTTGACGGAAGTGAAAACCATGAAGAAAGTTAACGTGCTATCTGTGTTAGTCCTGGTCCTTGGTCTGACCGTTTTAAGCTCCTGCAACAGGGGCAGTTCAAACGCCGAATCGGTGGACAGGGAAACCAGTTATGCCTTTGGGATGTTTGTGGCGGGGTTCTTAACCGCCGATCTGGGTCTCCCCGTTTTGGGCTATGATTATAACGCTTTTATGGACGGCTTTCGGGATTATAATGATGCCCGGGAAACCCGCTTTACCGAAGAACAGGCCATGGACAGGATCATCGCCTTCCTCAGCGGCCTTGAACTTCCACCGGCCCAGTTTGATGAAGAATTATGGATGATTAGTGAGCTAAACCGGGAAGAAGGGGAAGCTTACATGGCACAGAACGCCGCCAGGAGCGGAGTAAGCACCACCTCCAGCGGCCTCCAGTATGAAGTGGTCCAGCAGGGCACGGGTTTACGGCCCGGTATCAATGATACCGTTCAGGTCCACTACGAAGGGACCTTTCTGGACGGCTTTGTCTTTGACAGCTCCTATAACCGGGGTATCCCGGCGGAGTTCCCCCTTTCCATGGTTATCGAAGGATGGACCGAGGGCTTACAGCTCATGAACGAGGGGAGCATATACCGTTTTGTAATCCCCCCCCATCTTGGTTATGGGGTAGGGGGTATACCCAACGCCATCCCCCCCAACCAAACTCTTATTTTTAGAGTGGAGCTACTTTCGGTAGAAAGGTAAGGTATGAGGACATATAAAACCCTTGTAGCAGGGACGGTACTTTTTTTTGCGGCGGTGTTTTTCTGCGCCGCCGAGGGCATAGCCGAGAAGGCCCAGAGGGGAAACGAAAGGGCCGAAATGAGCTATGCCTTTGGAATGTACCTGGCCCTGGACCTCATGGAAACGGGCCTGGAATTTGACTATGCCGCCTTCGCCCAGGGCTTCCGGGAAACCATGGAACAGGAAGAAACCCTCTTTAGCATAGAAGAAGCCATAGATATCTTAAACATGGCCTTTGACCGGCTCATGGCTGAAGAAGATGAGCTTATGCGGATCGAGGGTGAATGGCAGCGCCAGCGGGGCGAGGCCTTCCTGGCCGAGAACAGCCAAAGACCCGGGGTGATAGTGACCCCCAGCGGTCTCCAGGTAGAAATCCTCATCGAAGGAAGCGGAGAGATACCTGGGGCTGCCGACTATGTGCTGGTCCATTACCACGGAACCTTTGTAGACGGAGAAGTCTTTGATACCACCCGGGATGATGCGGAGCCCATACTCCTTCCTGTTGACCAGGTAATACCCGGCTGGTCCGAGGGTTTACGGATGATCAGCGAAGGAAGCTTTGCCCGCTTCTTTATTCCCCCCGACCTGGCCTATGGACCCTGGGGGCTCTATGGAGCTATTCCCCCCTATGCGGTGCTTATCTTCGAAGTAGAGCTCATCGCCATAGTGCGGGATTAGCTCAGGTACTCCTCTATAATTGACGAGAGTGGGTTTTCGTCTATCTTGATTATTCCCTTTTCCCTTTCGCAGCTTTCTACCGAGTCCGAGGCATGGGCGGTGTTTACCATCACGTCCCTGCCAAATTCCCGGCGCACCGTTCCCCCCGGGGCCTTTAGGGGGTCCGTGGGGCCCAGGACGTCCCGGATCTTCTCCACCGCTTTTTCGCCCTCGTATATAAGGACCATGCACTTTACGGTCCCTGGCAAGGCCGCCTCCTCCGGGGGGCAGCTATCGGGCCGGCGGCCGGACATAAATTCCACTATCTGGTAAAACTGATCCCGGGCATAAGCTTCGCCGAAGCAGGAGCTTAGGCAGGCCCGGGTTTTTTCATCCAGGGGCAGGGAGAATTCCTTTTCGAGGACCTCCAGGGCCCGGTCACCAAAAATGGGCCCCAGCCGCTTTATCAGGGCCCCCTCTACGGGGCCGTAAAAATCCAGGGCCTGGGCCAAGGATATGCTGAATACCTTGGTCCCCACTATGCGAAGGCCCGTACGGGAAAACATGTCAATGATGGTCCCGGGCCTGCCCGAGGCATTGCTCCAGTTATCGGGTTTAATTATAACCAGGGTCTGCTCTATCTTTTGGCCCTCCGGGTAGACCATGTTATGGACTATATTTTCGCTTTCCTTAAAGTATTTTACAAAAAGGGCCATTACCTCGTTGGCATAATCCTGGGTGTGGGGGGTAAGAACCGCGGGCTCAAAGTAAATGGGCTTGGTATTGTCCTGACCATCATAAATAAGATCTGCATAGGTGTCTCTAATGGTTTCACCAGTGAGGGTTTCAAAGCTCCGGCTCTCGGGGGAGATGGGGCCGCAGGTTTCGGAGAGCTTCCGGCAGGCATCGGTTCCCTTAAAGATAAGAAAGAGGGACCGGTGCTTGCGGCCCCCAGAGGGCCCCAGGTGCTGCTCTATATAATTGGCCAGGAGTCCCTCTGCACCGGATAAATTTTGCTTCCGCACTACCGCGGCATATTCACCCACAAAGTCTTCGTTGGGGGTTATTATCTGGGCCCCTACCAGCTCCAGATCTGATCGGGAAAGAAGCCGGGCAATGACCCCTCCGGTTCTGCTTTTGGCTATGGTGTAGGGGGTTACCAGCACATAGGATAAACTCTCTTTCATTGTAAGCTCCTTGGGGCCTATCATACGAAGATACGGTTTCTTTGTCAAAGAGGATGACTTCGGGGTCTTTTCCCTCCCCGGGCCTTAGGGGTACAATGGGCCCACGGAGTTTCCATGTTACAGTTCATGCGTAATATAGGCATCATGGCCCATATTGATGCGGGTAAAACCACCACCACCGAGCGAATTCTCTATTACACCGGACGCAGTCACCGGCTTGGAGAGGTGGATGACGGCGAAGCCATTATGGATTGGATGGAACAGGAGCAGGAAAGGGGTATCACCATACAGAGTGCCGCCACCACCACCTACTGGAGGCGGACCCACAAGGGCGTCCAGGGTACGGGCCCCCTGCACCAGATTAATGTGATCGATACTCCGGGGCATGTGGATTTTACCGCCGAAGTAGAGCGATCCCTTAGGGTCCTCGACGGGGCGGTGGCGATCTTCGATGCGGTCCATTGGGTAGAACCCCAGACCGAAACGGTGTGGCGTCAGGCTGCCCGTTACCATGTGCCCTGCATAGGGTACATCAATAAAATGGACCGGACCGGGGCAGATTTTTTTTCCGCCCTGGATGATATAGCTGCCAAACTGGGGACCCCCGCCACGGCCCTGCAGATACCCATAGGAAAAGAAAATACCTTCGAGGGCGTCATAGATCTCATCGAAATGGTAGAGCTGCGCTGGGACCCTTCAACCAATGGGGAAGAAATTCGAATATCCCCCATAGGGCCCCAACGGGAAGAAGAGGCCCTCACATGGCGGGAGAAACTCATCGATGCCCTCTCTGCCGTATCGGACCCGGTGACCGAGAAATACCTGGCTGGAGAAGAGCTGCCCCTTGATCTTATCCGGGGGGAGCTACGAAAGGCCGTGATAGACCGGAAGATCTTTCCCGTCTTTGCCGGAGCTTCCCGCCGGAACATGGGGGTCCAGCCCCTGATCGACGCCATCCTTGATTACCTCCCCGCCCCCGATGAAGTAGAACCTGCCCTGGGGCGGCATCAGAAGCGGGACGAAGACATTCCCATCCCCTGTGATTCTGATGCTCAGGCCCTGGCTCTGGTGTTTAAGATCCAAACGGAGCGGGAGGCCGGGAGCCTCTGCTATGTCCGGATGTATTCGGGGGTCCTCAAGCCAGGGACGGTGGTGTTCAATGTGGGAAAACGCAAGAGGGAAAGGGCCAATAGAATTTTACGGATGCATTCAAATAAATCGGAACCCATAGATACCCTCAGCGCCGGGGACATAGGGGTGATCATAGGAATGAAGGAAGCTCAGACCGGAGACACCATAGGCAGCGAAGGCTGGCCCGTCTTACTGGAGCGGATGCAGTTTCCGGAGCCGGTTATATCGGTTTCCATGGAACCCATGAATCATTCGGAGCAGGAAAAGCTAAAGGACATCCTGGCCATCCTCTCTAAAGAGGACCCCACCTTTGTGGCCAAGGAAAACGAAGAAACGGGGCAGCTCATTATTTCCGGCATGGGGGAACTCCATCTGGATGTGCTGGTAACCCGGATCCTCAAGGAGTTCAATGTCAGTGCCAAGGTGGGGAACCCCCAGGTAACCTATAGGGAATCTATCAGCCAGACCCTGGAAAGGACCGAAACCTTTTCCCGGGTAATCGCCGGCAAGGAGAATTCCGCCTCCCTTACCATGCGCTTTGAACCCCGGGAGCGGGGGACGGGGAACCATTACTCCTGGAACCTGAGGGATGCCAAGATCCCCCAGGAGATTCAAGATGCAGTGGAACGGGGGGTGCTTTCGGCCCTGCAATCGGGGATAGTCCTGGGCTACCCCTGCATAGACATAGGGGTGAGCATTACGGGAGCGGTCTACTCGGAGCTTAACTCCACCGAGTTTGCCTTCGAAGCCTGTGCCTCCATGGGGTTTGACGAGGGCTGCCGGAATGCTGCGCCCATTTTACTGGAGCCCATCATGGCGGTGGAGCTAAGCTCCCCCAAGGAATTTGTGGGAGATGTCATTAGCCTGGTAACCCAAAGGGGAGGGCAGGTATTGAATATGGAATCCAAGGCCCTGGGGGATGAAGTAAAGGCCCTGGCTCCCATGGAAAAAATGTTTGGGTTCATGACTGCCCTGCGCAGTACCAGCCAGGGCCGGGCCACCTTTACCATGGAATTTTCCCACTTCGAAAAGAGATCCGAAAAGTTTTAGCCTATCAGGTGTAACGCTGATTTATTTTTTCCGCCATCATCAAAAGATGGGCCCTGGTGTTCTGCTCCGGGTCGTCCAGGACCGCCTCAAGGAGCTCTTCCAGGATAATTCCCAGATGCTTACCCGGGGCTATCCCCAGGGCTATCAGGTCCCGGCCGGACACTGCCAGATCCTTTAAGGTAAAGGCCCTGCTCTGGGCAAGGATGGCCCCGACCCTTTCTTGCAGGGGAAGGAGGAAATCCCTCTCTGGCTCTATCCCCTTGGTGGCGTAGGCATCACAGCGGCGAAGGTCATAGAGATCCTCCAGGTTTTCTTCTCCCACCCGGATGATAAAACGCCGGACCGCCGCATCGTTCCAGGTCCCGTCGTACTGGAACATGTGGACCTCCACAAGGCGGCATACCCTGTCTATGTGGGCATTGGAGTAACGGAACCTTTGCATGAGATTCCGGGTCATAAGGGCCGATTCCTGATCGTGGCCGTAGAAGGTGTAGGCCCCCTTATCACCCAGCCGGGCAACCCTGGGCTTGCCTATGTCATGGTAGAGGGCCGCCAGCCTCACCGCCTGATTCCTCCCCCCTCGGGCGGCATAATCGCAGGCCAGGAGGGAATGGTCCAGCACATCGAAGGCATGGTAGCCCCTTTGCTCTGCCCCCCGGCAGGCCGCCAGTTCGGGGATAAGGATCTGTAAAAGTCCCGTCTTTTCCATCAAAAGCAGGGCCGCCGAGGGCCTGGGGGAGCTCACTATCTTTTCCAGCTCGTCCCGTAAGCGTTCGGGGGCCACCTGGGAACAAAGGTTAAGGGCCTGGGGTATGGCGGCCAGGGTTTCGTCATCGAGGCCAAAACCCAGCTGGCTGGCAAAACGCAGGGCCCTTAAGGGCCTTAGGCCGTCTTCGGCAAAGCGCTCGGCGGCCCTTCCCACCGAACGGATAAGTCCTTTTTTTATGTCCCCCCGACCATCGAAGGGGTCTACCAGGGGACCGGCGGGGAGCTTATAGGCCGCCGCATTCATGGTGAAGTCCCGGCGGGAGAGATCCTCTTCTATGGAGACCCCATATACCACCTGGTCGGGCCGGCGGCCGTCGCTGTAGCTCCCTTCACTGCGAAAACTGGTGACCTCAAAAACCATATCTTTAAAGTGGACGCTTACGGTGCCGTGTTTTATCCCCGTAGGAACCACAAAGCTGGAACCCTCATTTTTTATGGAGGAGAAAAGTTCGATTACCTCTTCGGGGAGGGCGTCGGTGGCGAGATCCCAATCCTTGGCCTTTTGGCCCCTCAAGAGATCCCGTACTGCTCCCCCCACCAGGTAGACCTGTTTCCCCCCCCGGGTAAAAATGGCGGCCGCTTCTTTGACTTGCTTGGGGATCTTCATGAAGCTGCTAGTGGATGCGTTCTACTTCGAAAAACTGGCCCGGGCGTTCCAGCTCCTCCTGGGCCTGGATTATCTGCAGTTCTACCAGGGGGGGTTTCTCTTCCATGGCTTGGTAATGGCTCAAGCTCTTTTCCAGAATGCTGTAGACAGAGGCAGTACAAAGCCTGAGGGTTTCCTGGATATCCCGGGTTTCCAGGTAGCGGCAGAGGAAGACCGCGGCGGTGATGTCCCCCGAACCAGCCATCCTGCCTATGGGCAGTTCGGGGGTCCGGACCGAGTAGAGGTTCTCCCTGTCCGAGACGAGCATTCCCAGTTCAGAGCCCGTACTGCCGTAGCTGGTGACCAGGATTATTTTTGGCCCCCTCTTGTGGAGATCTTCTATGGCCCTGTAGGCTCCATCCCTGTCGTAGGCATCTATTCCGGTAAGGGCCTCAAGTTCAAATTGGTTAGGGGTAATAATATCCGCCAGGGGAATGAGGGTGTTTTTAAAGATCCCCGGGATGTCGGGCTTCACATAGAAACCGCGGCCCACGTCTCCCATGACGGGATCACAGCAGTAGAGGGCCTGGGGCGAAACAGCGCGGACCCTTTCTATGGCGCCGGTTATGGCCTTGCCTACCTCCGCGTCTCCCATGTAACCCGAGAGGATGGCCTCGCAGCGGGGCAGGACTCCCCGTTCATCGAGCCCAGAGACCAGGTCCTCCACCAGGGCTCCCCCCAGGACCTGTCCCCTCCAGGCTCCGTAGCCCGTATGGTTAGAAAATTCTACCGTGTTAATTGCCCACACTTCCCGGCCCAGACGCTGCATGGGAAAGACCGCTGCGGTGTTTCCAGCATAACCGTACACAACATGAGATTGAATAGATAATATGGCCATCTGGTCCTTCCCGTCAAAAAAAATTCTGCTTTCATATCCTAGCTGTCCCAGAGGCTCTAAGTCAAGGAGAGTCCTTTATTAAAGGCCAAGGATAAGCTAGGATGAGCTAGGAATTAACATGGCAGCAACTATTATCGATGGAAAAGCTATAGCTGAAGGTTTATACCAGACCCTAAGGGAGCGGGTAGGCCGCCTCCAGGGGGAGGGGATCTCTCCCTGTCTGGCGGTCCTCTTGGTGGGGGAAGATCCTGCGAGCCTCTCCTATGTAAGGGCCAAACAGCGGGCCCTGGCGGATCTAAACATGGAGGGCCGGGATATACGGCTCCCGGAAGAAACCACCGAAGAAGAGCTGCTCCGTCGTATCTCTTCTTTAAACGAGGACACATCAGTCCACGGCATCCTCGTCCAATTCCCCCTGCCGCCCCATATCAGGACCGAAAGGATAGTCAATGCCCTGGAGCCCTCGAAGGATGTGGACTGCTTTCATCCCCTTAACCTGGGTAAGCTCCTCCGGGGCCAGGAGGGCTTTCTCCCCTGCACCCCCAGGGGTATCATCTTCCTCTTGTCGGAGCTAAAGATTCCCCTTAAAGGTAAGAACATCGTCATCCTGGGCCGCTCAAATATTGTAGGAAAACCCCTGGCCCTGCTCCTGGCCCGGCGGGAGCAAAATGCCACGGTTACGATCTGCCATACAGGAACGAAGGACCTGGGCTTCCACAGCCGCCAGGCGGATATCCTTATCGCTGCCGCTGGGAGCGCAGGCCTGGTGAGCGCTGATATGATTAAAGAAGGTGCGGTGGTCATCGACGTGGGGGTAAACCGGGTGGCGGATCTCAAGGCCAAGCGGGGCTACCGCCTGAAGGGGGATGTGGTCTTTGCCGAAGCCGCCGAGAAGGCCTCTGTTATAAGCCCCGTCCCCGGGGGAGTAGGTCCCATGACCATCGCCATGCTCATGCAGAATGTGGTTGATTCCGCCGAGGGGATCTTCACGTGAATGAGCCCATGCCGGATGTGCAGAACCGTCCCGATCACCGGGAGATCCCCCTGGCCAAGGTGGGGGTAAAGGGTCTTGAGTATCCGGTGCAGGTCCTGGATAAGGTAAAGAAGGTACAGCATACGGTGGCCCGGGTGGATCTCTTCGCCGATCTTCCCCATCAGTTTAAGGGCACCCACATGAGCCGCTTTGTGGAGATCTTTCACCGCCACCGGGAGGATCTTTCCATGCCCCGGTTTCTCCATATGCTCAAGGAGATCCGCCAGGACCTGGAAGCAGAGTCGGCCTTTGGTTCCATGGCTTTTCCCTATTTTATCGAAAAGATAGCTCCGGTTTCTAAGTTGCCGGGGATCATTTCCTGCCAATGCCTCTATAAGGGACGAGTAGGCCAAGCCGCTGCTCCTTCTTCGGAGGAGACCCATTTTACTGTGGCCGTTTCGGTGCCCGTAAGCACCGTATGCCCCTGTTCACGGGACATTTCGGACCGGGGGGCCCACAATCAACGGGGCATAGTGACCGTGGAGCTGGAACTGGGCCCCTTTTTTTGGCTCGAAGATATCATCCACCTGGTAGAAGAGGCCGCATCAAGCCCCGTGTATTCCCTTATTAAACGGGAGGATGAGAAATATATCACCGAGCAGGCCTATGATAATCCGAAATTTGTCGAGGACCTGGTCAGGGATGTCTATTCCCGGATCAAAGACCTGGCCCAGTTTCCCCATTTTTCGGTAGAAGCCGAAAACTTCGAAAGCATCCACAACCACAGCGCCTATGCCTATGCAGACTACCGCCTCAACTGATAGGAGCCCTAGCATATGGGATCCTCTTGGATTATACTGACCCTATGAGTAACGATGACTTACGAAGGGTCTTTTCGGTAGAAACCCTGACCAGACAACGGAATTCAGCCCTCATTGACCTGCTCTGCGGAGGGGGCTTTTTACTCATGGCCATGGGTGCCAGGTTTAGGTTCTTTGTGGTGTTTGTAGCCCTGGCAGCCCTCATCATGGGCTTTCGGGCCCTTAGGTCCGGCAGGGAAGAAGAAAAAAAACCGGGGATCATCCTTATCGGGGCAGGGTTTCTGGGGATGGTAAACCTCTTTGGTATCATATACCTTCGGGCCTTTGCTGGTTTTATCCTGGGCCTGGGGGGTCTTCTCATGCTAGCCAGCGGAATTTGGAAGGGCCTTCGGTACCTTTTTAATGCCTCTAAAAATTAGTTCAGCAAAAAAAAAGTTTTTCTTCGAGACCTATGGCTGCCAGATGAACCTGGCCGAGTCTGCTGCCCTGGCCCTCTCTGCCCGGGAGCGGGGCTGGCAAGAGGCAGAATCTGCGGACCAGGCGGATCTGATCCTTATAAACACCTGCTCGGTCAGGGCCACTGCAGAGCAGCGGGTCCGGGGCCGCCTTGATCATCACAGTTCAATAAAAAAAAAGCGGCCCTTCTGCCTGGTTCTGGCGGGCTGCATGGCCCAAAGGCTGGGGACCACACTCCTCAGCGATTATCCTGCCATCGATTACCTCCTGGGCACCACGGGGCGCTCCCAGTTTCCCCTCATCCTTGAGGCCCTGGAAAGGGGAGTCTCCTTTACCGCATCAGATGAGGAGCCGGTCTTTAGCTTCTCGCCGGTCCATGCAGATGAGGCAAGCCCTTACCGGAGTTTTGTCCCCATCATGCACGGATGCAGTAACTACTGTTCTTATTGCATAGTCCCCTATGTCCGGGGCCCCGAGATATCCCGGGACCCCGCCGAGATCCTCCAGGAGATCCGCCTGGTGGGGGACCGGGGCATTAGGGAGATCACCCTTCTGGGCCAAAACGTGAACTCCTACCTCTGGAAGGGTCCAGAGGGAACCCTGGATTTCCCCGGTCTTCTTCGTCGTATAGCTTCCCAGATAACAGACTCAGGAGGGGTCCAATGGGTCCGCTTTCTTTCCAGTCACCCCAAGGATGTATCAGACGAGCTCATCCGGGTCCTCTCGGAACATTCCTGTTTTTGCCGGCATATCCATTTATGTGTACAGCACGGATCAAACCGCATCCTCGAAAAGATGAACCGCCGTTACAGCCGGGAGCACTACCTGGATCTGGTGAGGAAGATCCGTTCAGAACTGCCCCAGGTGAGTCTTTCTACGGACCTCCTGGTGGGTTTTCCGGGGGAAACAGAAGAAGATTTCCAGGAACTCCTGAGTCTTATGGAAGAGGTAAAGTTCCTCTATGCCTATATGTACCATTATAACCCCCGGGAGGGTACCGCTGCCTGGGCCTTACCGGACAGGATAGCCGATAAAATTAAGAAAGATCGGCTCCAGCGGGTCATATCCCTGCAAAAAGTGCATACGACAAGCATCTTGCGAAGCAGGGTAGGGCAGGAAGTAAGGGTACTAATAGAAGGAATTTCCCGTAAAAATGCCGATGAATTAATAAGCCGTACCGAAAGGGACGAAATGGTGGTGGTTCGAGGGCCCTCCTCTGCCCTGGGAAGTTTTGCAACCCTCAATCTTTCTTCCTTGCGGGGGAATACCTTTAGGGCTGAACATTTTGAATTTGCCCCTAACAATGTGGAGTAAGCTATGAAGCGTTTAGTGTTTTTTATCCTGGTCTTTGCATTTTTCCTCGCCTTTATTGTCTTTAACCTCGAAAATAAAAGTGATGTATCCCTGGGATTCAGGACCTTCCAGGATGTTCCTGTCTTTCTAAGCGTCCTTTTCTCCTTCGCCCTGGGGATGCTCTTTGCTATTCCCATCTTTTTCTCCCTCAGCCGCCGCCCCAAAAGGCCAGGCAGGGACAGCCAAGGGTATATGAGGGATGCCACCTCTCCCCAGGAGATAAAAAAAGAAAGCAGCTCCTATGGGATTGATTAGCGGGAAGATACCTAAAACATGGGTTCTCTTTTTCCTCATGTATTGTATACTCCCCCTTCTCTATGCCCAGACCAATGTACATGCCAACCGGGCTTCTTTGGCCGCCGAGATCACCCGCCTGGAGCAATTAAGCCAGAGGCCGGCCCAGAGCACCCAGGGAAACCGGGAACGCTACCAGGCTTTTTTAGACCTGGCCCGGCTCTACCAGCTGGCAGGCAACTCAGAATCCGCCCTTAGAACCTACAATGAGGCCGCCGCCGTTTTCCCCGGTGACGGCCGGATCCTCCTGGAGCAGAGCAGGCTCCTTATTTCCTTTGGGGAGTACGAAAGGGCCCGCTACTCCCTGGGGGCCCTGCAGCACAGGAGCCAGGATCTGGGCCGGGATCTCTTCATGGAGGCCCAGGTTCTCTTGGCCCACCTGGAAGCTTTTAGTACCGGTTCATCCCAGTCCCTTACGGCCCTCTCTGCCAGCGCTGATTATATCCGGCACCGCAGCAGCATCTATTACGCCCTCTACCAAGTGACCGGCAATGCCGCCTGGAGATCCCGGCTGGGGGCAGAATTTTCCCAGAGCCCCGAGGGCCGCATAGCCGCCGCGGGAAATAATCCTTCCACGGTAAGCCTGGCCCCCACCCCCCTTTGGCTCCTCCACCCCGGCCGGCTGGCCCTTCCTCCTGCCCCCCCGGCACCCCAGGCTGGGGCGGACCTGTATGGGACCATCATGGCCCTGGGGCTCCCTGCCCAGGAGGCAGCCCCGCCGGTACCAAGCGGGATCATCTTGCAAACCGGACTCTTTGGCCGGGAAGATAACGCCCGGGGAATGATAGAGAATCTCCGGCGTCTGGGCTTTGATGCCCAGATGATACGGCGAGAGGTAAATGGGGGAGATTACTGGATGGTCGGGGTAGATGCCGGAGCAGACAGCAATGCCATGATAGGAAGACTAAGGGCTGCGGGGTTTGAATCCTTTCCGGTGAGGTTTTAAGACGGCAGAGCTTCGGTGATGAGTCTATTGTTCTGTTTGTCCAACCGGATTCTTACCTTTTTTAAGGGCTCCATGACGGTCATACTGATCTTGCATATTTCGATATAGGCCCCTGCGACGATATCCCCCGACACTTCAACCATGGCCTCTTCGTAGGTATTCACCACCCCCAGAAGCTCGGTCACTTTTTTCTGGGCCTCTTCCTGTTCTGCTTCCAGCCGCTGGTACAGGGTGTTCATCTCGGTGGTTTTTTCGCTGTCCCCCTGGGCTTCTGCCAAAAGATCCCTTAGGCGGTTCAATTTTACGGCGGTGTTTCTTAGGATGCTATTATACTTTTCTTTTTCCTGTTCCAGGCTAAAGTCCAGGCCGCAATAGACCTTGCTGGCCTTTCCGTCCTTTTTCCCTATCCCCCCGGTTTTTACTCCCTTAAGGGCATAAATTTCACCCCCGATAATTCGGCCCTTTTCCCCCATGGCCAGGTGTTCCAGGGTATATACATGGGAGTTAATGATTCCAAGATCAACCGCAATGTCTCCCCGGCAGGCTACCCGGCAATTTTCGATAAATTTGGTTTTGAGGGTTCCCCCAACCTTTACCAGGGCCATGCCCCGGCCTATAATTCCTCCGGCCACATTAAGATCCGCCTTGGCAATCACATCGGTGATATCAAAGGTTTGTTTAATGTTGATAGTTCCCCCGGAATAGATCTTAAAGCCGTCGGATACCGAACCGTCTATGGTCACATCTCCGGGGAAGATGATGTTCCCGGTAGAGTATCCCACCGAACCCTTAATGTGCATGGAATCTTTGACATTGACCACCTTGCGGGTAATATCTAACTGTCCGTTAATGTTGGATAAAAGAAGGCCCCCCTCCAGGCGGGTATTATCCCCCCCCGTCACATCATCGGGTTTCGAAGTTTTATAGCTGATCTGTAAGCCATGGACATTGGTGCCGTCATTGCCGGTCTGGGCAGGTTTTACCCGGGCCAGGATCTGATCTTTTTTTACCACTATGAAGGGGGATTTTGCCCGATAATCTATCGCATCATCGGTTTTTCGCTGTATCCGGTTGCTATTAAGCTGGGGGTTAAGCTGTAAGTATTCGGGCACCTCATTAACAGGGGCGGTGCCCCGGGCGATGCAGACATTCCGGACAATTTCGTTCTTCTCCACACAGAGCTTATAGGCCTGGTGTATTTCATCCTCATTGATGCCGTATACGATGTCGGACTGTTCAAGGAGGGCATTGATGTATTCGGTGCTGATAGATCGCCCGTCTCCCATGGCGGGGTAGAAATCACCCCATGCTTCCAGGTCATTGTTGAGGAAATGGAGTACTATTTTGCCGTCCCCTGTGTTTTCCATACTTCTATACTATATTATCGTGCTTTTTTTCCAGAATTCACCCCTGTTGCATATGCTTATTTTGGGATACTATACAGGGGGTGGTTTTGGATGAAGGAACGTCAGATCCGGCAAAAAATGGTTCAAAAGCTGGTAAAAACCCATAAAATTAAGTCCCAGGAGGAGCTATTGGGCTACCTCCAAAGGGAAGGCTTCCTCGTAACCCAGGCAACCCTCTCCCGGGACCTAAAAACCCTAAAGGTGGGCAAGGTCTCCGATGGCCAGGGGGCTTACATCTACTTCCTGCCCGGCGAAGAGGCCAGGGAAATCGAAGGAGCCTACATCCAGGACTTCCTGAAGGGCTATATTTCCATTGAATGGTCGGGGAATACGGTGATAGTAAAGACCTATTCGGGCCATTCTGACCCCGTATCTCTGGCCCTGGACAATCTCAATTTTGAAGAGGTCCTGGGAACCATAGCCGGCAGGGACAACACCGTGGCGGTTTTTCTGCGCCAGGGGGTCAGCGGAGAAGACTTCATGAAACGTTTAAAACAGAGCATTCCAGAACTGGATACATAATTTTTTTTTGGAGGTCCCATGAAATTTACAGATTTTGACAAAACCGAGGCTTATAAAAACCTTTCAAACCTCTCAGAGGCGGGTAAAAAATTGGATTTTACCCGTCTAATGAGTCCTGACCGGGTGGCTGCATATACAGCGGCCATAAAAGGAAAGGAAACCCTGGTCTATAACTGGGGGGCCAAGAAGGTGGATGACAAGATCCTCGCCGCCCTCCAATCCCTGGCCGATGAAACGGAACTCATCGATAAATATCAGGCCCTTCTTGAGGGGGAGCTCATCAACACCGGAGAGGGCCGGAAGGTCCTTCACCAGCTTCTTCGGAGTGGGGCCAAGAGCGCCACCGGTAAAACCGTCAGCCACGAATCCAGAGATTTGGGGGAATTCTATCAGGGGGAACTCGCGCGGTTTCTAAGCTTTGCAGAGAAGGTCCGCTCTGGCGAACTGGGCCCCGCTCCCGGCAAGTCCTTCACCGCCCTGGCCCAGATTGGCATAGGCGGTTCTGACCTGGGCCCCCGGGCCCTATGCATAGCCCTGGAAAATTGGGCCGCCGGAGAGGGCATAAAGACCCTCCGCACCGAGTTTATCTCCAATGTGGATCCCGATGACCCCTCCAGGGTGACGGCCTCCCTCCCTCTGGACCAGACCCTCTTTATCCTCGTATCCAAGAGCGGCACCACCCAGGAAACCTTAACCAACGAGCTTTTTGTCAAGGAAAAATTACAGAAGGCGGGGCTGGATCCGGCCAAGCACATGGCGGCGGTGACCAGCGAAACAAGCCCCCTGGCCCATAACCCGGGCTACCTGGATTCTTTCTACTTCGATGACTTTATCGGGGGTCGCTATTCTTCTTCATCCGCCGTAGGGGGGCTTATCCTCTCCCTGGCCTACGGGAGCGATACCTTCCGGGCCTTCCTGGAGGGAGCCGCCGCAGCGGATAAGGCAGCCCTGGAAAGGGACATCCTCCGGAATCCCATCCTCCTGGATGCCCTCATTGGGGTCTGGGAGCGGAACTTCCTTGGCTGCCCTTCGACGGCCATCCTTCCCTATAGCCAGGCCCTGTCCCGCTTTCCGGCCCATTTACAGCAGTTAGACATGGAATCAAACGGAAAGCGGGTAAACCGGGATGGCAAGCCCCTGGCCTATGCTACGGGGCCCATAGTGTTTGGAGAGAGTGGGACCAACGGACAGCATTCATTTTACCAGCTTCTCCATCAGGGCACCGATATCATACCCCTCCAGTTTATTGGCTTTAAAGAGAGCCAGAGGAGGGACGACTTTACCCTCGATGGTTCCACCAGCCAGGGGAAGCTGAATGCTAACCTGGCCGCCCAGATCACCGCCTTTGCCCTGGGGAGACCGGGGACGGATCCCCAAAATGCCAATAAGGATTTTCCCGGCCAGCGGCCTTCCAGCCTTCTTTACGGAGAGCGCCTAAGCCCCTGGACCCTGGGAGCCCTCCTGGCCTTCTACGAGAACAAGGTGATGTTCCAGGGCTTTATCTGGAATGTGAACAGTTTCGATCAAGAGGGGGTGCAGCTAGGCAAGGTCCTGGCACAAAAGGTCCTTGGCAAGGGAAGCGAAGGGTCCGGTGACCCCATCCTGGATGCCTATTCGGATCTCCTGGGAGTTTAGTTCCGGGTCTTTGGCCCCTATGGTTTACAGAGGGCTTCGGCCAGGCGCCTGACGGCGGTAAAGTGCTGGGGGCTTAGCCGGAGCAAGGAGTCTTCGGGGCCGTTAAGGATCCGCCAGGTAGGGGGGATAGCTTTTTCCGGGTAGGGCTGATCCTTTTCGGCGCTGATAAGAGAGGCGGCCAGGTTGGGATTTTTCCGTAGCTCCCCCATATAAAGACGGCATTCGGCGGTGGGGAGCATGGTAAGCACCTGGGCCGCCAGGCCGGCCCGGAAAAATCCTGCATCGTCCGAGAAGGGGGTGGGGGCCAGGAGCACCTTGCTCAGCCCCGTCTTTTTGGCCCTTTCCAGGGCATATCGCCTCAGTTCGGCGGTGCTCTGGAGGAGCTTCTCGGCGGCCCTACCTTTTATGCCCATACCCCGGGCCCCGGCTTTTATTAAATATTCAGCGGTGGTGGAAATGATGAGGGTGTCTCCGGTGCCGCAGGCATCAAAGCTGAAGATCCTGCTCCTGGACCAGGGGCCCTTCATTTCCGCTGCCAGGTTATAAGCCCCCTGGGCCTCAACACTGTCTCCGGTTTTTAGTTCTTCCTTGTCGGTAAAAATAATCTGCCAGTCCTTCTGGGGCCCCCCGGATAACTTAAGGGCCGCTTCCAGTAAAATAAAAACCCCCGCACTGTTGTCGTTTGCTCCGGGGCTGTTTTCGCTGCGGTCATAATGGGCCACCAGGATGGTAAGGGGCGGGGCTTCGGGCCCAAGAGGAGGGGGTCCTATGATGATATGACGGTTTCCTTTAATGGCCGGTACCCTATACTCAAGCCCCGACTGCTTAAGGAGCTCATCCAATAGGGCAAACCTGTCTGCCCCGGGGGAGATAAAGTCAATAAAACGGTTCCAGGGAAAATTTTTATAGTAGTTCTGTATGCCCATGATGCCCTTACCGGTTCCGCTTTTGATCCGGGGTTCTGGTAAAGAGGCTGGAGAAAAACCGGATGATCCTTTCTTTTAAAAGACGCAGATGGTAGCCAAGGCCTTCTTTTTTTCCATACTTAACCGAAAAATCCCGGGCCGCACTGGAGGCGGGGTAGGATAGGCCGTTTTTCTTTTTTAGGTTATCCCAGTGCTGGACTATCCACACATAAAGATCACTGGGACTTCTGCCGGGAAAGTTTAGGCAGAGCATATCTTCATTTATGATTTGTATGATTGGCTGGTAGACCTTGCTGTACCAGGAAACCAGGGCGTTCTGAAAGGAGAGCTCCTCGTCTGTGCTTTCGTTCAGGTAATATTTATGTACCAGGATATGATTATAAATAATGTCATAACGGCCCGGCTGGGTAAAGTTTAAATCCTTGTCCCTGGTGAGGGTCCCAAAGAGGGTCTTCTCATAAAAAATTTTCTTTTCGTATTCGATAACTGCATGGCGAAGATCGTCGACAGTCATAGTGGAGTCTATCTCAATCTCGGTGGACAGGCTCGTCACTTCCGCATCGATGTCTTCTATGCCCATGGACCGGGCTACCGAAACCCGGTGGTTCCCGTCCCTGACAAAATAGGCCCCTCCAATTTCATAGAGCTGTATGGCCGGGAGGGGGATGTCCTGTATCTTTGCCTTATCTATCCGCTCCCAGCGGACCCGCAGAAATTCTGACTTGGGGAAAAAATACTTGGTAAAATCCCGGTAGCGTCCTTCACTGCCCACGATGCGGCTAATGGACACGGCCTGCATGCCCCGGTAGACCTCGTTGCGGGGTTTTAGAATTTCCCGGACATCGCTCAGGGATAACAGCATGTCCTTGTCGGTGTTCATAAAATGCTGGATCCGGGAAAGGACAGCCTTGTTGCGGGCCCGGTTAAAATCCTGAGTAGCCTGGTGCTGGTACCTTAATTTTGTATGGTAATCCTGCAAGCTCAACTTGGCTCCCCCGTGTCTATAAGGTAGTGACTGTAGGCGTTGACTACCTGGGTAGAATGATAGGTGGTGCACCTTTTTTCGGTAAGGCTGTACAGGTGAATATGTCCGTGGATGAGGTAGCGGGGCTTAAAGGCCCTCATGAACCAGAGGAAGCTTTTAAAACCCCAGTGGCACTTGTCATTTTTGTCGTGGATCCCCTTGGGTGAAGCATGGGTAAGCAGGATGTCCACATACCTGCCCCGAAAGATACGGTTAAAAAAAAGGGCCGGCAAAAGCTTTGCAATCTGAAGGAACATTTGAAAATCGGTAAACTGGTTTTCCCCTGTGTTATAGCGCATGCAGCCCCCCAGGCCTGCTATGATAAGTCCGTTTTCGTAGTGCACCTTGCTGTCTACATGGATTCCCCCGTAGGGAAAGGTCTCCAGGACCCCCGATCCATAGGGGGATCGTCCCTGTTTGTACTGGCCGTATTCCTTGGTGTGGTGGTTCCCAAACACAAAAAAAAGAGGTTTGTTCAAGGTAGAAATGATAAAATCCAGGTACTCCATGGGGAGATCTCCCGCCGATAGAATCACATCCACGTCTGCATGCCTTTGTTTAAGGCTGTTCGTATAGATCAAGGGATCAATTTGATCTGAGACGCAGAGGATCTTCATGGCCGCCTGGTGCTTTCCTTTCCGGCCCCTTCTGTCCGGTAATCGATGTACTGGGTGAGTTTTTCGCCCACGTCCCTAAAGTTTTTCTTTTGGGCGTATATTTTATCCCACTGAGCGAGGGCCTTGGTAAACTCCCTGGTGTTTTCGTAACACATGGCAAGGAAGTACCGGGCATAGAGGCTGTCCCCTTCGGCTTCATTGGTGATGCAGGCGACTCCCCGTTCCAGTTCCGCAATGGCCCTGTCCATGGTTTTGAGGGACATGTAACAGCTTCCCAGCTCTACCAGGGCCCGGAGTTTGCAATCCTGATCCCTGGCGGCTCGCTCCAGGTAGGGGATAGCTCCGGTATAGTTCTTGGCATCCTTAAAGATCTTCCCCATATAGAGGAGGGACTGGCCATTAGTGGGATTTAGTTTTAGGGAGGCATCAAACTCCCCGGCAGCCTCTTTGATGCGCTTACTCCCGTAATAGTGCATGCCCAGTTCAAAACGGTAGCTTTCTTCCCGGGGGTTAAGAGAAACGGCCTTACGCAGGTATTGGTCGGCTAAATCGCCCTTATTACGGCTCGAAAACAGCTTCCCCGCCTGAAAATAGTACTCCGGGTTTTCGGGATGAGATTTTATCAGGAGTACATACTCCTTTAGGGCCTCTTCTTCTTCCTTAAACTGGGCATAGAGCCCCGCCATGGCCTCCCGAAACTCCCGTTCGGGGATGTTTTTCCCCTCTATGCCCAGGCGGCTGGCACTCCGGTACTCCCTAAAGGCCTGTTCGTTCCTTCCGTCGGCTAAATATGCCCTTCCCAATAGGTAATGGGCCTCCGCATCCTGGGGGTTCTTCTCTACCGCTGCCTTGGCGCTGCGGATGGCCTTGTAGACATTGCCTTTTGTCAGCCGCTCAGCCGCCGCCGCTGCTCTTCTGGGGAGTATGAAATTCTTGATTAAAAAAAATGCCAGCAGTCCTATTCCTACAATGAGGAGTAATACAACCGCTAAGCCCGCACCGCCCATGATAATTCCTATTATTTATATTTTTGTCCCTTATTCATAGTCGGCAAATTTCCGATATATGTATATAATATAGTAATATATTTCCGATAAACAAGGGTGAATATGAAAGGTCCAGGTTCTATTAGGGTTTTCCTCCTCATTATCTGCTTATACGGCCTTTTGGGGGCCAATGTATCCGCCCAAACCTCATTTTCCATGGGGGAAGATCTCTTTATGCAGAATAGACCCCAGGAGGCCCTGGTACACCTGGAGGCGGTGGTAGCCCAGGATCCGGCCCATGTCCAGGCCTTCCTCTATTTGGGGATAAGCTACCTGCAACTGGGCCGGATTAACGATGCCATCAGCACCTACACCGCCATCTTGCCCCGGGGGGGATCCGAGACCGCCAGGATAGCTTTTAACCTGGGGAATGCCCATTTTATGAACGGAAGCCACGATCTGGCCCTGGAAGCCTATACCCGGACCCTCCAGGCGGATCCAGCCTATTCTGCGGCCTATCTAAACCGGGGGAATACCCTGGTCAGGACCGGGGATCTGAACGGGGCCCTCAGGGACTATGAGGCCTACCTGCGCCTGGAACCCAATTCGCCCAAACGGCCCGAGGTGATGCAGCTCATGGCCTTTATCCGGGAAGAAGCGGTCCTGGCAGAAGAGCGGCGGGCCATGGCGGAAGAAATAGCCCGCATTGCCGAACAGGAGCGTTTAATCGCCGAAGAAACGGCCCGGGCCGAGGCAGAGCTGGCCCGCCAGAGGGCCGAAGAAGCGGCCCAGGCAGAAGCCGAACGCCGGCGCCTTTTACTGCTTGAAGTAACCCAGTCACTCCAATCCGCAGCGGAAGACTCCCAGGGCCTTTCGGCGGGTTTTGAGGATGTACAGATTTATGATGGGGAGTTTGAACTTGAATGACAAAAGAGTAATCATCATCGGGGGGGCCGTACTGCTCCTCCTCATAGGAGTGGGGGTCTTCCTCTTTTTACGGTTTAACAACCCCGAGGCCAGAGAAGCCCGGCTCATAGCCCGGCAGGAAAGGCTGGCCGCCGGGGGAGCAGCCTCCAGCTCAAGCACAGAAACCCTTCTTACTGAGAGGGAAAGAATACGGGAAAACACCCTCAGCCTGGCCCGGGAATACATGGAGCGGGGCGAATTTCAACGGGCCCTGGATCTAATAGACCGGCTCTTGATCGATGACCCCGGGGACCAGGGGGCCCGGGACCTGAAAGAAGAAATCCTTGTAAGCCAGCGGCATGTGCAAGAGACCCTCATCGCCGAGTCCCAGCGGCTCCATCCCAGTACAGAACCGGATATTTCTCCTGCAGAACTGGCGGCCCAGATGGCAGCCAGGGCCGCCCAGGAGGATCAACTAAGGCAGATAAGGGCCCAGGAACAGGCCCGGGTGCAGGCCCTGGCAGAAGCCCAGGCCCAGGAAGCGGCCGAACGAAGGGCCGCCCAGGAAGCCGAAGCCGCCCGCCGCCGGGCCCAGGAAGAGGAACTCGCCCGGGCTTCCCGGGAACTCCGGGCCCAGATGGATAGGGTCCTGGACCTCCTGAGCCAGGGTCAGGCAGCTCTTTCCAGGGGAGACCGGGGAGGAGCAGAAGCCGCCTTTGCCGAGGCCCGGGACCGGCTGCCCCCAGGGGAAAACCGCTTTGCCGCCCAGGTCCTCTCGGAAATGGCCGAGGCCTGGTACGATGTGTCAGATAATAACAGCGCCCCCGGCAGGGAAGCTGCCTCCAGGGCGGCCTCTTTGGCCCGGGATGCCATAAACCGGGACAGCAGTCAGGCCCTTCCCCATTTTACCCTGGGAAAGGTGCTCCGGGACCAGGGGCAGGTAAACGGGGCCATTTCTTCCTTCCAGGAAGCTATCAGACTGGACCCCCAGAACCATATCTATCACCACGACCTGGGCAGGGTCTACTTTAGTGCCGGGCGTTTTGCCGAGGCCCGCCAGTCCTTCGAGGCCTCGGTGAGTATCAGGCCCAACTTTGAACCGGCCCTTTATAATTTGGGGGGGACCCTCCGGGCCCTCAACCGTCAAGGGGAGGCCCTGGATGCCTTTCGCCGGGCCGTGGCTGCCAGGCCCGACTATGCCCTGGCCCACCGGGAAATTGGCCGGATCCTCTCAGGTATGGGGGATAACCGGGGAGCTATCGATGCCTACACCCGGGCCATACAGCATAATCCCAATGATCTGGCCTCCCTGCAGGAACTGGGGGCTGTCCAGAGTGTAGCCGGAAACCACCGGGCCGCCGAAGAAGCCTTTGGACGGGCCCTCATCCTGGCCCCCAATGACGGCCAAACCCTCTATAATATGTCGGTGGTCCAGCTGGCCCTGGAACGGAACAGCGAGGCCCTGCGTTTTGCCCAGCGGGCCGTAGAAAGGGAACCTCAGAATGCGGTCTGGGTCTTTAATTTAGGGGTCGCCCATGAAGCAACGGGGGACCTGGAAGGGGCCATCCTGGCCTATGCCCAATCTATCCGGCTGGATTCCCGGTATGTAAGACCCCGGGTAAATCTGGGGAGCATCAACCTGGCCAATGGTTTAATAGACCAGGCCCTGCTCTTTTTGACCGAGGCTTATCAAATCGACAGCAGCTCCTTTGAGGTGAACAATAACCTGGGGGCCGTTTATGCCAGGATGGAAAACTGGACCGCCAGCGTGGACCATTACCAGCGGGCCCTAAGGGTGGAACCGGCCAACGAAACGGTGCAGCTCAACCTGGCCAGGGCCCTGGCAGGGGCGGGAAGTCTGAGCCAGGCCCGGGATATATACCGGGATGTGGTTCGCCTGTCTCCGGGTAACTGGGAAGCCCTCTTTGAGCTGGGGAAAACCCATGTAAGCCTGGGTGAACATGTCCAGGCTCGGCAGACCCTGGAAGAACTTATTCTTCGGAACCCCAGCTTTTCCGCCAGGGCAGAGGTGGAGCGGATCCTCGCCGGAATCTAGCGGTACACGACCTTGCTGGCAGGATCGGCCCGGGAGGATGCGGAGCTTACCACATCGACCCCCGCCGGGAGCCTGCCAAAACGGGTAACGATAATGGCCGTATGATTGTCGGGAATTCCCAGCTGGCTTTTCAGGTTATTTGCCCTGTTAATTAAAGCCGCATTGGTGTATTGCCGGGCCCCCAACCCCAGGGCCTGGGCGGCGAAAAACTGGCTCTGGGCCGCCAGACCGGCGTCCAGGATGACCGCGTCTCTGCCGGACCCCGATAATACCCCGGACACAATGATCAATATATTCCCCGCCGGCATATTGGGCTGGATTTGGGCGGCCAGGGCCGGGTTCTGCACCACCGTAAAGAGCCAGGGCTGGCGGTTCCCCGCACTGGGGGCCCGGAGCCCGGCCTGTACGAGGGCATTTACTTCAGCCTGGCTTAGCTCCCCGGCGACAAAATTGTTGGCCGAAAAATGATTCAAGATGGGGAAGAGGGCCGGGTTGTCGGGGACCTGGGCCCCCAGAGCAGACAAGCTCAGAATAAAGAGAACAGAGAAGATGATGCTGGTTTTTTTCATGTTTCCTTCCTTCTTAGTAAGTTTTATTAACGGGTTTTTTCTACCCCGATTTTTTGGCAGTGTTTGGGGATCACACAGAGGGAGCAGTAGGGGCTCAGGGGCCGGCAGATCCTCTGGCCGTAAAATACAAGCAGGTAGTTGAGGCTCTTCCAATAGCTCCTGGGAAGGATCTTCCTTAGTTGAAATTCGGTTTCTTCGGGGCTTAAGGTGGATAACCATCCTGCCCGGTTACAGATCCTATGGACGTGGATGTCCACGCAGATGGCATCGATGTCAAAGGCCTCGGAGAGAACCAGGTTAGCGGTTTTACGGCCCACCCCGGGAAGCTCCAAAAGGGCATCCAGATCATCCGGTACCTGGCCCTGGTATTTTTCGATTAAGATGGCGGCGATCTTGCTTAACTGAGCTGCCTTGTTGTTGTAGAAGCCCACAGGATAGGCCAGTCTGGCGGTTTCTTTGGTTCCTATGGACAGCAGCTCCGCCGGCCCGGTGGCCTTGGCCAATAAACGCTGGGAGCTGCTTCGGGTTACCTCGTCCTTGGTCCTTAGGCTTAGGATGGTGGCTACCAAGATAGCCCAGGGAATGTTGTCTATTCCTTTAAAGGCCTCTTTCCTTACCGCCGGCTGGTCATCGTCACTGCCGGTGATGGTCTTATTTCGCCAGCCATCGAGGCTGGTAAAGATGCTCTTCCATGGAGGGGATTTCATTAAGATGGTTTATCGGGATTCGAGACGGGTAAAGATCATGGTCTCTACTTCATCCTTGGACTTCCTCAGAGAGCAGGAAATTTCATCCCCCAGAAGCTTCAGGGCCGAATCGTAGAGCTTCCTCTCTAAAATGGGGAGCTCCTTTACTTTGCTCCTATGGTAGAGGGATCGGACTATGGTCGCTATATCGATGACGCTGCCTTTTTTTAACAGCTCCATGTTCATCTGGTAGCGGAGCTTCCAGTCCGAAGGGATGGGTTCATAATCTTCGCTTATCAGTTCCAGGGCCTTGAGCGCTTCGTCCTTGGGCACTATGGGGCGTATGCCTAGCCCAAAGGCCTTGTCCACCGGGACCATGATGGTCATGTCCGAAACTTCCAGGTAAATTACATAGTAGGGAACCTTATCATCTTTGAACTTTTTTTCTTCGATGGATTTGACTATCCCCACTCCCTGGCTTGGATAAACCACCCGCTGATCTACCAGAAAGTTTTTTGGTGCTCTGCTCGTCTTTGCCATAGTATCACTATAAAATACATAATGGATTAACAATAGGGGTAAAACCCCTATAGCTTTTACTGCCCGCTGACACAGTCCACATTCCCGAACAAGGTATCAAGGCGTTCCAGGATGGGGGCCGGTAAGGGGGCTCCCTGAATAGATACCAGATTTTCTTTGAGGTGATCAAGATTACTGGTCCCGGTGAGTACCACATGGATCCCCCGGCTGTGCCGGCAAAACCGATAGGCCGCGTCCATGATGCTTGGGGCTACCCCATCCTGGGTGAGAAAGCCCAGGGGATCCTCGCCCCCCAGCTCTGCTCCAGGTCCCTGACCGGAGGCAATAATTTTTTCTATGTCCTTTTTCAACTGCCCAGGGTTGGCCAGGGCCTGCCGGACCGCAAACATGCAGAGGACGCCCATGTTTTTTTCCTGGGCCAGGGGAAGGATTTTTTTCGCCGCCGAAGGGTTTAGTAAGTTATATCCCACCATGATAACATCAAAGAGATTCTCCGGAATGGCCTGGCTCAGCATAAGGTGGGTGGTGTCCTGGGCAAAGACCTCGGTGATCCCTAAAAATCGTATCTTTCCCTCTTCCTGGGCCTTTTTCATCACCGGCAGAAAGGTGTCCCGGGCCCAGGGATAATCTTCGGGCCTCACCCCATGGAGATGATATATATCAACATAGTCGGTCCTTAGTTCTTTAAGGCTCTCTTCCAGGGTCTTTGTGAGGTCCTCCGCCGATTTTCCCCCGTAGGGGAACTTGGTGGAGAGCACATAGGAATCCCGGCTCTTTCCTTCCAGGCCCTGACCTACCGCCTTTTGGGTGCCATAGACCGTGGCGGTGTCAAAAAAAGTGACCCCATTATCGTAGGCACTGCGGACTATACCTGCAGCATGATCCAGTCCCAGCTTCTCTATTCCCAGCCGGGAAAAGCCGCCGCAGCCCAATCCTGCGATGGTAACCTCTAAACCTGTTCGTCCCAGTGTTACTTTCTGCATAGATCCCCCATTATATAGTCCCCCCATGGTACCGGGGTTTGGGATATTTTTCAACCTCAAGACCAAATCCCTTGCATAAAGGAGTAAAAGGTATCATGATAAAAGGGAGGTACATTATGAAAAAATTTGTATGTGGTGTCTGCGGTTATGTCTATGATCCCGCCGAAGGGGATTCTGCCGGGGGAGTAAGCCCCGGTACCGCCTTCGAAGACCTTCCTGCCGAATGGGTCTGCCCCCTCTGCGGTGCGGATAAAGAAGAATTTTCCGAACAGGACTAGGAGCCTGTGCTTTCCCGGGAAGATTTTATCTTTACCATAGGCTACGATGGACCTGCGGCGGTAGTGGACAACCAGGCCAAACGCCGCTACGCCAAGCTTTCTACCCGCGAACTGGCAGAAAGGGGCCTTTTTAGGGCCGCCTATTCCTCTGCCCTCTATTCCCGGAATACGGGGGAACTGCAAAGCGTTATCGAGGCCTACAACCACCTGGGGAGCAGCTCCCCCGATTTTACTCCCATAGAATTAAACGAGGCCGACCTGGCCAAGTTTAATTCCCCCGGGGAGGGCCCCGAAGAAAGCGCTATTACCCCCCTGGATCGCCTTTTTGGGGTCTTTCTGGTGGATGTAAAGCGGACCATATCCCTCTAGGCCCAGGCTCATTGACCCTCCAATTCCCTCTATGTTATCCTTTGGTCATATTTTCGAAGTAAGGATGTATACATGAATTCATTTATAGTCTCGTTGGGATCCTTGGCTCCCCTCATGGCTCCGGCCCCAGGGGCGGAACCTGCCAATCCCATGCTCAACTTCCTCCCCCTTATAGCAATTGTAGCTATATTTTATTTCCTCATCCTCCGCCCCCAGAGTAAGAAGCAAAAAGAAACCCAAAAGATGCTTGCGGCCTTAAAAAAGGGCGACAAGGTAGTTACCATAGGGGGGATCCATGGGGTTGTTCAGAGCCTCAGGGACCAAACGGTCATCGTTAAAGTAGATTCTAACTTAAAGCTCGAATTTAACCGGGGGGCCATCAACAACATTACCGGTTCGGTTAAGGATGATCGGGTAGAAAAAAAGATTGAATCCCAGGTTGATGACGAAGACGATGATAATGATGAGGATGCTGACAACGAATAGACCCTCGTTCTTCCATGGAGCTAAGTAATGAATAAACGCTATCGCTTGATCATAATCCTGGCGATTATGGCCCTCTGTTTTGTATTCCTTCTTCCGACCATACGCTGGTATTTTTGGACCCCCACCCTGGATCAGACCAGGGCCCTGGGTTCCCGGGAACAGATCCGGACCTATACCATCCAGGTTGCCCAGGGAGATCTGGAGCAGCTCATAGAGGCAGCCCGAAGGGAAGATCCCCTTCCTGAGGGGCTAGAGTTCCTCATCCCCATAGCCCGGCGGACCTATAGGGATGCCCGGCAGAGGGCCCCCGATGTATGGGATGCCCGGACCGTGCTGGGTACCTTTGCTTCCCGGCAGGAAGCTCTGGAAACAATCGAAGCCCATTACCGGGAGAACATCTTCACCCTGAAGGATCTCCAGCGCAATGCGGTGCAGCTTGGGCTGGACCTCTCCGGGGGCCTCAGCATAGTCTTGCAAGCCGACATGCAGGCCCTGCAGGAAAGGGCCGGCCGCTCCATCACCGAGGCTGACCGAGAAGACGCCATAGAACGGGCCCTGGAGGTCTTGAACAACCGCATAGACCGCTTTGGTCTTACCGAGCCCATCATCCGCCGGCAGGGGGCCGATCAGATTTACGTGGAAATTCCCGGTACCGCCGACCCGGAACGGATCAACGATATCATCATGGGAAGGGGCAGTTTGGCCTTCCATATCGTAGATGAAGAAGCGACCATAGCATTTAACAACTACTATAATGCTCAGCCGAATTCCACCTTCGACGCCCAGGGGGAGCTGTTAAACCCCTCCATAGTTCCTCCCGATGTGATCATCCGGGGGGTCTACGACCGGGACGGTTACGGCCTGGACGTACAGCGCCGTAACGCCTGGGGGAACCCAGATTACGTGGCAATCAAACGGGAAGTAGGCCTGGACGGCAATCATATCAGGGATGTGAATATTAACCGGAACCAGGTAGACGGCAGGCCGGTGGTAAACTTCTACCTTACCTCCGAGGGGGGGGATATCTTCTATCTTTTAACCTCGGCGAATGTAGAAAAACCCATGGCCATAGTGCTGGAAGACCGGGTCAGGTCCCAGGCCCTCATTAGGACCGCCATCAGAGACGCCGTATCCCTGGAGGGTTTTGGTTCCGACGAGGCATCCAACATTGCGGCCATCCTAAGAACTGCCGCCTTGCCGGTAGAACTGGAAGTAATTAGTCAGCAGTCCATAGGAGCCACCCTTGGGGCCGATACCATACAGCAGGGTCTTAACGCCCTTCTCTTTGGCATCCTGGCGGTTCTCATCTTCATGGTCATCTATTATAAGTCTGCGGGGATAAATGCCATCGTGGCCCAGCTCTTAAACTTCTATATTATGTTCAGCATCCTTTCGGCCTTTAACTTTACGATAACCCTGCCCAGTATAGCCGGCTTCATTCTCACCATAGGGATGGCCACCGATGCAAACGTGCTCATCTTTGAACGCATGAAGGAAGAGCTAAGGGCAGGCAAGAGCCGCAAGGCCGCCATCGAGGGGGGCTTTGACAAGGCCTTCTGGGCCATCATGGACGCCAACATTACCACCTTTATTGCCGCCCTTTTCTTGTCCCAGTTAGGGACCGGTCCCATCCGGGGCTTTGCGGTCTGCTTGGCCATAGGGGTCTTTTCTTCGGTGTTTACCTCCCTTTTTGTATCCCGGCTTATTTTCGATTTCAGTACCGATGTACTGGGGAGCAAGAAGCTTTCAGTCAGTTGGTTTATTAAGTAGGTTTATATGAAGCGTATATTAATCTTTTCAAGATACTTTATTCCTGCGGCCATAGTCTCTGTCATTTTTATTACCCTTGGGGTCCTGGGCTTCTTTAGAATGGGCTTTAACCTGGGCATAGACTTCCAGCCCGGGCTTTTGCAAGAGGTTCAGTTTGCCCCCACCGCCCTTAACCTTACCTACGAGGGGCCAGGGAATGCCAACATAATCTTGAGCCGTAACGCCATCGAGATCGTGATCTCCGGGGCGGTGGTTGACGAGGTTACCCACACCTTCCCCTTTTCCCAGTACACCACCCAGGGTGCCCTGGCCCAGGGATTCAGAGCTATCGAAGGCCTATCTATCGAACAGGTTGCAGCGGCGTCCATTCAAACGACCTGGTTCCTCCAGAGTGCCCAGAGCAGTCCCCGGCTGGATGCTCAAAACCCCTTTAGGATCCACTACCTTCCCCCCAACGCCGCTCCGGTAGATATCGCCGATGTAAGGGCCAGTTTACTTCCCCTGGGCAATGCCTCGGTGCAGGTCCTGGGGACCCCGGCAGAGCGGCGCTACATGATCCGCATGGAAGACGGAAACTTTGGCATAGGCGGAGGGGGCGAACTGGTGGTCTCGGCTCTGGAAGACCGCTTTGGCCAGGGCGAAGTGGCGGTAACCCGGTCCGACTTTGTGGGGGCCCGGTTCGCCCAGCAGTTGGCCGATCAGGCCATGCTCCTCTTGGGGGCCACCTTGCTTCTTATCTTGGGCTACTGTACCTTCCGGTTTAAATTCCAGTATGCCCTGGGGGCGGTTATTGCGATCCTCCATAATGCCCTCATCATGGTTACCTTTATCGTCTGGTCCCGGATGGAGTTTAACACCACCACCATAGCGGCGATCCTGACAGTCCTTGGGTACTCGATCAACGATACAGTAGTCGTCTTTGACCGGATGAAAGAGACCCGGCGGATCTACCCCGATGATCCCTTCGTGGATGTCATTAACCGGGCCCTCAGCGAGACCCTGTCCAGGACCATCATTACCACCGTGTCTACCATGCTGGCGGTGGCCAGTTTATACATTTTTACCTCCGGGTCCATGCAGGACTTTGCCGCCGCCCTTATGGTGGGTATGGCTACCGGGGTCTATGCCACCATCTTTATCGCTATGGGCTTTGTCTATCTTTGGGAGATCCAGACCCAGAAAAAGGTACGCCGAAGGTATGAAGAAGTAAGCGCTTAAATTTGCGGATCTAGTCAATGAAGCTAATCCGGGCAGAAGTTCTTGGTTTTTGCATGGGAGTCCGCCGGGCGGTAGAAATGGCCCATGGAGCCCTGGACCAGCCTTCCCCTGGGGGGGTCTACTCTTTGGGCCCCCTGATCCATAATCCCCGGGTCTTAAAGGAACTAAAAGACCGGGGGCTCAAAATCCTGGGCGAAGAGGATGAAGCCCCTCCCCATTCGACGATCCTTATCCGGGCCCATGGTCTGAGCCCCCAGGCGGAAGCCCATCTTACCCGGGACCAGGTACAGATCCTGGATGCCACCTGCCCCCATGTAAAGGCCAACCAAAAGCTGGCCCAGGAATATGCCTCCCGTAATTTCTGGATCTTTTTGGCAGGAGAAGCTGATCACGCCGAGATCGTCGGAATAAAAGCCTATGGGGGAACCGAACGTTGTACTGTCATAGCGGACCGCCAGGAGGCTGAGGGAGCTGCCAGGGATCTTTTACAGAGGGCTGGTTCTGTCGATTCTCTTGGCCCCCAGGTTCTTATAGGCCAAACCACCATCAGCCCCCAGGAGTACCAGGCCATAGGGGAGGGCCTTAGGGAATATTTTCCCGGCCTTGTTATCACCCACACTATCTGCGGGGCCACCTCGGAGAGGCAGGGGGCCCTGGAAAAACTCTGCCGCTCCTCCGATGCCATCATCATTGCCGGGGGGAAAGAATCGGCCAACACCCACCGGCTTTATACCGCAGCCCGCTTACGGGGCTTGCCGGCCTGGATAGCCGAGTCCCCCCAGGACATTCCGCCGGAAATAGCAGAGTATGCTGTCATAGGGCTCTGTGCAGGGGCCTCCAGCCCAGAGGCCCTGGTGGGGGAAATAGAAGAGGCCCTCATCCTGGCCTATGGGGCAGTAAGAGAGCCGGTTGAACCCTAACTATCAAGCAAGGTATTATCCCTTCCATGGAAGGTACTAAGCTTTTAATCATTATTCCCACCTACAACGAAGCAGAAAATATAGGGCTCCTTATAGAGTCCCTTTTTAAGCTGACCCTTCCTCCAGAAATCGATCTAAACATCCTGATAATCGATGACAGCTCCCCCGATGGTACAGGAGACCTGGCAAAGTCCCTGGTCCCCTCATACCCAGGAAAACTGCAGGTAGAAATCCGCCCGGGCAAGCAGGGGGGTGCTTCGGCATTTCTTAGGGGTTTCTCCCGGGGGCTCGAAGAGGGTTACGATCTTTTCCTGGCCATGGATGCGGACTTCTCCCACAATCCTGTCTATATACCCCGGATGCTGGAAGAAATAAAAACCCATGATCTGGTCATAGGCTCCCGGAATGTTAAGGGGGGCTCCATAGAAAACCGTTCCTTCCTAAGGGATCTCATTACCAAGGCAGCGGCCCTTTACTGCCGCATCTGTCTTGGCTGCCCCCTCAGGGATTTTACCGCCGGCTTTAACCTCTACCGGAAAGTTATTTTTCAAGCGATAAAACCCGAATCGATAATCTGCCGGGCCTACTCCTTTCAGATTGAGATCAAGTATAAAGTTTTTTGTCAGGGGTTCAGGATTAAAGAGATCCCCATCATGTTTCCCGACCGTCTCCGGGGGGTATCAAAAATGTCCCGTAAGTTTTTATTTGATGCCCTCTTTGATGTGTGGAAGATAAAAAAAATGAAGTCCAGGGATACCCCGCTGGATCAGTTTATAATGTTTGCCATCACCGGGGGGCTGGGAACCATCAGCAACCTGGTTCTGTTTTTTTTCTTCGCCGACCTCCTGGCCATCAGCGCCAACCCGGTAAGCATAGGCTGTTTTTTAATTGCGGGGACCCAGAATTACATCCTCAACCACCGCTGGTCCTTTAGACAGCTTACTGGGGGGGAAAAACCCAGTGTTAAAAAGTGGCTCCTCTTTTTGGCTGCCGCCACCGGGGGCCTTAGCATAAATCTTATCATCTTAAACTCAATGCTTCATTTTTTTGATCTCCCCTATAAATTTATTGCCCAGGCTGTGGGTATCCTGGCGGGGATGCTGATTAACTATTCCCTCGCAAAGTACATGGTTTTTAGGAAGAAGAAGACCCTTTCCCCGCATTGAACAGGTTTTTTCTTTTGTATATGATGGGTGCACATGAAAGGAATAGAGCTGGCCAAGGCCTATGATCCCCGGGGATTCGAAGACAGAATTTACAAGGAATGGAACGAATCTGGGGCCTTTAAACCAGAACATGCTCCCCAAGGCAAAGCTCCCTATGTCATAACCATCCCGCCTCCCAATGTGACGGGAGTCCTCCATCTGGGTCATGGGCTGGTGGTTTCGATTATCGATACGGTCATCCGCTACCACCGCATGAAGGGAGAACCTGCCCTCTGGGTTCCCGGCACCGACCATGCGGGGATCGCGACCCAGCACGTGGTAGAAAAGATGCTCCTGGCCCAGGGGAAGTCCCGGGAATCCCTGGGGCGGGAAAAATTCCTTGAAGAAACCTGGAAGGTAAAAGAAGACCACCATAAAACCATCTCCATGCAGCTAAAGCGGGTAGGGGCCTCTGTGGACTGGGACCGGGAACGCTTCACCATGGATGAGGGCCTCAGCCGGGCGGTCCGGGAGACCTTCGTCAGCCTCTATGAGCGGGACCTCCTCTATAAGGGCCATTACCTGGTTAACTGGTGCTGCCAGTGCAGGACCGCCCTTTCCGACGACGAGGTGGAGCATATAGAGAAGCCCGGCAAGATGTACCGCATCCGTTACCCCTATGCCGATGGTTCAGGCTCCATAGAACTGGCCACCACCAGGCCCGAAACCATGCTGGGGGACTCTGCGGTGGCGGTCCACCCCGATGACCCCCGGTATAAAGCTTCGGCGGGTAAAAAGCTTATCCTGCCCCTGGCGGGGAGGGAGATCCCCCTCATTTCTGATTCCTACGTTGATCCGGCCTTTGGGACCGGGGCCCTCAAGGTTACCCCCGCCCATGACCCCAAGGACTGGGAACTGGGGCGCCGTCACAATTTACCGGAGATAAACATCCTCGAGAGCGACGGCCGCCTAAACAGCGAGGTTCCTCCTGCCTACCAGGGCCTGGGGCTCGCCGAAGCCCGCATCCGCATTATCGAAGATTTAAAGGCCGGTGGGTATTATGCCGGCGAAGAAGAGATGGTCCATTCGGTGGGCCACTGCTACCGCTGCGGCTCGGTGATCGAACCCTACCTTTCTGAGCAGTGGTTTGTAAAGATGAAACCCCTGGCAGAAAAGGCCTTAGCTTCCTGGAAGCGGGGGGAGATTATTTTCTACCCAAAAAAATGGGAACAGACCTATGAACGCTGGCTTGTGAACATCCGGGACTGGTGCATTAGCCGCCAGCTCTGGTGGGGCCACCGTATCCCCGCCTGGTACTGCCAGGACTGCTCAAAAATTTCGGTGTCCCGGACGGATGTCCAGACCTGTCTTCACTGCGGCTCCAAAAACATAGCCCAGGACCCCGATGTCCTGGACACCTGGTTTTCTAGCTGGCTCTGGCCCTTTAGTGTCTTTAGCTGGGAAAACGAATCCTGCGAAACCCCGGATTTCCAGACCTACTACCCCACCACCGCCCTGGTGACCGCCTACGACATCATCTTTTTTTGGGTGGCCCGGATGATCATGGCGGGCCTGGAGTTCACCGGAAAGGCCCCCTTTAGGGATGTATACATCCATCAGCTCATCCGGGACAAGCAGGGCCGCAAGATGAGTAAATCCCTGGGGAATGGTATAGACCCCCTGGAAATTGTGGATGAATACGGTGCGGATGCCCTCAAGTTTACCCTGGCCTACCTCTGCGCCCAGGGTCAGGACATTCTGATGGATAAGGAATCCTTTAAGCTGGGTTCCCGGTTTGCCAACAAGATCTGGAATGCGAGCCGCTATATCCTCATGAACCTGGAGGGCCGCAATCTGGTACAGAACCCGGATCTGCTTCCGGTGGACAAGTGGATCTATTCCCGGTTAAACGGGGCCGCCAAAGCTATGGAAGAGGCCTTTCTATCATACCGGTTTAACGAAGCGGCCCAGACAGGATACGAGTTTTTCTGGAATGACTTCTGCGACTGGTATGTGGAGGCCACCAAGATCTCCTTCCGAAGCGGGAATGATGCAGAAAAAGACCGGTCTTCTTCGGTCCTCCTCGATGTCCTTGCCCTTTCCCTGAGGCTGCTCCACCCCCTCCTTTCTTATGTAACCGAAGAGATCTATAGTAAACTGCCAAACCGCCGGGAGGGGGAACTCTTAATTTGCGCCCCCTATCCTGAGTATGATCCTGCCCTGGATAATCCGGCCCTGGAAGGGGACTTTGCCTTTTTACAGGATCTCCTCCGGCAGGTCCGGACCCTCCGCAGCGAGTGCACCATAGCGCCGGAGGTAAAAATACATTGCCAGATCCGCTGCTCCGAAGCTGAGGCAGGAAGGGAAGCTTTTTTAAAGGACAATGGGGAGCTAATTAAACTTCTGGGGGGCATAGAAGCTTTAACATTCTCGTCCAGCGGTGCAGAAAGACCGGCCGCCTCCATAGGCCTGGCGGGGAATGGTTATGAGGTCTTTGTGTTTATCGCCCAGGCAGTAAACACCGATCTGTTAAAACAAAAGTTTTCCAAGGATCTTGAAAAAGACAGGGCCTATATACAAAATTTAACGAAGCGCCTGGGCAATGAAAACTTTATTAAAAATGCCCCCCCGGAACTCGTGGCGGCGGAGAAGCAGAAGCTTCAAGAGGGAATACGTAAGGCCGAAAAACTCGAGTCTTATATACGCGATATGGCTTAAGGAGCGGGTGAATGACTACAGATGAAATGCTTCGTCTAAAAAGTATCTTCATGGCCCCCTATATACAGCTCGCCGCATCCCTGATCGGAAAAACCCGGGAAGGGGGCGGAAACATGTTCCGTCACCAGCTCGATACCATGGCAATTTTAATCGACTATAATCATATAGATTCGGTCTTGCTCAAGGCCTCGATAGTCCACGATATTATTGAAGACGTGCCGAATTTTAATCACAACCTATTGCTCTCTATTGATTTTGAAAGCCCCGCGGTCTACGAGCTGGTCATCGAGGTAAGCCGCCGTCCCAACGAGACCAAGCCTGAGTTTCTTACCCGGATCCTGGAATCCGGATCCGATCAGGCCAAGATCCTCAAAACCGCAGACCGCATTTCCAACATGATCTCCCTGGGCTTTGTGGTTCCCACCGATTTTATTCACCGTTATACCGAAGAAACGGTGCGCTATGTGTACCCCATAGCCGAAGAGGCAGATATGGCCATGCTGTCGGAATTAAAAACCCTGGTAGATTCCCGCCGCAGATACGTAAACTACCTGAACGAGAATCCCATTCCTACGGAAAATCAGAATTACGATTTAAGATTTTTTTAGCAAGTAGGTATCTAACTGGTTTATAAGCTCATCATAGTCAACGGGTTTTCCCAGGTGGGCGTTCATGCCGGCGGCCAGGCAGTTTTCCACGTCTTCTTTAAACACGTTGGCGGTCATGGCAATGATCGTCACCCCCCCGGAAGATACGGGGTGTTCTTCTTCAAAGGCCCGGATCTGCCGGGACGATTCAAGGCCGTCCATTTCGGGCATGTGTATATCCATGAGGATAAGGCTGTATTTTTCCGGGTCCCCCTTGTACAGCTCCAGGGCTTCCAGGCCGTTTTCGGCGCAGTCTATGACGACCCCCGTATCTTCCAAAAGGGCCAGGGCAATTTCGCGGTTTATCTCCACGTCCTCGGCCAAAATGATGGTATAGCCCTCGTACTTCCCCGATAGATCCTCTTCCTGGGGGGCTTCCTGGGCTTTTTTCTTTCCCATCTCCAGGGTGACTTCAAAACTAAAGCAGGAACCCTTGGTATACTCCGATTCCACCGAAAGACGGGAGCCCAAAAGCTTTACTATCCCCGAAGAAATGGCCAGCCCCAGTCCCGCCCCCTCGAATCGGCGGGACATGCCCCCATCGGCCTGCTCAAAGAGGCTGAATATGTTTTCCTTGGCTTCGTCAGTAATCCCTATGCCCGTGTCCCTGACTTCGAAGCGGAGGGTGCAGTTCTGCCCCTCTTCTTTGAGCTTCTTTACCGAAAGGGTAATGGTACCTTCGGGGGGGGTAAATTTTACCGCGTTGGATAAAAGATTATCCAAAACCTGGAACAAACGCTGTTCATCGGAGATCAGGTTTTCCGGCAGGCCCGGATCAAAATCCAAAACCAGGTTCTGTTTTTTTGCATCCAGGGTGAATTTTCTGGTCTCCGCCGCTTTTTTAAGCATCTGGGGAAAATCGAACTCCGCCTGGCTTAGTTTGAGGTTCCCCGCTTCGATCTTCGCCATGTCCAGGACCTCATTGATCATCCCCAAAAGATGGATCGAAGCTTCGTTTATCCGGGAAAGACAATTTTTTATGGTCTCCTGGTCCTTGGAACTCTGGGCTATGGTACTCATACCTATGATGGCATTCAGGGGAGTCCGCATTTCGTGGCTCATCCGGGCGAGGAAGTTGCTTTTCGAGAGGCTGGATTCTGATTCTCCCTCGGCTTCAAAGCCTTCAGCAGAGTCAAATTCCCTTTCATCGGCCATTTAAAGGCTCCTCAATAAAATTCCTATCATTAATTATCGGTATGTATACCTTTTTTTTTGTTTTTCATTTACTATTATAGGTGAAAAAGGCCACAAAAGGAAGTCCGAGCCCATGAGGGGATACCTAGATTCTTTTTTTTATACCCTGGGCTTCTTTGTTCGCCTCCTTAGGGGCTCTTTGCGGCTCCTATCCCAGGGGCAAGCGGCAAGAAATGTCCTGGTTATGCAGATCCTCTTTACCTTTGTAGAGGCCCTGGGCCTTATCTCCCTTCTGGCCATAAGCATAGGAACGGCGGTCAATGTCATCGGCTTTCCTTTTCTGGCCTCCATATCCCAGGGCCAGCTCATCTACCCCCTCCTGATCATTATTATCACCCGGGAGCTAGGGCCCCTCTTGGTGGCCTTCATCGTCATTGCCCGGTCCGCCACCGCCATCGCCACCGAGATGGCCGGCATGGTGGTCTCCCACGAAGTAGAAGCTTATATCTCCATAGGGATAGACCCCATCGATTACCTGGCGGTTCCCCGTTTTATCGGGGTGACCATCTCTGTCTTTATGCTGAACATTTTTTTTAACATCTTTGGCCTGGCGGGATCATTCTTCGTCTTTCAATTTTTTACCCCCATGCCCGCCTCGGTGTATTTTTCCGACCTCCTGGCTCATTTAAATCTAAGGGATCTTCTGCTCTCCATGATAAAAAGCATAGCCTTTGGGATGATCATTTCTTTGGTGGCCATTACCCAGGGTTTTGGGGTGGAGCGGGCCAGCACCGAGATCCCCGTGGCGGGCCTAAGGTCCGTGGGGGCCGCCTATGGATGGTGTATCAGCCTGGGGGTCCTTTTTTCTATAGTGTATTACATCCTCATCGGGTAGGGACATGGCAGGAATTATTGATGTACAGGACATTTCATTTTTCTCCCAAACCATAGCCATCGTGGACGGGATCTCCTATTCCTTCCCCGAGGGCAAGGCCACCGCCCTGGTGGGCCCCTCGGGCTGCGGAAAGACGACCCTGCTCAAACTCGCCGCGGGGCTCCTGGTCCCCGGGGGAGGGGAGGTCCAGTTCCGGGGCAGGGACATCTTTTCCATGGGCCGCCAGGAAACCCTCGATTTTCGCCGGGAAGCGGCCTTTGTGTTCCAGGATTCGGCCCTCTGGGCCAATCAGAGCATACGCCAGATTCTGGAACTGCCCCTGCTCCTCCATTTCCCTGGGATGAGCCAGGCCGAACGGACAAACCGCATCTGGGAAGTCCTGGGCGAAGTGGGCTATAGGAGGGATATCAACATCCGGCCGGCCCAGCTCTCCATGGGGGAGCAAAAGCTCATCGCCTTTGCCCGGGCCCTGATGTGCAGACCCCGGCTCCTTTTTCTTGATGAATGGACCGAGTCCCTGGACGAGAGGGGAGCCCAGGTTCTTATCAAGCTGGTAGAAGATCACTTGGAAAAATCCAACACCCTTATCTTTGTGAGCCACGACTTCCGGCTCATCCGTAGCTTGGCCGATTACGTGGTGATGATCATAGGCGGCAAGGTTTCCATGACCCTTAGCCGGGACGACATTGAATCCGATGATGATCTGGCCCGGCGTATAGAGAAAGGAATCACATCATGATACACTTAAATTGTAAGCTATGAAGTTTAAAATCCGTTATGCCGACAAAATAGTCGGCCTCTTTATCCTAATTTCTCTTGTTTCCATAGTCCTGATTATTTTTATGCTCGGCCGTTCGGAACGCTGGTTCGCCCGGGATCTTACCTTTTTAACCATCCTTCCCAGTGCCGGAGGCCTCAGCCAGAACATGCCCCTCCAGTTCAGGGGCTTTACCATAGGAAACATCCGCTCCTTCCACCTCACCGAAAGGGATGATGTGGAGGTGACGATAATCATCTACGAAGAGTACCGGGACCGGGTGCGGCTGGGATCTTCGGTCGAAATGCTGGTGAGCCCCATAGGCCTGGGGAACCAGTTTCTGTTTCACGCCGGCCGGGGAGAGATCCTCGAAGAAGGTTCCTTTCTCCCCCTCTATGGGTCCCCCCAGGCCCAGGCCTATGCCCGGGCCGGACTGGCCCTGGAAACCTATAGGGATGACAGCATTAACATGATCTTCAACCAGGTGATAGGCATCCTCGATGATCTGGGGGGGGTGACCCAGACTCTGGACGAGGCCCTGGGGATAGGGAGCGACGAAACCGAACTGGGACTCATCGTGGGGAACATCCAAAACCTCACCTACGGTCTTAATGAAACCATAGAGGGGATCCAGGGGGAGCTCATTCCCCTCCTGGAGACCCTGAATGGGCTTACAGAGGAGCTCCTCGATCCTGATGGGCTCCTCTCTTCCATCCTGGATACCGAGGGGGAAGTCTACGGCGCCCTGCTTAGTTCTTTGGCCTCCATTACGGGGATCCTGGATAACCTGGACAGGGCTACCGCAACCCTTCCGCCCTCCATGGCCCAGGTGGGAAATTTCATCACCGAGCTGCGGCTCACGGTCCGGACCGCCGAGGATGTCCTTATCGCCCTGAGCAATAACCCCCTCTTACGGGGAGGGATCCCCGAGAGGCTCGAAACTGAAGGGGCCGCCGGAAGCAGCCGGAACATACGGTTTTAAAAAGGAATAGATTCATGATGAATACACAGAGGATGAACCGAATATGCAGCTTCCTCTTCCTTTTGTTACTCCCCCTTCTTTTCCTGGGCTGCTCTTCCAGCCCCCGGAGGCAAGGGGATTCCCGGGTCATCCGAAACCTGGCGGCCAACCAGATAAACCTGGCCAACCAGTCCATGCTCCAGGGCCGCTACGAAGAGGCCCTCTTCATCCTCGATGAGGCCCGCCGCCTGGCCCTAAGCGTCGATGATCCGGCCCTGCGGGTCCAGGTAGCCATCAGTCAGGGGAGTGTTCATTTTGCCATGGGCCAGGAAGCAAGGGCCTTCCAGGAATGGAGGGACGCCGTTCTTCTGGCCGAGACCTGGGGCCTAAGCGATCTGGCGGCCCATGCCCGGATCATCGAGATCCAGGGGGAGCTCTTCCTTCTGGATCAGAGGGGAGGGGACAACTATCATCAAGCGGAGGAACTA
>Ga0099364_10000199_pt1 | contig 101264 bp, 85 predicted proteins | sample TergutTh196P3_FD_73070 | JGI IMG/M metagenome (GOLD analysis project Ga0099364, IMG submission 73070) | Microcerotermes parvus P3 segment gut microbial communities from Pointe-Noire, Republic of the Congo - Th196 P3 | ecosystem: Host-associated > Arthropoda: Insects > Digestive system > Gut ...
CACGGGAGAGCAGCTCAAGCATTGTATTAAGGACGACGAGCGAGCATGTGACGAATTGGCTCTACGCTTTCATTGGAATCTGGTATACATTCATCTGTTCCCTAACGGAAACGGACGCCATGCGCGCATGATGGCAGATTTGCTTGCGCAAGCTCTGGGACGTCCGCCTTTCACGTGGGGTCTGCATAACCTTGCCGAGGAAGGCGAGGCACGCTCGGCGTATCTTGCTGCCCTGCGCAAAGCCGACAAAACCTCCGGCGATGTCGAGGATTTGCTCATGCTTGCACGCCACCCCCTATCTCATGCACGATAAAGCCCCGATGTTTTGTGTAGTGGCAGATGCGTACCTTCAGCGCATTCTAGAGACACTCGCTACCTGAGCTTTACTACACGAACGGCGGCCTAGCGCCGTCATCATGTGCAACCGATTCCGTGAGGTGATATTGCGGTAAGATAAAGACCGATGAGACGTATGCAGCCTCATATTATGGGTATCGTCAATGTGACGCCCGACAGCTTTTCGGATGGCGGGCAGTTCGCAACGTCCGATGATGCCATCGCGTACGGACTGCTCTTGACCGAGCAAGGCGCGGCCATCATCGACGTCGGCGGCGAGTCGACACGTCCGGGCCACACACCGGTTGCGCCGGCCGAGGAGATGCGGCGCGTGCTGCCTGTGGTGGAAGGGCTTGTTCAAGCAGGCGTGTGCGTGTCGGTCGATACGCGCCATGATGAAACGGCACGCGCCGCTCGTGCGGCCGGCGCAACCTACGTCAACCGCCTCATCGACGACACGCGCTATGAGCTTGTCGACGCACACGACGAGGTCGTCGCCGTTGACCCTGGCTTCGGGTTCGTCGAAACCTACGAGGACGATTTGCGCCTTTGGGCCGGTCTCGACGACCTCGTCGCGCAAGGCACGCCCGTCATGGTGGGCATCTCACGCAAGCGTCTCACACGACGCATCAGCGGTATCACCGATCCGCACGCACGCGACGAGGCGAGCGCGCAGCTCGCCGCCGCCGCGGTCGCCCATGGTGTCGCAATCGTCCGCACCCATAATGTCGAAGCCACGGTGGCGGCCGTCGCGGAACACGCCGACGCAACCGCCTACCTAGCGCTCGGCTCAAATCTGGGCGACCGCCACGCCCACATCGACGAAGCCATCGCTCGCCTCGACAACCTGCCGCTGACTCGCGTCGCTGCTCGCTCGAGCATCATCGAAACCACCCCCGAAACCACCCCCGGAGCATCGCCCGACACGCCGCTTCCCGACTTTCTCAACGCAGCGGTGCGTCTTGAAACCGCCCTCGGCCCCTTCGCACTCTTTACCGAGATGCAGGCTATCGAAGTCACGATGGGTCGCCCCGCCTCAAGCACCGCCCCGGATCCCGCCACACCACGCACCCCAACCTCGCGCATCATCGACCTCGACCTCATCGCCTACGAGACCGCGCGCGGCCCTTTTCGCCACACTACGCCCGAGCTCACCGTGCCCCATCCACGTGCGGCACAACGCCCTTTTGTTGCTCGACCACTCGCCGAAGTCCTGTTATAATAAAGAGTTCGCACCAAAGCACGTCCAAAGCAGGACCGAAACCTTTACGGAGGAATCTGACACGACCAAAGGAGGCGAATATGCGCCGAGTTGGCATAACCGACACCACGTTACGCGATGCACACCAATCACTGTGGGCAACACGGATGGAGATCGGCGATATGCTGCCCATCCTGAGCAAGATGGACGAGGTCGGCTACTGGTCACTTGAGGCCTGGGGTGGCGCAACGTTCGACACCTGTCTCCGTTTTCTCGATGAGAACCCATGGGAGCGTCTGCGCACCATCAAACAGCATTGCCCAAAAACGCCGCTACAGATGCTCGTGCGCGGCCAAAACCTCGTAGGCTATCGCCACTATTCGGATGACGTGGTCGACCGATTTATCAAGGCGTCGAAGCGCAACGGTATGCACGTCTTCCGCGTCTTCGATGCGCTCAACGATATCCGCAATATCGAGGCGTGCGCGCGTGCCGTCAAGGAGTGCGGCGGGCATCTCGAAGGCACGATTAGCTACACGATTTCACCGGTTCATACCATCGATTCGTTCATCGAGTTTGCGCTCAACCTCAAGGAGCTTGGCTCCGATACCATCTGCATCAAGGATATGGCCGGCATGCTCACTCCGTTTCGTACCGAAGCAATGGTCGAGGCGCTTAAGGCTGAAGTCGGCCTGCCGGTACACTTGCACACGCACTACATTGGCGGCATGGCTCCGATGAACTATCTGAAGGGTGTGGAGGCCGGCGCCGAGATTATCGATACCGCGGCCGTCGCACTTGCGTTTGGCAACAGCCAGCCGGCGACCGAGATGATGGTAGCTGCTCTCAAGGAAAGCATCTACGATACCGGCCTTGACCTCGACCTTCTCTTTGAGATTGCTCACTATTGGGAAGGCGTGCGCGAGCGCCGTAAGTATCAGCGCGGCACCACCTCGCTGCTCTCAATGGAGGTCTTCAAACACCAGGTGCCCGGCGGCATGATGAGCAACCTCGTCAGCCAGCTCGAGATCCAAAAGGCGGCCGATCGTCTACCTGATGTGCTCGACGAGATTCCGCGCGTACGTGCGGAGGTCGGCTATCCGCCGTTGGTGACGCCGATGTCGCAGATCGTCGGTACGCAGGCCGTACTCAACACCTTGACCGGCAAGCGCTGGAGCGTCGTGCCGCAAGAGATGAAAGACTACCTCAAGGGGCTGTATGGCAAGGCACCGGCACCGATTGCGCCGGGTCTGCGCGAGCGTGTGCTCGGCAAGGATGAGGCGCTCAACGATGAGATTCGTCCGGGTTCGCTCGTGACGACGACCTATGATCAACTCGCTGCCGAGATCGGTGATCTTGCTCAGTCTGAGGAAGACGTTTTGATGTACGCGCTCTTCCCGATAGAGGCGCGTGCGTATCTTGAGAAGCACAGTAAAGGGGCCGAGAGCACCGTCTACATGACGGGGCATGAGGCGATGGTGGTAAGGGAGGAAGACACCGTGGACGTTGGACAGATTCGTGAACTCATGCAGACGTTGTCGGCCAGTGACATTGCAGAGGTAACCGTCACCGAGGGCGATAACACCATTACGATTCGCAAGGCCGGCGCTGCCGTTGCCGCCCCGGTCGTGGTGACCGCGGCCGCCGACGAGGTCGCCGAGGTCGTTGCAACCGTTAGTAGCGAGTCGGTCGTTGCGCCCGATATCATGCGTCCTGCTGCGTGGAAGGCCGTGACCGCGCCGATGGTTGGCACCTTCTATGCAGCGTCGTCGCCCGATGCCGATCCGTTCGTCAAGGTTGGCGACACCTTCGCGGCCGGCGATACGCTCTGCATCGTCGAGGCGATGAAGCTCATGAACGAGATCGCGGCCGAGGAAGCCGGCACCATCACCGAAATTGTCGTCAACGACGGTGACATGGTCGAGTACGGTACCGCCCTCTTCTACTACGAGCCGGCGTAAGAGTCGGGGCTCTGCGATGATTAAAAAACTCCTGATAGCGAACCGCGGCGAGATTGCGCTGCGCATCATTCGTGCTGCTCGTGAGATGGGTATTGCGACCGTCGCCGTCTACTCGGAGATCGATGCTGACAGCCTGCCGGTGCGTATGGCCGACGAGGCCGTGTGCGTCGGGCCCGCGCCGAGCATCAAGTCGTACCTCGTCCAAGGCAACATCATTGCTGCGGCCGAAAACCTCGGCGCCGATGCCATCCATCCCGGCTACGGTTTCTTAAGCGAGAACGCCGACTTCGCGCGCGCCTGCGCCGAAAACGATATCATATTCGTCGGGCCGAGCGCCGATGCTATCGAGCGTATGGGTAACAAGGCGCGCGCGCGTGCCACGGCCGAGGAGGCCGACGTGCCGGTCGTGCCCGGCAGTGACGGCGTCGTCGAGACCGTCGAAGAGGCACGTGCCTTTGCCGAGAAGGTCGGCTATCCTGTGCTCATCAAGGCGAGTGCGGGCGGCGGCGGCAAGGGGATGCGCGTTGCCGAAAGCGCCGATGACCTCGAAAGCCAGTTTACGGCAGCGCGCACCGAAGCCGCCGCCGCCTTCGGCAACGACGAGGTCTACCTCGAGAAGTACCTCATGCGTCCCCGCCACATCGAGATTCAGATACTCGCCGACACGCACGGCAACGTCGTCCACCTGTTCGAGCGCGACTGCTCGATACAGCGTCGCCACCAAAAACTCATCGAGGAGGCGCCCAGCCCGGCCCTGACACCGGAGCTGCGTGCTACGATGGGCGAGGCCGCCGTCAAGCTCGCGCGTGCGGTCGACTACGTCGGCGCAGGAACGGTCGAGCTGTTGCTCGACACCGATGGCTCGTTCTACTTTATGGAGATGAACACACGCGTGCAGGTCGAACATCCGGTGACCGAGCAGATTACCGGTATCGATATCGTCAAGGAACAGCTACGCATTGCGTCCGGCGAAACGCTGAGCTTTACGCAAGATGACGTCAAGATGTGCGCGCACTCGATCGAGTTTCGCATCAACGCCGAGGACCCGCTCCACGACTTCCGCCCGAATCCGGGACGTATCGACACGTTCATGTTCCCCGGCGGTATAGGGGTGCGCGTCGATACCCACTGTTATCCGGGCTATAGCGTGCCGCCGACCTACGACTCGATGATCGCCAAGCTCATCGTATGGGGTGACACGCGTGAAGAGGCGCTTGCGCGGGCAGCGCGTGCGCTCGACGAGATGGAGATAGGTCCCATCCCGACGACCGTCGCGTTTCACCGTGCCGCGATTCAAATCGAAGCTTTCCAGCGTGGCGAAGTCTACACCGACTTTGTCGATACCCACGAAATCAACCTTGAGGGAGCGTAAACACTATGGCGGAGAACACCACAATCACACTCGATGGTATCACCATCGCCCCGGGAGTCCTTGAGACGATTATTGCCATGGCGGCCGAGAACGTCGACGGCGTTACGGCGGTACTCGCCTGCCCGGCACTTCGTCGCCGCGCCAGTAGGCCGATGGTCGACTGCGTCATCGAAGATGGCAAGCTGACCTGCGGTATTCACATCATCGCCTCTTACGGCATCGCGCTTACGACAATCGGCGCTGCCGTGCAGGCGGCCGTCTCATCCGCGCTTCGGGCTCAGCTTGGCGTCGAGCCGGTGGCCGTCGACGTCTTTATCGACGCCATCGACTTTAGCGCGTGCGAATAGCGTGCAAGTAGCGTGCGAATAACGGGCAACGAGTAACAAGGCAGCAGGGGAGCGCTCACACATTATGGCCGCGGTCGTCGAGCAGTTTTCGGCGCGCTCACATGCGCGTATCCATGCTCTGCGCTTGCTGTATCAGCGCGAGATTACCGGTGGCGATATCGAGGACATAATCGAGCCTGTCGACTCGGCGTGTGCAGAGACCTGTCATGAGCGCGCGTGCTGTGAGTATCGCGCGTTCTTTGCGCAGTATCCGACAACGCCCGATGCGTACACGCGCGACATCGTGCGCGGCGTTATCGCGCAGGAGGACGAGATCGATGCCTTGCTCGATGCAACGAGCGAACACTGGCCTATCTCACGCATGCCGGTCGTCGATCGCAACATCGCGCGCATCGCAATTTGGGAGCTTTTGCGAGCACACCCCGAGGTCCCGAGCAGCGTGGCCATACACGAGGCCGTCAACATTGCCAAGGAATACGGTGGTGACGATAGTGCGCTGTTCATCAACGGTGTCCTTGGCGAGATAGACAGAGCAGTTGAGGGTGGAGCTACCAACAGAACAACCGAAAGGGGAACGTCGTGAAAGAGCGCGATACGAAAGATGCCCAAAAAGATGCCCAAGGTGCCAATGACACCAAAAAGGCCCACGACAACGACACCTATGACACGTACGATGCGGCCAAAGAAAGACTCGATGAGATCGTGACCGACGTACGCGATAAGGATGTCTCGCTCGAAGCGAGCCTCGACTTGCTCGAGGAAGGCGTGGCGCTGGCGAATCGCTGCACCGAGCTCATCGACGTGGCGAGCTGGTCGACACCAGCCGCAGAGGCCGACGCCGAGGTCGACGCCGAGACCGCCGAGACGGCGAGCGACGAATAGCGATGTCGCGCCTGCTCGACCATATCGAGAGTCCTAACGACCTGCATCGGCTCGACGCTGCCCAGCTCGAGCAGCTCGCCGATGAGCTGCGCGCCTGCATTATCACGACGACGGCGAAGACCGGCGGGCATCTCGCGCCGAGCCTCGGTGTCGTCGAGCTGACGCTGGGTATCTATCGCGCGCTCGATTGCCCGCCCGACATCGTGACGTGGGACGTGGGACATCAGGCGTATGCGCATAAACTCTTGACCGGTCGCCGCGACCGTTTCGACACGCTGCGCACGGCCGGTGGTATCTCGGGCTTTCTGAAGCGCGAGGAGAGCGAGTTCGACCTCTACGGATCCGGCCATGCGAGCGACTCGGTCTCGATGTCGCTCGGCTATACGTTGGCGCGTCGCGCAGCGGGCAAGGACGGCATCGTGACGTGTGTTATCGGCGACGGTTCGATGACCGGTGGCATGGCGTTTGAGGCGCTTGCGCACCTGGGGCATCTGCGCGAGCCGATGGTCGTCGTACTCAACGACAACGAGATGTCGATTAGCCAGAACATCGGCGCAATCGCCACACACCTCGGCCGCGCGCGCCTCGATCGTCACTACACACGCCCGCGCGACAGCTTCCAAGAGGTGCTCGAACGCACGAAGCTCGGCGCGCGCATTGCCTGGGCCGGCAAGACGGCCAAGGAGTCGGTCAAGAAGCTGATGGTGCTCGAAGGCATGCTCTTTGAGGAGCTGGGCCTTACCTATGTCGGCCCCATCGACGGGCACAATATCGCGCAGGTCGAAGCTGCCGTGCGTGCCGCCAAGGAGAGCGGCGAGGCCGTTCTCATCCATGCCGTGACACAAAAGGGGCGCGGCTTCGACCCGGCCGTTAAGGCGCCGACGAAGTTTCACGGGATATGCTCGTTTGATCCCGAGAGCGGTGCCGTGCATGTCGATACGGCCGCGCCGCCGACCTATACGCAGGTCTTTTCGAACGCGATGGTCGAGTTAGCCGCAGCTAACCAGCACATCTGTGCCATCACCGCCGCGATGGCGCCCGGTACCGGACTCGAAGCCTTCGCCGAAGCGTATCCGGCGCGTTTTCACGATGTCGGTATCGCCGAGGAACACGCCGTCGGCCTTGCGGCCGGGCTCGCGCTGGGTGGCCAGGTGCCGGTCTGCGCGATATACTCGACGTTTTTACAGCGTGCCTACGATCAGATTATCGGTAACGTTGCTCTGCAAAACGCACACGTCGTCTTTGCTATCGACAGGGGAGGGTTCGTCGGCGATGACGGCCCGACACATCACGGCGTTTTCGACCTCACGTATCTGCGCTCGATTCCGACGATGCAGATTCTCGCGCCCCGTGACGAAGCAGAGCTGGTCAGCGCACTCAAGACGGCCGTTGCGCTTGAGGGGCCGGTCGCCGTGCGCTATCCGCGCGGAGCAGGCGAGGGCGTCGCGGTGCCGACCTACGCGGACGCACCGATGTGGGAGCACGGCACGGGCGAGACGCTGCGCGCCGATGAAGGCGCATCGGTCGCGTTTGTGGCGGTGGGTCGTATGGTGCGCCGTGCCCTAGAAGCGGCCGAGCTACTCGCCGCCGAGGGTATCGCCTGTACCGTTATCGATGCACGCTGGATTAAGCCGCTCGACGAGGAGCTGTTGTGCGAGGCGATACGTACGCACGAGCTTATCGTGACCGTCGAGGAGAACACCGTGTGTGGTGGCTTCGGCGCGGCCGTGCTCGAGCTACTCGCTGCGCACCGTACCACCACCGAGCACGCCAAAACCGACGCCGCCCCTCTCGCAGACGTGCTCGTCTGTGGCGTACCCGACGAGTTTGCCTCCCAAGGCACGATGGACGAACTCATCGCCGCCGCGGCGCTCGACGCTCACTCACTCGCGTCACGCACCAAAGCCCGTCTTAACAGCTAATATATTAATCGTAACTTGCAAAATAGCACACTTTTAGCTAATATAATAACTATGAACGCCAACGCATCGGATATGAACACATCTTTGCCGAAAACGCCTCAGCAAATCCGCGAGGACCTCGTCGCACGCGTGCGCACGCGTCGCAACGCGATGGGGCTGAGCCAGCAGCGACTCGCGGCAAAATCAGGCGTGAGTCTCGGTTCGATTAAGCGCTTTGAGCGTGTGGGCGAGATTTCGCTCACCTCACTCATCAAGGTTGCGTTTGCGCTTGAGTGCGAGGACGATCTCACACACCTTTTTGCGCAGAACTACTACACCTCGATCCAGGAGATAATCGATGCACAACGTTAAGCATCTTACCGTCAAAATAGACCACGATATCGTCGGCACTCTTGCCACACATGACGGTCGAACTATTGCATTCGAGTATGACACCGAGTGGCTCGCACGCGGTTTTTCGATCAGCCCATTCAGTCTGCCGCTCGAAAAACGTGTCTTTATCCCGAAGCTCGATCCGTTTGAGGGGGTCTTCGGCATCTTTGCCGATAGTCTTCCTGACGGGTGGGGAAGGCTCCTCCTTGACCGACACCTTGCCACGCAAAACATCGATCCGCGCACGATAGATGAGATTACCCGGCTCGCCATCGTCGGCGCGAGCGGCGCGGGCTCACTCACCTACGAACCATCGATCAAAAGCAAGCTTGGCAGCTCTCGCCTCGACCTTGACGCGCTCGCACAGGATGCCCTGACGGTCTTGCGCGATGAGGACGTTCCCGATCTCGACACGCTTTTTGAGCTGGGAGGTTCGTCAGGTGGTGCGCGTCCTAAAGTTCTGGTGCGCATCGATGACGAGGACTGGATTATCAAGTTTGCCTCGCACGTTGACCCACCCGATATCGGCGTGCAAGAGATGGATTACGCGGAGGCTGCGCGGGCGTGCGGTATCGATATGAGCGAGACACGACTCTTTTCCTCACAGCGTGTTGCAGGTTATTTTGGCACGAAACGATTTGATCGCGTACGCACCGACACGGCCTGCAATACAGCCTGCAATACGGCCTGCGACACAGCCCGCGATACCGACATCGTACGAACGCGCGTGCATATGGCGTCGGTCAGCGCGTTGCTCGAAACATCACATCGCTATCCGACACTTGACTATCACGCGCTGATGCGGCTTACCTTGGAGCTTACACGCGACTTTGAGCAGGTCGAACAGATGTATCGGCGCATGTGTTTCAACGTGTTTGCGCATAACCGCGATGATCATGCGAAAAACTTTGCATTTCTCTTTCTTGATGGCAGGTGGCAGCTTTCGCCCGCCTACGACCTCACCCGGAGCAGTTCGATTCGCGGCGAGCACGCCACGAGTGTCAATGGTAACGGGCGCAATCCGACCGTTGACGATCTGTGTGCGGTTGGTCACACCATCGGGCTCAGTGCGCGACGTTGCCGCACCATCGCCGATGAGGTGGCCGTCATCGTTGCAGACACCCTCTCATCTTATCTTCGGCCGGCGATATGACGCACCAAAGCCCGCATGCGCGTACGATGAAGCGGCGCGCAGACACCCTTCTGATAGAGCGCGGCTTGGCGGCCGACGCACACGAAGCCGAGGCGCTTATTTTGGCTGGCAAGGTGCGCGCCGGTGCAGCGCGCGAGACTGTTATCGATGCGTCCGGGACGATGCTTGCCGTCGATACGCCGCTGAGCGTTAAGGCACCGGCGCGCTACGTCAGCCGCGGAGGGCTGAAGCTCGAAGGAGCTCTGCGCGACTTTACGCTCGACGTGACGGGTCTGCGCTGCGTTGACCTGGGTGCTTCGACAGGCGGCTTTACCGACTGCCTGCTTCAGCAGGGGGCCGCGCACGTCGTCGCTATCGATGTCGGTTACGGGCAGCTCGCCGAGAAACTGCGCACCAACGAGCGCGTCACGGTCGTTGATCGCACCAACATACGCGACCTCACCGTGGGCGATATCGCTGGGCTTGGCGGGCCATTCGATCTCGTCGTTGCCGATCTTTCGTTTATTGGGCTGAGCACCGTTGCCGGCGATATTGCCCGCTTCATGGCGCCACCGCCGCGCACCCCTGCCGCCACCCTGACCACCCCGACCACCGTGCCTCGCGCACGCGCCGCCACCCCGGCCCCCACGCACGACATCACCTCGACGGCCATCCTCCTCGTCAAGCCGCAGTTCGAGGTTGCGCGCACCGAGGTCGAGCCCGGCGGCGTCGTCACCGATCCCCAGGCACACGAGCGCGCCCTTGCGCGCGCGACCGAGGCACTCGAAGCCGCCGGGCTCAACGTACCGGCCACCACGACTTCACCCATCACCGGTTCTTCTTCGGGCAACACGGAGTTTTTTATCATGAGCACTTCAGGTAAACTAAATACACTATGCGGATAGCCATCGTATACAACGGCATGCAGCCGGCAGCACGGGATGCCGCCGAGCATCTGCGCACGCACGCCGCCGCCACCCACGACTACGAGCTCGTCTTCCACGAGCTCGGCGCCAATGCCACACCCGAGCCAACACCCACACCCACGTCCGAGCAAACACCAACGTCCCCACCAACACCCACGCATCCCGAACACCCCGCGCACATCGACCGCATTATCTCGTTGGGCGGTGACGGTACGCTCTTACGCGCCGTTGCACTTCTGGGCGAAGCCGCCACGTCGGCGCCGGTGCTGGGCATCAACTTCGGCAAGGTCGGCTTTCTCGCCGGCGCCGACGCCACCCAGCTCATCGAGGCCTTCGAGTACGCACTACGTGAGGATGTCTACCGCGAGCGTCGTACCTTACTCGACGTGCAAATTGAGTGCACCACCACCGCTACCACCGCAAACGCTACCGACACCTCCGATGCACAACCCTGTGCATACATCAAGATGCAGGCGCTCAACGAGCTCGTTATTGGACGCGCGATGGGTGCGCGTGTCGTCACTACGACACTCTCTATCAACGAACATGACATCTTTACTTTGCGTGGAGACGGTCTCATCGTTGCGACCGCGACCGGCTCAACAGCGTACGCGCTCTCAGCAGGAGGGCCGGTGGTAGCCCCCGGCTACGACGGTATGGTTATTGTGCCGCTCGCTTCGCACACACTCGTGCAGCGTGCCATCGTGACCGCCCCCGGCGACACCGTTGCTGTCACGCTCCCCGATACCAAGAAGGCCGACATCTCGCTCTCGTGTGACGGCGTTGAAATCGACACGGGGGAACGCACCATCGAACGTATTACGGTGCGGGCCTCCGACCGCTCGATCGAGCTCATCAAGCGCGATAATCGTGTGTTCTACGATACGCTGGCACACGAGTTTTTCTAAGGGACGGCGTGCTCGAAGAGTTGCATATACGAAACGTTGCGCTCATTGAAGAGGCGTGGATTGAACCGGGGCCCAAACTAACGGTGCTGACCGGCGAAACCGGCGCCGGAAAGACCGTGCTGCTGAGTGCACTCAAGCTCATCATGGGCGAGCGAGCCGATACGGCGCTCATTCGTACCGGTGCTGATGCGGCACAGATTGAAGCACAGTGGGCGGGCGAGACAGTCGCTACACGCACACTCAATGTATCCGGCCGTAATCGGTGTACGCTCAACGGCGAGCTGGTGAATGTCGGCACGCTCGCCGATACGCTTGGCCCTACCGTCGATCTGCATGGACAGCATGACCATCAGGCACTGCTGCGCCCGGCCACCCACGCTACGCTGCTCGATGCCTGGGGGGGAGCACAGCTCGCTGAGAAGGCCGCCGCATATCGAAGCGCTTTTGCAGCGTACCGCGAAGCCGTCAAGGCACAGGAGCACCTTCAGGCACACCTTACTAAGAGTGCCGAGGAGGTCGAGCTCGGCCGTATCGCACTTGCTGAGATCAAGCGCATAGATCCGCAACCGAACGAAGACGATGAGCTCGCCGCTATCCTGCCGGCATTGCAAAACGCCGAGGCCTTTTCCGAGGCACTTGGCGAAGCGGTCGAGGCGTTGCGCGGTGGGGAGAGCAGGGGAGATGGCGGCGCGCAGGGGGCAAGCGGTGCGGTCGACCGGCTCGCCCATGCATGCAACGTGCTTTCAGCTGTGACAGAGCATGACGCAAGGCTTGCCGAAGTGGCAAAAATCATTGAGCAGGCAATGCTCGACCTTGAGGATGCAGGTGCAACGTTGCGCGACTACGCCGCACACGTCGAGCACAATGAGGATAAACTCGAAGAGACGCTCACACGGCTGGGTGCGCTCGATGGACTCAAGAAGCGGTTCGGTCCGTCGCTCGATGCCGTGCTTGAACGTCGGAGCGAACTAGAGGCGGCGCTTACCGTAACCGAGGATAGCGACGGCGCACTCGCCCGCGCTGAGGCCGAGGTCGTTGCCACACACGACACTCTCAAGGCTGCTGCCACTGCTTTTCATGATGCGCGCGTCGAGGTCGCACGAACGTTTGTCAAGGAGTTGCGCGCCGGTGTTATCTCACTCGATATGGAGCATGCAACGTTTGAGGTGCAGTGCACGTTGCGCGATATCGAACAGTTTAGTGCAGAGTCGCCCGATACCGTTGAGTTCCTCTATCGCCCTGCCCCGAACGCACAGCTACGTCCGCTCGCTAAGATTGCCAGTGGTGGCGAGATATCGCGTGTGATGCTTGCTCTCAAGGGGGTGCTTGGCGCAGCCGATCTCGCTCAGACACTTGTTTTCGATGAAATCGATGCCGGTATCGGAGGAGCGACGGCGACGGCCATAGGACGCAGACTTGCGATGCTCGCCGGTGACAAGCAGGTCATCGTCGTGACGCACCTTGCGCAAGTCGCGGCGTTTGCCGACACTCACTATGTTGTGCGCAAAACGGAGCGCAGTAATCGTGCTGCCGATGACACAACGACCGAGGTCGCTACTACCGTTGAACGGGTTGAGGGAGATGCGCGCGAGGCTGAGATTGCGCGAATGCTCTCCGGGGAAACGAGTCAGGCAGCGCGTACCCATGCACGAGAGTTACTCGTAGAGGCACAGACACGATGAGCAAACACGAGCAAATCCCCAGCATTCGACGCTCGACGATGCTCATCGCTTCCATCACGGCGCTTTCGCGTTTGACGGGCTTTGCGCGTACGTGGGCGATGGCGCTTGCGCTTGGCGCCGGAGTCATCGCCAGCGCCTACAACGTTTCGAACAACATCCCAAATCTTATTTTTGAGCTGGTCGCTGGGGGCGTTCTCGGGTCACTCTTTATCCCGACGTTTACCGAAATTCGCACGCGACTTGGCGAAGACGAAGCATGGCGCTTTACGAGCCATGTCTTCAATCTGTGCTTGCTCGGTCTTGGCGCTGTTGCGCTCATCGGCATCCTTCTTCCCGAGCCGTTCATCTGGACACAGACGTTTCGTATGGATGCTGAGTCGGCGAGCACGGTGCGTGAGCCAGCTGCGTTCCTTTTTCGCTTTTTTGCTATCCAGGTCGTGTTGTATGGCGCAAGTCTTGTCGCGCAGGGCGTGCTCAATGCGCAGCGTAAGTTCCTGTGGCCGGCGCTCGGCCCGGTGTTCAATAACCTCGTTGTTATCGCAGCGCTTCTCATCGTTGCGATGCGGCCGGCGCTCGACACTACCGCGCTCGTTATACTTGGCGTAGGTACGACGCTCGGCGTGGCAATGCAGTTTTTGGTACAAGCGCCTTCTTTGAGGCGCGCCGGCTTTCGTTACGTACCCGAGCTAGGTCTACGTAGTCCGCACGTTCATACCATCTTGAGACTCGCCGGTCCTGCGATACTCTTTGCGTTTACGAATATGGTGACGCTTTCAGTACGCAATGCCTCGGTACTCGCCGTCTCGCCGCAGGGCGCGTCGGTCGTGATGTATGCGTGGATGTGGTTCACGTTGCCGTATGGAATACTGGTGGTAGCGCTCTCAACGGCGACCTTCACCGAGCTGGCACACGCACGCGCTGCCGATAATATGGATGCGTTCAAGCGCGCACTCTCCCGGGGTCTCGCTGCTACGGTCGGTCTTATCGTACCGAGTGCTATCGTTCTGGCCATTTTTGCCGAACCAATCTGTTCGCTTTTTGTTGGCGGTCGCTTTACACCTGAGGACAAATATCTCGTTGCCGAAGTGCTGCGCACCTGGGCGTTTGGCCTGACGTTTTACGCGCTCATGATGTTTTTGCTGGGGTCGTTCTATGCGCTTAAGGACACCAAGACACCGGCAATCGCTAACGGCATTGCGAGCATCGGCCAAGTTGCGGGCTACCTTATGCTGACGACCGGTTTTGGTGCGTGGAGTGGGTTCGGCCTACGCGGCGCACCGATCGCCGACAGTATCTTTTATCTGGTGATGACTATTACGTTTGTTGTATTACTACGGCGAAAGATCGGTGCTCTCGACTTCTGGCACCATCTCACAAAACGCACTTAGTAGACTGGCGCCCTCGGCAGGAATCGAACCTGCGACACCTGGTTCCGGAAACCAGTGCTCTATCCCCTGAGCTACGAAGGCGCACAAAAAAGGCTACCATATGGTAGCCTTTTCGCCTAGCACCGACGCACTTAAGATGCTACGTATGAGCGTACACGAACCTCGCACCGACACCCTTACACGGTATCTAGAGCGTAATGGAGCCGTTGGGGCAGTCGTCGACGCATATCCCACACTCAGTGCAGTCTTCCGCACGTGCTACAACCGCAACATCCTCCATGTCGAAGACGTCGGTCGGGCAGACGTCCTGACAGATACCACATGCCGTACATGTATCGCTGTTAACCTTTGCCGCCATCTCAACCTCTTTTCTCGAATCGTAGAACCTGCTCGACAATATACCACATTATTCGCTTACTACGACATATTTCCGCAACCGTGGTGCTACGCTCGCAAGCAGCGCCACTAAAATAACGTCCTTCACGTAGAGCATACCCAACGTCATCGAGAGAATTGTTGCTAAGCTTGCACTTAATCCTGCGATGAACTGACCGAGTGCCCACATGTATCCGATACCGCACACATACGACACCACGATGACAATACTGCCGGCCAGAAAGGTAGTTGTGAACCGCAGCTCTCGTTTACGCAGATACCAAGCACCGAGCGGTGCACCAAGCGCGAAGCCGGCAAGGTAGCCAAACGTGGGGTGCAAGACATAACCGAGCCCACCCCCGGCTGCAAAAACCGGCAGGCCGGCTAGGCCAAGCACGAGATAAGCGGCAACCGACAAGAACGCCGGAAGCGGTGGCAACATCATCGCAATCAAAGCGACGACGGCGAGCTGGAACGTCAACACAATCGGCCCCAGAGGGACACGAATCCACGCGCTCACACACAAAAGCGCTGCAAACAAGCCAATCAATGCAATTTCTCTCGTTTTCATCGTTTCCCAATCGTCATAAAATAAACAGACTAACTTCTCAAAAAAGCCTTACATAAGGATATACTAAACACAGTCGTTTGTGCAGGGCGGAACCTGACTTGTCATGCGTCGACATATGGGGCGCATAGGGTTGGGGGTATCGTGTGGGCAGACATGACGCTACATGCCATGGGCAAATGCACCCTGTTAGGGCAGGCACTGTCGGCGGGAGCCGCAGCCAACCTGCTAATGAGAGATGTGTGTAAGAAGGAGGTGTATGGCATGACGAATAAGGGTACCTCATTTTATGAGAGGCTCGAAGCACGCGGCGTATCGCGTCGTGATTTTCTTAAGTTCTGTGGCTCGACCGCGGCGATGCTTGGCCTATCCTCTTCGGCGGCACCGATGATTGGCGCAAAGCTTGCAGGTGCAGCCGATAGTGGACTCTACCCTACGATGTGGCTTCATGGCGGTGCCTGTACGGGCTGCTCGGAGTCGGTCGCTCAAGCCACTTACCCCAACGTTGCGGACATCGTGCTTGACATCCTGAATCTGGTCGCGCAAGAGACCATTCAGATGTCAACCGGCGAGTTCGCAGAAGAGAACATCGAGCACATGGTCGAGGAAGAGAAGGGTCGCTATATCCTCATCGTTGAGGGTACGGTTATGACCGGTCTCGGTGGCAATACGCTGCGTATCGCAGATATGCCGTTTACCGAGCATCTTGATCATACCGCGAAGTATGCTGCGGTCGTGATTGCGCTCGGTGCGTGTGCCGTTGACGGTGGCTGGGTTGTGGCGCACCCGAACCCTGCGAAGGGCACCGGTGTAAGCGGGTATCTGAAGTCGGTCGGCATTGACGTTCCTGTTATCAACATGCCCGGCTGTCCGATGAATCCTGAGGAGCTCGTCAGTGTTGTTGTCAAGACCTTATTGCTTGCCGACAAGGACGCTAACGGTGTTCCGAACCTGACCCCAATTGTCAACGCGCTTGACAGTGAGGGTCGTCCCAAGTGGCTCTTTGGCTCGACGATTCACGACAACTGCCCGCGTCGTGGTCACTTCGAGAACAGCAACTTCGTGTATCAGTTTGGTACGCCCGAAGAAGCCAAAGGATACTGCCTGTATCCGATGGGCTGCAAAGGTCCTCAGACCTTCCGCCGCTGTCCGATGCTACGTTGGAACAACTCGGTATCGTGGTGCGTCGAGGCTGGCGGACCGTGCATCGGTTGTGCAAACTGGAACTGGGTCGATCAAAGCGCCCCGTTCGCAGGTCGTTTCCGCCGCGTTGGCCAGGGTGTCCTGGGCGCTGGTGGAATAGATCCGGCGGTCGGTGCTGCAGCGGTCGGCGGTGTTGTGGCAGGTGTACTCGTCGCTCACGGCTTCGGTATGAAGGCGGCCAAGCGTATCGGTAAGAACGCAACGCTGCAAAACGAGCCGATGAAAGAGTACGATGCCAAGCGCCTTAAGAAGAGTGGGGGTGCTGCATAATGGCTAACAGATTCATTATCGATCCTGTTACCCGTATCGAGGGTCACCTCCGCGTTGAGTGTACCGTCGAAAATGGCAAAGTTGCCGACGCATGGGTCACCGGTACGTTGTACCGTGGCGTGGAGGAAGTGCTTCGTGGGCGCAGGCCTACCGATGCCTTCTACCTGTCTCAGCGCGTTTGCGGTCTTTGCCCGACTTCGCACGGACACGCTTCGTCGATGGCGGTCGAGGATGCCTATGGCGTCAAGATCCCCAATGGGGCTCGTCTCGTCCGTAACATTCTTGAGTGTGCTGAGTTCATGCACAGTCACATTCTCTGGTTCTACACACTGGCAGGGCTTGACTACGTCAACCCGGCGAAGGCTCTTGAGGCCGACGTGGCAGATACCATTGCGTTGGCTCAGACGGCCGGTACGGGGCTCTCTAACTTTGGTGAGGTCAAGGATCGTCTCGCAACGCTCGTTGCCGGTGGCGACCTTTCGATCTTTACCAACGGTTGGTGGGGCATCGATCCTCTGGCCGATCCTAAGGCAGCCGACGCGCTCTATGCGCCGGATATGCCGGCCGAGCTACACCTTATCGGTGTTGCACACTACCTTGAGGCTCTGGAGATGCAGGCCGAGGCCGCGCGCGTTATGGCGCTTATCGGCGGTAAGTTCCCGCACGTGATGACGTCGCTTGCCGGCGGTACGGCGTGGGCTCCGGTTCCCGAGAAGCTCGACGATGTCATGTTCCGTCTCAAACGTGTACGTGACTGGATCGTCGGAACGATGATTCCCGACACGCTTGCGATTGCGCCGTTTTACGCGGATGCACTCGAGTTTGGTGGCGGTCCTGGCAACTTCCTGAGTTTTGGCGTCTTCGAAGATGCTTCGTTCGACATTAAGGATCGCTATATGCCGGCTGGTTACATCCAGACGAGCCGCGGTCTGACGGTCGAGGACGTCGACATCGACAAGATTCGTGAGTATGTTCACCGCTGTTGGTACACCAGCCCATCAGGCCTCAAGCCGCAAGATGGTCAGGTAGAGATTATCAAGAAGTGGGATGACTCGACGTTTGATCTTGATGGCCAGTACTCTTGGAACAAGGCTCCGCGCTACGATGAGCAGCCCGCTGAGGCAGGCCCGCTCGCACGTATGCTCGTTGCATACCTGACGCCGACGGCCGATCCGGCTATCAAAGAGCTCATCGATGGTGCGCTCAAGGCACTCGGTATCGACGATCCCACGAAGCTTGTTTCGTTGCTCGGTCGTGTTGCGGCGCGTAATCTTGAGGCTGCAATCATCGCTGATCAGTCTCTCGTATTTTGCGCAGAGCTTATCGAAGCAATCCGCACCGGCGATGCTCAGACGTTCGTCGAGCACAAAGAGAAGGACGGTAAGGGCGCCGGTATCTGGGAAGCACCGCGTGGTGCGCTCGGTCACTTCATTAACATCAAAGGTGGCCGTATTGAGAACTTTAATATGGTTACGCCTTCGACCTGGGATCTTTCGCCGCGCGATGATAACGGCGTTCCCGGTCCTATGGAAGAGGCACTTATCGGTACTCCCATCGACGACGTAGAGCGTCCGATTATGGCTGCACGTATTGCGCGCAGCTTCGATCCTTGAGTGGGTTGCGGCGTTCACGTGATTGAACGCGAAACCGGTAAGACAGGCACCGTCTTTGCACGGAAGTGGGGGGTGAAGTAAATGGCTCACAAACCAGTACGCGAAGGCCATCCTATCGTCTTCGTTCTCACCCACTGGATAAACATGCTCGCCATGTTCTTCCTGACCCTTTCGGGCTTCTACATTCACTTCCCGTTTGTGAATGGGCCAGGCCTCATGGGCCTTGCTCGTGGTACGCACTTTTTCTGGATGTTCGTTCTCCTCATTAACATTATCTTCCGCATCGTTGCCGCCTTCTTCGTGAAGACGACGAACATGCCGGGGACTCGTGAGGTCGATACCGACATCAAGAATTGGCTGCCACAGGAGGCCAACAAGCACCAGATGTGGCCAACGATTAAGTACTATCTCTTCCTGAAGAAGGACTACCCGATTAGTGCAAAGTATGCATCGCTGCAGAAAATCGCGTATCTTGCGACGCTGCCGATGACCTTTGCTGCGGCCTACACAGGCTTTGCAATCTGGGGTCCGACGATGGATTGGGCCTTCTTTAAGGCCGGTACGACCGTCGTTGCCAACCTGTTCGCCTTTAACAACGGACTTTCGCCCGAGCTGTTCAACGGCGCAGGTGCTGCGTTGATGCCGATGCGCATTGTCCACTACTGGATTATGTGGGTCATCCTCATCTTCACGGCGATTCACGCCTATCTGTCAAACATCTACAACTTCGCCCCAACAAAGATGATTTGTTGCTGGATCGAAGATCCTGATGCTCTCGAAGGTCACTAGGCCGGCGAGCGATAGGTAACGAGAGGGGCTCCGAAAGGGGCCCCTCTTTTTTGAGCATTCACGTTTTTTGTGGTATATTACCTATTATATTAATATGTATTATATATATAGGTATAATGCTATGTGCATGGTACTATAGGAACGGCCTACCAGTGAGAGGAAACGACGATGGCAGAAGAGAAGCACTACCGGTTTGAGACCCTCCAACTCCATGCGGGACAGGAGCCCGATCCCGCCACCAATTCGAGGGCAGTGCCCATCTATCAGACAACCTCCTACGTGTTTAACGACACCCAACACGCAGAGGATCTCTTTGCGCTCAAAGAGCCGGGTAACATATATACCCGCATCATGAACCCCACGACCGACGTATTCGAGAAGCGTATCGCCGCACTCGAGGGCGGCATCGCGGCGCTCGCGGTTGCCAGTGGCTCAGCGGCTATCACCTACGCTATCCTCAACATTGCCGACGCCGGCGACAACATCGTCTCGGCGGCAACTCTCTATGGCGGCACCTACAATCTCTTTATGTCGACGCTTCCGCACTACGGTATCACGACGACGCTCGTTGACAGCGATGATGTCAGCAACTTCGAGGCCGCTATCAACGACAAGACGAAGGCACTCTTTATCGAGACGATTGGCAACCCCAATACGAACCTCATCGATATCGAGGCAGTGGCGGCTATCGCCCATAAACACGGCATTCCTCTTATCGTCGACAACACCTTTGGCACCCCGTACCTCATCCGTCCTATCGAGCACGGCGCCGATATCGTCATCCACTCGGCCACCAAGTTTCTGGGCGGCCACGGCAACTCCATCGGCGGTGTCATCGTGGATGCCGGCAACTTCGATTGGGGTAACGGCAACTTCCCCGCCTACACCACGCCGGAGAAGAGCTACCACGGCATCGTCTTTGCGCGCGACATTGGCGCGGCGGCCTTCATCATCCGTGCGCGCGTCACGCTTCTGCGCGATACCGGCGCAGCGCTTAGCCCGTTTAATGCATTCTTGCTCCTCCAGGGGCTCGAAACGCTCTCTTTGCGCGTGCAGCGGCACGTCGAAAACGCGCAACGTATCGCAGAGTATCTCGTCAAAAACGAGCACGTTACCTACGTCAACTACCCCTCTTTGCCCGACAGCACGTACTACGATCTGGCGCAAAAGTACTTCCCTCGGGGGGTCGGCTCCATCTTTACGTTTGGCGTGGAGGGTGGTCGTGACAAGGCACGTGCATTCATCGACAACCTTGAGATATTCTCTCAGCTTGCCAACGTCGCAGACGCTAAGTCACTCGTCATCCATCCGGCCTCAACGACCCATAGTCAACTCGACGATGAGGGGCTGGCGTTGACGGGCACCGGCCAAGATGCGGTGCGCTTCTCGATCGGGATCGAAAACGTCGAGGACCTGCTCGGCGATATTGCTGAGGCCTTTGCGAAGACGTACTAACTTGTTTTACCTGGCACGACGCTAACATGATATAATCACTGCGTTGTGTGATTTTTGGCGGAGACATGAGGAGGGTTACATGCACAAGTATCAGCGCAAAGTGGCGCTGTTCCTTGTTGCTGTGTTTGTATGGTCGCTCATCCCTGCCCCTGCCATCGCTGCTGCGCGTGACACCGTCGTCAATGCACAAAAGGCCCGCTTTAACTATCCTGAAATAGTTACCATTGACACCGGTGAGCGCACACCGCGTGACCCTCAGCTTCGCGCACCGAAACCTGACGTTGACAACGAAGAGTCTGAGCGCGAGTTCGGACCTCCCGTTGAAGTTCATGAATTTGAGAAGGTGTATCAGACCGGGCCTCGCAGTTACCGGTCTGTTTTTTCGCAAACGCCTAATACCTACAAAGACAGAAATGGCAGCGAACACGAAATAGACAACACCTTAATCGAGAAAGATCCTTTTCTCGCGTCCCCCTATCTGACCAATGCCGCCAACAGCTATGACGTTAGAATCCCTCTCGAAATTACTGAGCGCCGCCCCATTACGTACACCAAAGATGGCTTTACCATTGAGCTTGCTCCTCTGAGCGGGGATTATTCGACTCCCGTAGCGCTTGATAACGCCGTGCTCTACAACAACGTCTATGAGCACATGGATGTGGAGTACTTGGTGCGAGAGACCGGTGTCAAAGAGAGCATCATATATAATGCGCATACTGACATCACGTCGTTTTCCTATGCACTCAAAGCCCCGTCAAACCTCTCTGTGATGCAGGCCGGCAACACTATCGAGATGTTTGTGCCCGGTGATGTTTCTGGCGAAGACGAGCCGCTCTTTGTGATAACGGCGCCGTATCTGTTTGACGCTAACGGTGCGGTGAGCACCGATGCTACGATGACACTGAGCGGCGAGGGCATCAGCTACCGCGTTGACGTTGAGATCGATGAGCAGTGGCTCTCTGATCCGGTCCGCGTCTTTCCGGTCGTGCTTGACCCAACGGTGCAGACGTATGTTCCTACCTATGTTTCGCTTAATGAGATGGCGGGACGCGCGTGGCTCCAAGAACACGGATACGTGGGTTACGTTACCGAAGGGGTGTCAGGTGTCGTGGGTGGATATCTTGGCCGCTCTCGACTTATCTTGGGTCCGACCGATGCACACAGCTCAATCCCTTCGGTGGCGCGCATCGATAAAGCAACGTTGCGCATGTATCAGTACAAGAGCATGTTTAACGGCGCACAGTTCGGTGCCTACCGTATCAGAGACCCTTATGACATAGATAGTATTACATGGGCGCAAGCCACCGGTCTTAACCGCGAGATTGCTGGTTCTGATGCTATTAGAACCTCTATGATTGGTTGGCAAAACTTCGATATCACTGAAGCAGTCAAATACTGGAATGAAGGCCTTGCGCCAAATTACGGCATCATGATTACCCCTCTTGACGAATGGCAAGAGGGAGGCGTGTTCATAACACCAGGTTCGTGGCCCGGTGTGGCAGGTCAAGGCAATATGACTACCGATATGCTCCCCTGCATACTCGTTGACTGGATAGTGCCCGATCCGGTGTCTCTCGAATATCCACTTAACAACACGACCATCCACCTCTATCCTCACATCGAAAGCCATATTAGCGGACGCCTTCGTTTTCACGGGGTATTGCCTGCAGGCGTGGCCAGACCAGAATCAATCGTTAGATTTGCTTTAAGTGACACGAGCAAAGGATATACCGGAAATGTGCAAACGAGCTATTCACTGAAATTTCCCGACAGCCAAGGCTATGAAGGCAATTTTCCGGTTCAAACGACAAAATACCGTGACAAGCTCGGCAACTGGCAAGCGCCTGTTCCTTTTACTAACTTTACCTTTAATGATCGCTATCGCATCAGTGCTCGCGCGACAATCGATGGCGTCAACTTTGGCACGACAAGACAAAGCGAGGAGTTTGTTGTCTACCGGGTGCAGCAATACGATACCTTACAAAAGATTGCGAACTGGTACGGCATCCCGATTAACCAGATTGCCTTTGATAATCGCGTGCAAGATATGCTACTTGTCGAAAACAATACGCTCTTTATCCGCAATCCTCAGAGAAATGCTAATAACCCGTATAACCCTCCACCCTTAGATGATGAAGCAAAGCGCAGAATTGACTCGATGCTTATGGGGCGCGGTCTTCACTGCGAATTCGGTTTTGAGCCCATTAACCTTAATACCGGCAACTTCTTTATGGAAGCATCTGACATTGTTCTTGATACCGGTGATGACTTTTTTGCACTTAACCGTACCTATAACTCGAAGAGGAGCAGGTATAACTCGGTCTTTGGGCGTGGCTGGGAGTTTGAATATAGCCAATCGCTTAGCAGGCGCGAAAACGGCAATATTACGTATGTACGCGGGGACGGCTCCGTTGTCGAGTTTGAGCGGACGAGTGATTTGAGCTACCGAGCCCCCGAAGGCTATCACTTGACGCTCACACCTATCGAGGTCGGCACCAAAAACTATACCAACGTCACCAGATATACGGTAGTAGGAGATCCGTGGTATAACAACTACGCGCCCACCATCCAGACCATCCCTTACCCCGTCTATGAATACGAGATTGTCGACGGGGCAGATACGGCATATCGCTTCAGCAGCGCTGGCATGCTGAAGTCAGTGACAAACGTGCGCGGTGAGGCCACCACACTAGAGCACGACGCTAACGGCAACATCACGGCGATTATCTCACCGACCGGTCTTGTCTATTCGGTGCAGACGACCGCTGACGGCAAGATTGAGGTAGTCACGCTTCCTAGCGGCGGCACTTTGCGCTACGTCTATAACACGCTTGGAGACCTTGTTTCTTACCTTGATGCGCTCGGTAATACCACGCACTATCGCTACGATACCGATCATCGCATGATCTCGTGGTCTAACGGTAACGGCGAGATGCAGATTGAAAATGTCTATGATGATGAAGGTCGCATTATCGAGCAAATTGATGGCAACGGCGGGGTGTCTTACCTCTACTATACGATAGGCTCGACTGTCACTATTGATGCTGAGGGTAACAAGGTCACCTATCACTACGACGACCAATATCGCACGCTAAAAGTTGAGTACGAGGACGGCACACAAGAGACTAATACGTATGAGAATAACCTGCGCGCCTCTTCAACTGACCGTGGTGGTTTTACTACGCACTACGAATACGACAGCAACGGTAACGTCACGCGTGAGGTGCGCTTTGATGGCGCTGCGCGCACCTACACCTACAATGAGTTTTCTCAACTCACTCAACTCATCGATTTCGACGGATATACTACCGAATATATCTATGACGGTGCCCAAAATCTCATCGAGCTTATCGTTGCCGGCACACGCCAGATGTCTTATACCTATGACGACAAACATCGCGTATTGACACAGACCGACGCTAACGGAAACGTCACTGCTTTTACCTATGAGGGGCTGGGTAAAAAACCGAAGACGCGCACTGATGCGGCCGGTAACACCACCACATTTTTCTATGACAGTATGCAGCAACTCACCGCAGTTGAAGACCCTCTTGGTAATGTGAGTCGCATCTTCTATGACCAGATGGGGCTGAAGACTGGCGTGCAAAATGCGACGGGTGCCACTGAGCGCTACGAGTTTGACGCGGGCAGCAATCTCGTTGGCATAGTGGACGCCAACGATGACGCGAGCACCTACAGTTTTGACGCGCTCGGCAATATGACTCGTGCCGCTGATGCATATGGTGATGCGAGCACCTACACCTATGATGCCGTGGGCAACAGAATTGCGGCAACTGACGCCGATGCTCACACGACTCACTTTGCCTATGACGCACACGGAAACATCACCGGCATCACCCTTCCCAACGGTGCTGTTCAAACCTTTAGCTATGACGCACGCGATAAGGTGCTTGAGACGACTGACGCGCTCGGTGCGACCACGCGCTATATCTATGATGAGCGCACCGGTCTTACCGAGAGCATAACCAACGAGCTCGGAGCTACCACCACCTTTGAGTACAGCGAAGTCGGACTGCTGCTTGCTGAAATTGACAGTACCGATGCGCGTACCAGTTATGAATATGATGAGAAACGCCAGCTCATCCGTATGGTAGAGCCAGATGGGCGTGAGACGATCTACCACTACGACGACGTCGGTAACCTCACGCTGGAATACGATAATACCGCACGCGTTACCTCATACACCTACAACGAACTCAACCAACTCATCTCGGTAACCGATCCGCTCGGCAACACCACAACGTATTTCTATGACGTGGCAGGAAACTTAGCCGAGAGCATTGACGCGCTCGGACAGGTCACACGCTTTGCATATGATGGGGCAGCACAGATCACTGCACTTATCGATGACCTTGGACATACCGTGCAGCTCGAATACGATGCGCTGGGCAACTTGGCTAAAACGGTAGATCAGCTGGGTCATGAGAGCTCGTTTACCTATGACGCCAATAATAAAATGGTGACCAGCACTAATGAGTACGGCGTAACAAGCACCTATCGCTACAGCGCAAATGAGCAGCTGGCTGAGTTTGTTGATCCCTTTGGCAACAGCGCATACTACACCTACAACGAACTTGGTCTTACTGAGCGCATAATTGATGCACATGAAAATGAGTACCACTTCGAATATGACGCTGCCGGTAACCCTACGAGGCAGACCTCACCTAATGGCGCGACTGAGACGCGCGAATACGACGTGCTCGGGCGTCTGTTTAAGGGGGTGTCTGCCGCAGGATTAGTTACTACACACGCCTACGACAGCGAAAATCGCCCCATCCACTCCATCAACAGTCTTGGCGAAGAGATGACTTACGAATACGACGTCATAGGCAATCTCATAACCATTACCGACAGCTACGGTAGAGTGATGCGCTACACCTACGACCGCGCGCGCAACGTAGTGTCAGTTACTGAATTCGATGGAAATACGATCCGTTACGAGTACGACTTAGGCGACAATCTTATCAAGGCGACTGACCCACTAGGGGTCGTGACCACCTACGAATACGATGCCGTCGGCAACCTCACTTCACAGGTCGATGATGCACGCCGCAGATGGCAATATACGTATGACACGCTCGGACAGTTAAGCGACATCAAAAACCCTGTGGGCGACATCGAGAGCTTTATCTATGACGCCGCAGGAAACATCACCGAACACATCGATGGTAAGGGCAATGTGCGCACCATCGAATACGATGTAGCCAGCCAACCTATCGCTGAAGTAGACCGGCGCGGCAATGCTGCCACCTACACCTACGATGAAATTGGTCGCTTAATTGGGCAGGTGGCACCAGATGGTGGCGCACAAGAATATCTCTATGACGCACTCGATAACCTTGTGCGCGTCAAAGACGAACTCAATAACGTCACGATGTTTGAGTACGACAGTGTGGGCAACGTTACCAAGACTACCCAGCCGACCGGTGCTGCGACGCTCTTTGACTACGACATGAGCGGAAACGTCGTGAGTAAGACCGATGCGCTCGATAATGTCACCACTTTTTCCTATGACCGCGCAGGACGCCTTACTGAACGTATAATGCCTAACGAGGCACGCTACCGCTACACCTACGACCTATTGGGTCGCCTTACCCAAGCAACTTCTCCCGGAGGGCTTTCTAAGGGATATACCTATTCGGCACGCGGCGATGTCATCAAGCAGACCGATCAGGCAGGTCGCTCGGTTACCTATACGTATGACACCATGCACAACGTCACGAGCGTGACCGATGCGCTTGGTCACACCAGCACCTACACTTACGATAAGCACAGTAACCTTACCAGCACACTTACCCCGACCGGCTCGCAAACACGCTACTCATACGATGCGCTTGACCGTCTCATAGGCGAGGTCAGTCCGAGCGGCCTTTCTACCAGAACGCTCTATGACCGAGCAGGGAACATCGAGCGTGTGACCCAGACCGGTGGGCGCACCACAAACTTTGCCTATGATGCAGAATCAAACATCACCGGTATTACGAATGCATTGGGGCACAAGCGCAGCTTTGAATACGACGTGGTCGGACGTCTTATCTCTGAAACCGATGCATTAGGCAAGACAAAATCTTATGAATATGATGCTCGCGGCCAGCTCTTAAGCATCCTCAATGAGCGCGGCGACAAGAATACCTTTACCTATGATGCTAACGGTAACGTTACCGCCACGCGTGATGCGCGCGGCGTCAAGATTGAATACAGCTATGACAAGCTCGATCGCCTCACCAAGGTCAAAGAGGATGGTGCTGACACCTCCTATACGTATGATGCGCTCGACAACTTGGCCAGCATTACCGACGGCAATGGCCATACTACTGCGTATACCTATGATGAGGCGGGCAATCTCGCCTCTGTCACCAATCCTTTGGGCCAGACTCAGGCCTACGCTTATGACAGCGCACATCGCTTGAGCCGGTGGACGCAGCCAGATGGTAGCGCCATTACTTATGACTACGATGCGATAGACCGGCTCACCGCACTTAACGTAGGCGATGAGGGTAGTGCACTCTACGCCTATGACGCAGACGGGCAGCGCACAACGATGAGTGATGCACACGGTGCCACAGAATATACGTATGATGAAGCCGGGCGCATGGCGACGATGACGACCAGTGAAGGTGAAGTCGTCGCTTATACTTACGACATCTACAGCAACTTAACTGAGCTTACCTACCCTGATGGCACGAGTGTACAGTACACGTATGACGCACTCGATCGCCTTATATCGGTAATCGATCGCGCAGACGGTACCACCACCTACACCTATGATGGCAACGATAATGTGGTGCGCGTCGTGCGTGCTAACGACACCTCTGCTGCGCTCGAATATGACGAACTTGACCGTATTGCAACACTCATAAACCACGGCGCTGACGGCAGCATCATCTCGCGCTTTGCCTACACCTATGATATGAGCGGCAATATCTTAAGTGAGCGCCGCACCCAAAATGATGTCGAGACATGGGCAGACTACGAATATGATGGGCGCGCTCAGCTTACTAAATCGACTGAAATTACCAATCTCGTCGTCACTGAAACGACGTATAGCTATGACGGTGCCGGAAATCGTACCCGTCAAGAGATTAGGCGTGCTGGCTCCCTTGTAGACGCGATTGACTTTACCTATGACGGTGCTGATAAGCTCTTAGAGACGATAAGCACGGCTAATGGCACGACGACCTATGAGTACGATGAGCGCGGCAACCAGATTAGCAAGACGACCGCTGGCAGTATCGAGGAATATTCCTATGATACCCAAAACCGCCTTGAAGCAATCACGCGCGGCGGCACCCTGCTCTTTGCCGCCCTCTACGACGGGGACTCTAATCGTGTATTCACTGCCCAGCGCAATAGTGACGTGCACTGGCAAGAGATAACCGATGCGTCCGAAGAAGGCACATCTACTGGCAGTGGCCAAGATACTGAATCCGGTATCAACCGACCGTCGCTCTGGGCTTTTCTTTATGGATTTATGCACGGACTACTCCCGCGCTTTGTGCCTGACCCGCCTCACGGTGCTCTTACCATTCGCACCGGCTGGAGAGCCTATGAGATAGCCAACACCACGACCTATGAGCGTGTCGTGGATGCTGAAGATGGTAGAGGTGACACCGTCTTTATCCCTGAAAGTGTCGCTGATCTCTCTCGCAGGGATTACGAGATGGTGCGCTATCTCAACGACACCAACACTGAATACGCACGCACGCTCGTCGAATATGATCCACGTGGCAGAGCGCAGAGCATCTTTGAATATAGTCAAGGCCTTGAGCTGCTTGCTCATAGTAGTGCAGGGCGCGAGACCTATGCCTTTGATGGTAGAGGCTCGGTAGCTCACACGACCGATACACAAGGCAGATTACGGGCGTCTTATGAATACGACGTATTCGGGGCCGCTACCGTTACGGGGCTGAGCACCAACCCGTATACCTACAACGCCGAGCGCACTGACCGCACCACCGGCATGCAATATCTGCGTGCGCGCTACTATGCGCCCGATGCAGGTCGCTTCATCACCGAAGACACCTATCGCGGGAAAGTCGGCGACCCCCTTACCCACAACCAGTATGCATATGTGGGCAACAATCCACTGCTCTACAACGACCCCAGCGGGCATATTTTCGGTGCAGTTGTCAATGCGGTCAAAAAGGTTGCAACGGCCGTCGTTACTACCGTCAAGAAGGTCGTGACCACGGTAGTTAATACGGTCGTTCGTGTAGTCAACGCTGTCGTCAATACCGTGAAAAATATCTATAATGCGGTGGTTGGCGGAGTGCAAGCAACATGGAATGGCGCCAAGCAGGCGGGCGCTACGATAGTAAACGGTGTGGTGCAAGGCGGTCAGTGGTTTGCCGACAAGGCAACCGCTGCCAGATATTGGGCAGTACAGCAACTCGAAGTCGCTCGCCGTGCCTTCTGCGACGGCCTTGAATATGCTACAAAGCAGGCGAAAAATTTCGTGTCCAATGTTGACTGGGCGCGCGTCGGAGAAGGCGCTCTTAAGATTGGTTTGGCTGCCGTCACTGTTGTTGGTGCGGTTGGTGTAGTTGCCGCTTGTATTGCGACGGGTGGTGTGGCTCTTCCGCTTCTTGCGGCGGGAGCTGCGGGCACTGCCATTGCCTTTTCAGCGGGAGATGCTATAGCTGGTGTGCAGGATGTTGGCTATGGCTTGCAAGGGAATACCGCTACGCCTGCGCTTGATCCAATCAAAGACGGACTATTTGCGGACAACCAAGACTTGTATGTTGGCGTAAAAGGTGCTGCCTCAGTCGGACTTTTTGTAACGGGCGTTGGTGCCGTAGCTGCTGCGCCAGCAGCAGGTGAGGCCATTGTTGGCCAAGCTCTTAAACCATTAACCAATGTCACAGTCGATCTTATAGATTCAGCATTTAGCAAGTAGTTGAATAGGCGAAGAGAAGATGTTTATCCCTATGCCAGCATCAGTACAAAAAAGGATTCAGTTACCTGAGGCGAGTTGCTTGTGCGATTCCTGCAAGAGGGATGCCTGTCATGTTATCTTGGATTATAAAAGCAAGGGATTGTGGTTAGGAGCACCCATTTGGGGACACATTACTTCTCGAAAATACTATCTAGTTTGTGATGCGTGTGAACAGGAACGACTGTTGTTACCTCAAGAAAAATACCTTGTTTACGAAAAGCAGCTGGTTCCATGGCTTGAGCGAGATGGCTTGAGAGCTCTTGCAATTATCTTTTTGCTCACACTTTTATTTATGGCAGGCATATTCGTAGTTGCTTTCATAGATTTCATGCTTTCTGCGGGATGAAAGATGTAGACTGCTTATGTGGGCTTGCTTGTATTTTGCACTTTCAAGAATTCCGGCATTAGGCAATAGGCTGCGGGTAGTTATTCTTATAACCATATTCACACTGCTTGTCGTTGTCCTAAGTGCAGCACCACCCGAAAATCTATTTGTGAGCTTCAAGACACCAGAAAATGCATTTCGCTATGCTTATAATGGAAGTATTGAGGGAGTGCTTTCCGGCAGAGACTCAAGTATGGTGATTTTCGAAACCAATCAAGGAGTTTCAAGTTGTGTTTTTCCGAGAACCAGAAATGGATACAAGCTATCAAGCATTTTTTCAGTCAATAAGAGAACACAGAGGAATTTAAATGGTGCACCCCAGCTTCTCCAGGTGCATCATGTGAGAAAAACGAATGATTACTATATTGTTGTAGCTTTTTATCTGGCAAGGACTGAAGTTGAGGTATTTGACGAAAGTGACAATAGGTTAGATTTTGATATCATCAGAAGTACAAGTAGTGGGCAAATCATCTACATCTATGTTGAGGGATTAACCGATGGTGCTTATATGCTAGTCGAGGATAAAAGGATACCTCTTTTTTGGTAAATCTGGTCATCTGCGTTGAAAAAAACATGAGAGGTCTCCGCTTCTTGGCTATATGGAAAATGCTCGACAAAGGGGAGTTTAGGTGTTTATGTCCACACACAGATTGTTCATCATCATACTGACCGTCTTATTCGCGCTTTTGTCAATAACTACCTACTATCTTTGGTATGCGCCTATCAACACCAACCGCATCCGCCACAACGATGCATTTGACAAAGAGACGAACACCGCCATCATAAATCTAATAAATCAGGCTATGGGAGTACAGTTCAATAGGTACGGCAGAGCAATGGCAGATGATATATTCACGGAAAAATTTCAACAATCCCTTGATGAGAACAGGCCTCAGCTCTACAATAGAGGATTTTTTATTGGATTGATAGAGACTATATGCAGGGATTAGTACGTGTTGACAGTGGATATTCCAAAAGTCATTTGCAAGAAATTAGCAATATCGATGACGATGATATGTTTTATGTAAGAGTTAATGTGACACGTCCTTGGTGGGATAGTGAGCAGTACGATTTCTTTATTACTCGCAGCAAGACCAATATTTTTCAAGTATCGCTTATCGAGGTTGGTAGATAGGCCAGAGTATTGAAGGCTCAAGAAACTGGAAAGCAGCAAGAATTCAAGTAGATGAGGTGATAGTTGCACTTGTTTTTCACAAAATACGGTTTTCTCATTGCAGTTCACTCATCCATTCTTTTCACATATGCTGAAAATTGGAGCGTGGCCCTTTTTTGGCCTATGCTTTCTAGCATCACTCTATCCTCTGTTCAGCTACGTTGGTTTGTTGCGATGAATGTTGCCAGTGACCTTGCTGATTTCACTAAGCGGCAGCATCACATGGCTGAATCTCCACTAATGTATCCTGGCAGTTGGTAGAAAGGATGAGCAATGACAGTTACAAGGTTTATTCTTATGGTATCTTGCATTATGCTACTAGCTGGATTGAGCATGAGTAATACAGCATGTAGGAATATCGATGAAAGCGTGTTGGAGAAGAACGAAAGAATCCTAAAAAGGACTTTCCTTTGGCACTCAAAAGAGGATACGGATATGCTAGCCGAGGTATTTACCAAATTGGAGGTTGACATTGAGAGTGCGAAAATTGAGGAGAAAGTAAGGCGCAATGGAAATCTTTATGGATATATTGTTCGAATAACTGATACCACAAATAATGTATATTATTTGAAGATAGGCAAGGATTTGTTTTGGAAGTTTAGCATTTGGGAAAACTCTTTGGATGGGAAGATGATTTATATGAACGGCGCCGATATGGTTTTCCCGGAAGACTAAAGATATGCAACCTGAGATATTAATCCGAAAAAACGATGGTAAAGTACTGGCAGTTTGGCATGGAAAGTAGGCCAACTGATGATTGAAACACAAAATTATATTTTCTATACCAACATTAATAAGAATTTTGGCCACAGCGGTGCCGCTGCAGTTGGAACCTTCGCAACAGGAATTGGCGCTGTTGTCGCTGCGCCTGGAGCAGTTTCATCAACTATCGGTAGCCTTGATCCGCAAGCATCAAATACTCTTGTTAACATAACTCTTATTACCATTGGACTTGGGGGAGATCCTATCGTTGATAAGATCTCAGATCGATAACATGGGTACTTGGAAAAAAAGAGTTCAATTGCCTGAAGACGAGTTAATCTGTGATTCTTGTGACGAGAGTATCTGTAGCGTTGTGCTAGACTATACGCTCAAAGGGATTTGGCAGGGACCAATTCTTTTTGGGCGTATCGTTTCTCGTGAGTATTATCTAGTTTGTAACACGTGCAAACAAGAGTGGCCACTGCCACCAAAAGAAAGATATCTTGCCTATGAAAAACAGTTAATTCCGTGGACTGAAAGACAAGGTTCGCAGCTTATTGCAATTTATTTCCTGTCTGCATTAGGATTTATAGCAGGCATGTTCGTAGTTGCTTTCATAGACTTCATGCTTTCTGCGGGATGAAAGATGTGGACTTCTTACGTGCTAAGTTGGGATAAACGGATCGATTAAAAACGGTGATGCTGCGAACTATTATGTTGTTGGACCAAATCTGAATTTGCAAAGTTTAGAGCAGAATAGATATTGTCAAAAGGTCGCCATAAGTGGTAACATTTTGACATGACCCAATACGATGACATATACGAAATCGGTGCTGACAATTACGGACTCGTCACTATTGCAGAAGTGAAAAAACTTGGTATCTCACGCAAAGTGATGAATGCGCTAACAGCGCGTGGGCGTCTATTGAGACGCGGATACGGCGTTTACAAGCTAGCTCACTATATCCCGACACCCTACGATGTCTATGCGGAGGCTGTTGCGCTTGTTGGGTCGAATGCCTACCTCTACGGTGAATCTGTTATCTCGATGCTTGAACTAGCTCCCACAAACCCTGCTCGAATATTTGTGGCAACACCTGCGCGCGTGAGGAAGACATTGCCGGAGCATATCATTGTAATCAAGGCGGATTATCAACCAACTAACTACGATGGAGTTCCCTCTCAAAGCGTGACCGATGCGATTCGTGCCAGTATGAAATCAGTGATGCCTGATAGGCTAATAGATACAGTTGAAGAAGCCCGGCGCCAGGGATACATAAAAGAGACTGAAAGAATCGAACTTCTTGATGAATTGGATGCGTCATGACCAAGACACCAAACAGCAGAAGGAATCTTGACATAGCGATTGAAAGAGCTTTTGGAACAGGCGATAATTTCTTGCGAACAAGAACCCTTATTGCCAATACAATCGTCGGCCAGATGCTTCCATCAGGTGTTGTGAAAGGTGGCAGTTCTTTGAAGTTTCGCTGGGGCAATGAAAATGCACGTTTCACGAATGACCTAGACACAGTCCGAGGTACTGCTCTTACAGAATTTGAAGAACAGATGGCGGAGCTACTGGAGAAAGGGTGGCATGATTTCACCGGCAGACTTGTGGCTAGAGCGCCCGCAACACCAGAAGGTGTTCCCACTCAATACGTGATGCAGCCATTTGAGGTAAAGCTTTCCTACAAAGGAAAGGCGTGGCTAACAGTAATTCTTGAAATCGGACACGATGAGATAGGCGATGCCTATGAGCCCGAGTATACAATCTCTGAAAGCATCGTCCAAATATTTTCGAAAATCGGACTGCCTAGCCCGGCTCCCATGCCTTGCATGGCACTTCATCATCAAATCTCACAGAAGCTTCATGGACTCAGCGAAGAAAACAGCTCGCGTGCCCATGATCTCATAGACCTGCAACTGATTGTCAAAAATGAAAACATCGATTATGCGGCTACGCGACAGGCTTGCGTGAGGCTCTTTGCATATCGAAATCTTCAGGCTTGGCCGCCAATCATCAAGAAAAAAGAAAACTGGGGTGAGTTATACGATGCCCAAAAGAACAATCTTTCTGTGCTGGACAGTGTCGATGAGTCTGTTGTCTGGACAAATAAGCTGATCAAGAGAATAGACGCTGTGGCATAAAGTGACGCAGGAGAATTCCACAGAAACATCGTGTAATCAAACCCTGATGAAATTGCTACATATTTACAGAATCTTTTCTCCCCCTAAATATAAGAATTGTTCAATGAAGCGAAGAGCACTCATTGTCTTTGTAACGCTTGCGGTAGCTGTGATGACCACAGGGTGCAACAAGCACCCCCTAGAATCACGTATCGTAAGATATGCTGAGAGAAACCATACGGGTGAATACCTAGAGATAAACCTAGCGGATTTTACCGATTTTGAATGGGATAGAGCTGTTGTCTATGCACATCCAGTAACAAAAGCAGAAATAGAAGAAGCTCTCGGCATAGAGTGCGATATCCTCTTTGATCTGCAGTCCGGGATTATATTTGCCCATAACGGTAAAGTTATGTATGACGAAGTGTTTAAGCAAAAGTATCGAGGAATTGATCCAGTAGTTGCTTCATTTCTGATGCATCATAACCAAGACGTGAATAAAACTCCACGTTTTAGGGTGCTGACTCCGCAAGACGCTATATTCGAACTCCGCAAGAACGAATTTGGCCCATCTGAACACTACAATTATCACAGACTATATCCGAAGGATTAATTCTCAATATGTCAGTATCGGCTAAAAAGTATTCTGTATTCCCGTCCATTCTTAGATGCACGAAAGAACAAATCGTTGAGACATCTGAAGTCTCATAGCGACAACCCTTCGAGTGTTGAAATAATAGCACCACCTCGCACCTTGGCAACTGAATAGGTGACACACTAACCCGTATACCTACAACGCCGAGCGCACTGACCGCACCACCGGCATGCAGTATCTGCGTGCGCGCTACTACGCACCCGATGCAGGCCGCTTTATCACCGAAGACACCTATCGTGGGGAATCGGGAGATCCATTGACGCATAACCAGTATGTCTACACCGCCAACAATCCGCTGCTTTATAGCGACCCAAGCGGGCATATGTACAAAAAGCTATGCACGAGAAAGCCCAATCTGGAGACCATTCTTGGCTTCAGGATCTCAGCAAAATATATTGGGATGCATACATGAAAAGGTATTTTCTCGAATAGAATAGAGTGCTGTATTGACGTAAGCGAACATTGCACGATGAAAGGATATGAGGCGGATGAACAGAATAATGGAAGGCATCAAGCGCAAGAAATGGGCAGTAGCAGCATACGTTGCAGGAACGTTTATAGTGTCGTTCACGCGGCTTTCCTATGCACTCATTAATCCCGATAGCAACATTCTTGCAGCAGCTACTGATGCATCTTTTTTTGCGGTAGGGTTGTTTGTTCTTTTTGTTTTTGGCACACTGCTTTTTCCTGTTGGTCTGTATCTTTGGATGCGTCCGATAACGCTCGGAAAGTTTTTTAAGGAGCTTGCTCTGGGACTCATGCTTGCTCTTGGTGCGGTGTTTTTGTTTGGCATAGTTTTGGGAGCTCTCGCGATATTTGTATTTTGGGATACAGAAGTGGCGGGGATGCATGTTATTGAAATAATTGCTACGCTAGGTGCCATAGTATCTGCAGCGTATATTGTCTGCATAGTAGCACGTATGGCTGCACTGGGCTCAGTTGCTGCTCGTATTTCATGGCGTACATTTCTTGCTGTATTGGCAATGCTTGTGGGCGGAGATATTTTGCAGGCAATACTTGATTTTCTGCCGAAAAATGTTTTGTTTGTAATTATAAATGCGACGCTAACGACAACTTTTGCAACATTCACATTTGTCGTTGCGGTTATGTTATGTCGCAAGTATGACGGTTCAAGAAATGGACAAATGAATGCCCCCGAGTCGATAGTGGAAGCAAAAATAACCTAATCTCAATAGACTCAAATCAAGATAGACTACAAAATGCTATGAGTAGTTTATATTACGGAGCCAAAAGAGGGAAAAATATATGAAACTTGAAGATGGGGCCTGCCAGAAGCTTTGTGTGTGAAGCCATTGAACAGCAAGTGAGGTGGACGATGAGAAGAAGTTTTTTACTCGCGCTGTATACTTTTGGGGCTGGGGATGTTATAGCGGGAGCGCAAGATATATGGTGGGTATATTCGTAGTTGCCTTCATAGTTTCTATGTTTTCTGCGGGATGAAAAACGTAGACTCCTGACGTGCTAAAATAGCAACGTTGCTGTAACCACTTCCATCAGGGGTGTCAGAAGGGTAAAATGATGGACTTTCTTTCAATTGAGCGAGTGTGGGAAGATATAGAATTTTTTGAGATTGAAGTTGTGGCTCAATCAGAGACTATCTGTGCAAAAACTCAAAGCTACACACAGGATTCACGTATAGACGAACTCGCCTCACGCCTGGCGACTTTTCCGCAAAGCCCCGATGACAGATATCTATGGGAAAATGGCACTAAAGGCGATCATTCGACAACATGTGTGTCTCTTGAGTTTTCATGTGAAGATGCACTTGGTCATCTTCTTATTGAAGTCTATATGGAACTGGAGGACGGGGGTTCCTACGAAACACACAATTGTTGCTTTTATATTAGAACAGAGCCTGACACACTCAATCGTTTTGGCAAATCTCTTGCCAGGATAAACGAGAGAGGCATTGGCAAAAAAGCTACCTTGGCACCATTGGTGTAGAGTAGTAAGTGCTAAAGTTTGGATGACGCTGATTGTTCTGTGAATTTGCATGGTTCGTAGACCAACAACAGGGGTGATTTAACATTGGTACGTACCATCCACCTAGATAGTTCCTTGCCTGAAAACAGCAACTATTCTTACGAGCAAGTTGCATTTTGGTCGATGCCTGAAAACAGGAACTACGCTTGTGAGCAAATCTCTCTATGGCTAGACAAGCTGTTGGCTGAAAATTTTGCCGGAAAAGATATCATCGAACAGCAGCTTGCCGGAGCAGCCTATAAAGTGTATGGCGAGTATGAATATATCTCTGTGATTTTTGCGCCGAAGACTAATGAACGTTATCCGTATCGTACGCGAGTTCCAGTAACGATGGATGCTAGTCAACCCAACGGAAACATAGTAACGTTTTTGTTGCATGTTGCAGATGGTTTTATTAATGAAATGCAAATATATAACGCAGATGGAACAGATATAGATGGCAACTTTGATGTCTCGAATGTGAGCTATTTATTCGCCGAAGAGATAGCTTTGGGGAATGCTATGACCGTTGAGCAGGAAATCGCAGACGACAAAAGGCGTCTAGGGAAATTAATGGAGGAGAAAAAGGTGCCATTAGGTGCAAGACCGTGGGTGGCATACCTTGTACTCGTATTCGGAGTAGCTGCTTTGCTGGCAACAGTTTTTCGTTATCCTTACTACCCCTATTACTCAATTATGCTCGGAATATTTGCAATCTACTTTTCTCTGTTTGTGTGGCTCAATCCACAGGCAGAACCGAGACAAAAACTGATAGCAAAAGTTGCAGCAGTACTTGGTGTCGTGACACTCCTTGCAATCGTTGGATATTGGCTGATAGGTTACGTATGAGAATGTTGAATAATCAAACAAACACCGCTGTTAAAGATATTAACGATGCATCGTACGAACACGTATAAAAAATGCTCCACTGCCATCAGGAAGTCCAAGTTGGGCGGACATCGGCAAGCTGTCGTTAGGAGAAATTCAAAGAAGAGCGCAACAAGGACTACCTGGCTATAAGGCAATATTTAAGCTGCTTAACAGCAACGAGTACAACAGGCAGAAAAGAGGTGTTCTCTATGTATGGTTTAAACGATCTGATAATGTTTTTAAATCGGCTTGAAGAGGAAAAATTTTATTACAGATTGACAAAGATTAGGGATAGCATCATGGTCATTGTCTCTGTTCCTGGGCAAAAATGGGAAATTGAGTTCATGCCTGATGGCTCGATTGAAATAGAGAAATACTGCAGTAATGGTGAAATTTTTGACGAGCGTGAAATAGATGTTTTATTCAAGGAGTTTTAGGAATAAATCAGCGGTTGAAAACGACATAATATTTATTATTCGTATGTGGGGCTGATAAAGAGAGGTGAGAAAATCGATTTTTTGAAGGGTTTAATAAATAATCAGATAGTAAGAGTTATCAGCGCTATGCTGGCTGTCCTGCTGCTTGCTTATCTTGTGATGTTTCTGGACACAAATTCTCTCTATCGTGAAGTGAGAGATGTTTTTCTCTGGAAGGTTGATAGAGCGGAAACAGAAGGAAGGCCGATAAATGCCTATAACATGAGCTATCGCTTTCCCGACGAAGAGCTCGGAGGGGTAAATTTGGAATTAGTGCGACTGTTCACTCTGCACAATTTTAAGGACGGATACATATGGGCTCTATATAGCAAGGAAGCTTATAACAAAGATGGAAAAATTATCAATGGATCAATAGGTATATTCACAAAATGGAAGATTCATAAAGAAAACGGCGAATGGGAAATCGTCGAGATATTTGAAGCACCATAGCAGTGACCCATTGGTGGAACAAAAATGGAGGCGACAGTTGCTAGAGAGTTAGGAGAGACCACTCTCGAGTTTACGGTTTGATACTTGCTCTTCTGAGTTCATTGGATATTATGAGGTGGGATATGCGAGATAGCAGATGGATTGTAGCCGCGGTATTGTTTGGGGTAATTTTGATGATTGTTGGCTGTAGCGATAGAGCAAAACCAGAATATAAAGAGATAACTATCGGCCAAGATGTTGCAGATGTAACACTATCGGGTGGCAAGCAATTATTATCAATACGAATATCAGGTTGCTATTATTATCGTGAACCTAATGGTCATGTGGTTTTAGTAACGACACGTGATGGAAAAACAATCACAGCGGCGGTCGTCTATTCTGTCGACAGAGATTTGGTGTACAGCAAGGGCGTTGGCGTTGTTGATGAGAGCAGCAATCTTGATGACTATATAGGTCAACCGTTTGGTGTTCTTAAGCGAGAGTTTGGGCCACCACCCCTTGATCTTGGCAGTGGCTTCTATATACCAGCATATTTCACCAATCGGGGAAACCTTGTGACCTTTGGATCGCATGCTAGCCTATCAGAAGATTCGAACTCCGCAAGAACGAATTTGGCCCATCTGAACGCTACAATTATTACAGGCTATATCCGAAGGATTAATTCTCAATATGTCAGTTGTACTGCGCTGAAGAACATCGGACAACAATTACTCACCAACTTACCTTATTTCAAATAAAACGCAGTTTAGAATGTCATGCTGATGGGGGTCAACTATTTCGTTGCAGGGGTTAGTTTAGAACGTTAGCCACAAATTTCAAAGGAGTCGATATCTTATGCAAGATGAAGAAGTACCTCGCGGCGCAGAACCGTGGTTTCCTTATTTCACTCTGGTATTGAGCATATTTCCGTTAATGACTCAGACTGTACGGTGGCTATTTTTCATGCCAATATACGCAACGTACTTTTCTGTTTTAATCCTGCGTGAACCACAAACTAGTGCAACGGCAAAATCAATCGCAAGAATTACGCTTGTATTAGGAATAATGGGCTTGATGATGTTTTGCGTGCAACTGGTTCTTATTTTAATGAACTACACCGAATAGAGTTTTTTACGTATGATAAAGATACGGGATGGGAGAGCTGATGGAAAAACAAAAGACCCCTTTAGGCACCAAATGGTGGGTTGCAGGCCTTTCTCTTGTTCGCGGAGTAGCAATCTTTGTGCTGACAGTCTTCTTCTTTGGATTTAGCGCGATTTTTGGTACCGTAGCGCTCCCGACAGCACTTCCGCGCCCTTATGTGTATTCGCTCCTTTTGCTGATACCGGCAATCGGCCTCTCTGCGCTCGTTTTGCGCCAACCGCACATTGGCAGAAAACAGAAATATGTCGCGTGGACTGCTGCTGTGCTAGCAGGAGTTTCTCTGGCCGCTTTTCTGAGATTGCTCAGTATGTTTTCACCGGCCTAAGGCAGAGAGCTGTGTCGTGGTGTTTTTCTGTGGTTACTCGACGTAACAGCAAGTTAGGGGAAATTAATGGAAGACAAAAAGGTGCCATTAGGAGCAAGGCCGTGGGTCGCGCCTACTGCTCTGATTTGTAGCATGATGGCATTCCCGCCAATTATGAATGATGATTATGGCTTGGCCGTTCTCTTTCTCGTAATTGCGGCTCCCTTGTGTATATTGGTCTTGCGTGAGAAGAAAGCTAGTAAGGGAGCAAGATTTGCTGCGACAATGGCGACAGTGTGGACCGCAATTCTGTCGATGCCCTTTTTAAGTGAGCTTGCGGCGATACTTGATACAGCTATTGCGGGCTAACTTTCGATATGCAGATGCATGTCATGGCTTTAAGAACTCTAAGAGAGAGCGAGAAGTCCATGCAGGAAAAACAAAATGGTTTTTGGAGAGGAAATCTATCAATAGCGCAACTTTCGTTTCTTTCGTTATTTTGTGCGATAGTGGCTCTACCGTTGGCTCTTATGCGGTTCCCTCTTTTCCCAGCCGCACTTGGCATAAGCGCTATTTGGGGCAGCTATTTTGTATTTCGGGATCCGCAGGCAGAACCGAAGCAAAAGCTCATGGCGGCTGCTGCAACAATACTCGGGATTGCCGCACTTCTTGTGATTCTCGTATTTTGGCTGTAAAAACATGAGACGATGGAAACGGAGCCATAGCACAAATGCTGTATGGGTTACAGAGGAGTGAGATATGAGCGCGTCAACGCAAGATGATAAGTTACCTTTTGGAGCACAGCCATATGTTGCCTATCTCTCACTCGTGGGTGGTGTGTCAGCTCTCTTGGCGTTTTTTGTCGATGTACTCTATCCTGTCATCCTTGGATTCTTTGCGTTTTACCTTGGCTATCTGGTTTGGAGTGAACCGGAAGCGGATCGAAAGTTAAAATTGATTGCAAAAATCGGTACTGTGCTCGGAGCCATGGCGCTCGTTGCATTTATGATTTTTTGGCTAATTGGCTATTTTGTTACGACTACATAGTCTTTGCTGTTTTGTACTCGTTCATAATTTTGCGCTGTGCTGAAAAAGTGTGAGTGGCTTTCACTCAAGAAGTTTTGTTGATGCACACGTAGTATAATGAGTATCGTGAGCAAAAGAGGGCATGAGGGCAATGGACGATATCCGAGAAATCGTCATACGGCATAAACCTGCGGTAGTGACATACGCACTAGGTCTTTTTCTGCTGACGTTCGCACAGCTTTTGCTCACATGGTGGATATCGGACTTGATTATAGATAGAACACTTGCCATGCGGGAGCTATTTTTACTGGGATTATCTGTCCCATTCGCCCTTCTTGGTCTCGCGGTTTTATTGAGAAGTCTGTACTTGTGGATGCGTCCTATCGCGCTCAAATCGTTCCTAAAACGAATGGCTGCTCTCACGCTCGTTTCACTAGGTCTTGGCGTAGTCCTCGGAATCTTCTTAGGGATTCTTGCCATGATTGCGCTTCCAAATGCACGCGATGGATTCATGTTTGGCAGAATCTTCATTGATATCTTAGGGACTTTAGGTGGCATTCCCATCTCGGCGTATGTCATCTGCCTTCTTGCTACCATAATCACAACAAGATTCTTTAGCTTGCGTATACCGCCACGCCTGTTCTTTACTATGGTGCCGATAATGGCAGGCGCCATCTTTGTGCAAACCGCACTCGAGTATCTGCCTAATAACGTCTTTATTGTGGTGATACGCGCAGCCGTGATAGCAGCTATCCTTACCGCTGTATTTGTTGTTGCGGTGGTAAGGGCACAAGTTGACTGTTCGTAATCCCACATGGGTGCCAGCACGGAAAGAATATATATCGTGAACAAATTTACATAAATAATAACTTGTGCTACTATTTATGTATGAATTCGATAGCTGAAAAAAATGAACGAGCGACATTGAGCGGAAAATACACTACGATTCAGTCGGCCGATGCTTTGGGTGTTTCTAGACATCAAGTTGTGCAGCTAATTCATGCTGGAGAGCTACATGCTGTGCGCACGGCTGGTGATGTCTTCTTGGTGGATGCGGCATCAGTAGCAGATTACGCACGTTTGCGACAAGGTAAGGGGCGCCCCTTCTCCGTAAATGTTGCGTGGGCGGCGCTGTGGCTGTTGTCAGGTCTTGACGTGGGCTGGCTTGCGTATCAGCAACGCAGACGATTACGTATGCGGCTCAACGAAATGAGCGCTGAAGAAGTGGTATGGGCTGTGCGCCGACGTGCTCGATTGTTGCGTGTTCGTATCGACGAATCGTTTCTCAAAACCGCACACGAGAACCTCGTGTTATCTGGCGTAAGTTCTAACCTATTATCGGAACTAGGGCTTACCGATGGTACGGGTAAACTAGAAGGCTACCTTGCTGACCGCGATCTAGAGGCGTTCATGCAGAACACCTTTTCCGCTCAGGACGATGACACAAATGTTATACTGCGAGTTGTTGGCGAGAACATACCCTTCAATCTTGCAGGCTACAAGGAAATGCCCAGAGCAGTAGTTGCAACCGATCTGGCCGCTTCTGCCGATGTTCGTGAACGTAGCGCGGGGCTTAATTTGCTGGAGGAATTGTTGAATGAGTGGCGTGGCTAAGCTAGAGTTCCCTTTTGGAAAACCGCTACCTCCGTGGGATATAGTCACGGAGGTAGTTTCGCGTATTGATGCCGATAAATGGATGCTCATCGGTGGTTTGATGGTGCAGGCGCACGCGATGATGGCAGAACTTGAGTCACGCGCGACGGTCGATGTCGACCTGCTCATTGATGTGCTCGCGGATACCTTGAATATTGGACATGTTATTGCCGGGCTTGAGGAGCTGGGATTCGAGCTGCATGAACCGGGGCTACGAGGAGCACCATTCCATCGCCTGAAGCGAGACAATCAGATTATTGATGTGCTTATCGCCGATCATCTGCCAAGTGGTAAGAGCAAGGCGGCGAAAATTGGACTGTTACATTTGATGGAAACACCGGGTGGAGCGCAGACTCTGAATCGTCGAACAAAAGTGGCAATCGAAGTTCCCGACGGAGTGTGTGAGTTCTATATGCCTGATGTGTTGGGTGCGTTAGTCCTTAAATCGGCAGTTTACCGTTCTGATAACCGCGATAAAGACAGGCATCTCAGCGACGCAGCTTTGCTAGCAAGCCTCGTTACCGATATCGGGACGGAGTTGAGCCGCCTGCATGGTTCTGATAGGAAAAGGCTTCGCTCGACAGCTGGCGCACTCGCCGACTCCAACCACCCCGCATGGATGAACTTACCGAGCAAGAATAGGTTGCGCGGTCAGGATGTTTTACGTATCCTGAGCAGTGATTAGGGTTAATCGGAGCGTATTCCGTGCTACTGCGCTCATCTTTCGGTTGCTCAACGCCCTGCTCAGCATACGCTTGACATCGGATAACCTTATCTGTATGGATACGTTTGACTATAGCGAACGTATCGCGCTGGCACGTGCCGCCGAAGAGGCGGTCGGCGACCCTTCGCGCGATATGCGGGTGATGGGCGTGACCGGCACCAACGGCAAGACCACGACGACCCATCTCTTCGCCGAAATCATGAACTATGCCCAGCGCTCGACCTTCGTTATTGGCACGATTGGCGGCGACTACACGACGCCGCCCGAGCCGGAGCTCGCCGAAACGTTGGCGCGCGCGCGCGATGAGGACTACGAGGCCGTCGCGCTCGAGGTTTCAAGCCACGCGCTCGTACAGCATCGGGTCGCTGCGGTGCACTTTGCGGTGACGGCATTTTCAAATCTGACGCAGGACCACCTCGACTATCACGAAAGCATGGAGTCGTACTTTGCCGCGAAAAAGAAGCTCTTTCTCGACTACGAGAGTGCGGCGAGCGTCGTCAATATCGATACCACGCACGGTCGCCGTCTCGTCGAGGAGATACGGCGTGCATGGCCCGAGCGCACGGTGCTGACGGTGAGCTCACACGGCTCGCACAGCTCACACGGCTCGTACGAAGAGGCCGACCCTTCTGAACGTCCCAACCTCTACGCAACCGATATCGAAGGGGGAGCGTCCGGCGCGACCTTTACGTTGCATATACACAGTGACACCAGCAACGAGCAACACGAGGTAAAGCTCCCGCTCGTCGCTGCACACAACATTGACAATGCGCTTCTTGCGGCGGGCTGTGCGTATGCACTCGGCATCGCGCCGGCCGACATCGTCGCTGCTCTCAGCGGTGCGGCACAGATACCGGGTCGTCTCCAACGCGTCACACGCACCGACCTCGACGACTCTGCCCATGCAACAGACTCACCGACGGACTCTACGACAGACCCGCTCGTCTTCGTCGACTACGCACACACCCCCGATGCGCTTGAAAGTGCGCTCAAAGCGCTGCGCCCGCTCACCGAGGGCCGCATCATCGTTGTCATGGGCTGTGGGGGAGACCGTGATCGCACGAAACGCCCGCTCATGGGCGAGATTGCTGCGTGCGAAGCCGATATGGTTATCGTGACGAGCGACAATCCACGTAGCGAGGACTCCGATGCCATCATCGATGAGATCGTTGCGGGTATGTATCACGTGGCACCGGCACACTACGGGTGTGAAACCGATCGTGCCGAAGCGATTCTGTGGGCGATCGAAGAAGCCCACCCTGAAGACATCGTCCTCATTGCGGGCAAGGGTCACGAAACCTATCAGATTATCGGTGACACAAAAGCTGATTTTGACGACGTTGAACAGGCGCGCGCGGCGCTCACTATCCGCGCTCAGCAGGCGGAGGTGGAGCAGTGATGAAACTTACCATCGCACGTATTGCCGAGCTCGTCGACGGCGAAATCCTGTCGGGCGCACCCGATGCTGAGGTCGTCGGCGTCTCGATCGATACGCGCACACTCGAAGAGGGCAACCTTTTTGTCGCGCTTAAAGGAGAGCACGCCGACGGGCACAGCTACGTCAACAAGGCCGTCAAGGCCGGCGCAGCGGTCGCGCTCGTTTCGCGTCGAGAAGCGGCAGATCAGGTTGCCGGTATTGCCGAGCGCAAAGGTACGGCGTTTGTGCTCGTCGACGATACGCTCAAAGCACTCCATGACCTTGCGCGCGGCTGGCTCGAGATCGTTAAGCCGCGTGTCGTGGGTATCACCGGCTCGACCGGTAAGACGAGCACAAAAGAGCTGATGGCGGCCACACTGGGGCAGCGGTTTCGCACCGCCGCCACGCCTGAGAATGAGAACAACGAAATCGGCGTGCCGCTGACGGCATTGCGTGCTGCCGAAGATACCGAAGTGCTTATCGTCGAGATGGGCATGCGTGGGCGCGGACAGATAGCCGAGCTGTGCGACATCGTCAACCCCGAGATCGGTGTGGTGACGTCGATTGGGCCAAGTCACATCGAGCTACTGGGCTCGGTCGATGAAATAATCGCCGCGAAATCCGAACTCCTCAAGGCGTTGCCGTATCAGGGACTCGCCGTTATCGAGGCCGGAAAGCCCTACAGCGAGAAACTCGAACAGGCTTCGAATGCACGCGTGATGACCGTTGGCGTCGATCTCGAAGACGCGAAGGTCATGGCTACGCATGTTACGCTCGACTCCTCGGCCTGTGCCTCCGCGCACGTTCTTTCGCTCAAGGGGGAGTTCGATATCACGCTCGGTGTTCCTGGGCTTCATCAGCTTACCAATGCACTCATGGTCGTTGCCGTTGCCCAAGAGCTCGGTATCCCTAGCGAGATTATCGAGAAGGGACTCGAAGAAGCGCGCGTCGGCGGTATGCGCTTTAAGATGGATATCAACGCCGCGACTGACCTAACCGTTATCAACGATGCATACAACGCGAACCCGAATTCGATGGAGCAGGCGGTGCGCACGCTGGCCTCGCTCGATGCGCCGGGACGCCGTATCTGCGTGATCGGCGACATGCTTGAGCTGGGCGACACGGCGCCCGATGAGCATCGTGCAGCTGGCGCAATCGTTGCACACTGCGAGATAGACTATCTCTTTGCGTTCGGCGATTACGCCACGCATCTCCTTGAAGGTGCACGACTCAACGGTATGGATGAGAAGACGAACCGTATCGCACGTGCCTACGACTGGATCGAGCTCGACCTCATGCTCGAAGAGCTCCAGGCTGCGCTTGAACCGGGCGATATCGTGCTTGTTAAGGCATCACGCGGTATGGAGCTCGAACGTGTTGCCGATGTTTTATTGGGCGTGACGACCGTCGACGAAGTGATGGCACCACCGGCTGCACGTGATCCTCTCTTTGATCAGACGACCTCGCCGCTCGACACTATCGAAAGCGCGCCCGTCGGCACTCCTGCCTCAGACGTGCCCGGCATCGAGGAGGATACACTCTAATGTTTGCGCGCCTTGCCTTCTATCCGACATTCCAGGTCTTTCTCTCGCTCTCGCTCGGCTTTCTCGTCGTGAGCATTCTCATGCCACTCTTTATCACGACGCTGCGTCGTCGCAATATTGGCCAACAGGTACGTGCCGATGGTCCGCAGGGTCACCTCGTCAAGGAGGGTACGCCGACGATGGGCGGGCTTGTGGTGCTCGTCGTCATGGCGCTCGTCGCGCTGGCGATGCTCTACGTCGCAACTCCACAGCACGAATATGTGTCGATGCAGCATCTCATCGAGTTCTCGATGGGTATCCGTGCGGCGCTGCTCGTCGTCTTCACGACGATTGCGTGCGGGCTACTTGGCTTCATCGATGATGCGTCCAAGGTGGCGAAGGAGCGCTCGCTGGGGCTGACGGCGCGCGCCAAACTTGCCGGCCAGATAACGATCGGCGTCCTATTCGCGCTTATCGCGGTCAACTGGGTTGGCGTCTCGGCCGACCTCGTCATACCGTTGACGACTGCGCATATTCCGCTCGGGCTTGCCACGACGACGATTCCTTGGTTTGGGGGCACCACACTTCTCATCCCGTGGCTCTATATCATCTTCGCCACGTTTATGCTGGTGAGCATGAGTAACGCCGTTAACCTCACCGACGGTCTCGACGGCCTTGCCGCCGGCACGGTCACGATCGTCACCCTTGTCTTTGCGGCGATTGCGTATGCACAAAATGTGCTCCCCGTCTCGCTGACGGCCGCCGCCATCGCCGGCGCATGTATCGGGTTCTTGTGGTACAACAGCTACCCAGCCGATATCTTTATGGGAGATACCGGCTCGTTGGGTCTTGGCGGCGCGATTGCTGCCCTCGCCGTCGTAACCAAAACCGAGCTCCTCCTTCTTATCGTGGGGGGTATCTTCGTTATCGAGGCGCTTTCGGTTGTCATTCAGGTCGCGTGGTTTAAGCGCACGGGGCGACGCGTGTTTAAGATGGCGCCGATACATCACCACTTCGAGATGATTGGGTGGTCAGAGACGAAGATTATGGTGCGCTTTTGGATTGTGACCGCAGTGCTCTCCGGTTTTGGCTTCGCGCTCTACTTCTTCCAGACAGGACGATTAGGTGGGTAGCATGAAGCCTGGCAGCATGAAATCTCTGGGGCGCGTGTGTGTTGCAGGCATGGGTGTGAGTGGCAAAGCCGTAGCCGCTTATCTTGAGGCACAGCCATCGGGGCGCGTGGAAGAGCTCGTCTGTGTCGATGGTGTCGACGAGGTGCCGGGCCGCTTTGACCTCATCGTCATCAGCCCGGGCATTGCACCGCATACCCCTCTCTTTCGGAGCGCACGTCAATCTACCGACGATCTCATCAGCGAGATCGAGTTCGCCTACCGCGAGTCGAGCAACCGCTGGGTTGGTATCACCGGGACGAACGGTAAAACGACGACCACGAAGCTCGTCGTGCATCTGCTTGAGGCCGGCGATATCGAGGCGTATGCCGTTGGCAACATCGGCATTCCTGCTATCGAGGTGGTCGGCACCGTCTCACCCGATGCCATACTCGTTGCCGAGGTCTCGTCCTTCCAGCTTGCGACGACCGCGCTCTTTGCACCCAGTGTGGGTGCCATCCTCAACATTACGCCCGACCACCTCGATTGGCACCGCTCGCTCTCCGAATACGTTGCCGAGAAGTGCAAGATATTCGCTAACCTTGACCCGGGCTCACTCGCGCTCATCAACGGACAGAGCGAGTACTTTGCCCGTGAGTACGAGTGCGCGAAGATGGCCGGTGCAGAGGTGATGGTACTCGACGTGCATCGTGAAGCCGACGACCCGTTGCCGACGATGCAGATTAAGGGCATCCACAATGTGGAAAATGCTCTGTTTGCTCGTGAGATTGCACGCTATTTTGAGGTCGATGAGGATACGATTACGGCGGCGCTCACCTCATTTACGCCGGTACGTCATCGTTTACAGTACGCCGGATTTGCTGGGGGAGCGGCGTGGTACAACGACTCGAAGGCAACAAATCCCGATGCCGTCATCAAGGCGCTGAGTGCGTTTAGCGACAACGAGCCTGCCGATGAGTCGCTCATCGTGCTGGTGGGCGGGCAGAACAAGGGCAACGATATGACGCAGCTTGCTCACGCGCTTGTGCGACGCCCTGCGACGGCCGTCATCACGTTTGGTGAAGACGGAGGCGAGATTGCCGGTGCCGTTGAGGCAGCCGGGGGCGCCGTACTGCGCGCCGAGACGATGCGCGAGGCGTTTGCGCTCGCTTATGAACACGCACGTGAGGGCGACGCTGTGTTGCTTTCACCGGCGTGTGCCTCGTTCGATGAGTTCGACAACTACGAGGCGCGTGGCGAGGCATTCTGCGCACTCGTGCGAGAGCACGAAGATGAGCGCTAAGCGTACCGGAAAACGAACCGCCAAGACCACCACGTCGCCGAAGTCGCACAAAGAACAGCGTATCGTCGCCGGCGGGGTCGGCTCGTACTATTTGGCTATCGTGGCGGTCACGATACTCGTGGGTATCAGCGCCATCATGGTTATCAGCGCTTCAAGTGGTGAGGCGGTGCTCTTGCAGGGTGCCGAGGCCTCACTCCTGGCATCGTTTGGCTCCGGTATCTCTAACCTGCTTTTCATCGTGCTCGGTGCGGTAGCGGCATTTGTCATCAGTCGCTTCAACTATCGCACGTTCGCACACCTCAGCTTTCCGCTCGCGCTCGTCGTCATCGTCGGCCTCCTCGTAACGCTTGCGTTTGGCACCGATGCACTCGGCGCGCGCCGCTGGATTCAGATTGGCGGCCTCTCGCTCCAGGTCTCTGAGCTCGCCAAGCCGGTACTGCTTCTCTTTGCCGCGTATGCACTCATCTTCATCGCCGAATACACGGCGCGACGTCGTTGTTCGCGCTGGCGCATTATCGGGCTGTGGAGCGTGCCGCTCGCCGTCATCGCGCCGAGCGTTATACTCATCTTGCTCCAGCCTGACCTTGGCACGACGCTTATTCTTGGCTCGGGTCTGCTCATTGCCTATCTGCTGAGTGGACACTCGCCGAAGATACTGTTTGTTGCACTGCCGGTCATCACGGCTGCGTTCGCGGTGCGTGCTGTGCTAAGCGCCTCGTACCAGGTCCAGCGCGTCAACAGTCTCATCGACGGTCTTTTTCGAGGTAACTACTCACATCAGGTGACGCAGGGTCTCTATGCGCTTGGGTCGGGCGGACTGTTTGGGCTGGGCCCAGGGCTTTCGCGGCAGAAGTATTTCTATCTTCCTCAGGCGCAAAACGACTTTATTTTGGCTATCATCGGCGAGGAGATGGGGCTCTTTGGTACGCTTCTTGTCGTCGGTGCATTTGCCTTGCTTATGTGGACGGGGTTGACGATTGCGCTTGGTGCCACCGATCGCATGGGGCGCATTATCGCGGCCGGTGCGACGACGATGCTGCTCGTACAGGCCTCGCTCAACCTGCTTGCCGTGGTGGGGCTGACCCCGGTGACGGGCAAGCCGCTACCGTTTGTTACCCTCGGTGGCTCGGCGATGCTTGCCTCGTTTGTCTCGTTAGGGCTGATACTCTCGGTCGCGCGGTTTGGGGGCGATCGCAAGGCCGCAGGAGCCAATACGCAGCTTATCGATGAGTCGTCGCTGTTTAGGTCGGCGGCCGAGTACATGGCCGACCTCTTCGAGCGCTTCGGCGATGGCGGCCTCGGTGGGGGCGGCTCACGTGGTGATGGCGGTCGGTCGCGCGGGGGTCGTGACGATGACGGCACGCGTGTGAAGCGCTCGCGCACAGGGGGAGGTGAGGGCGATGAAGGTGATCTTGAGTGGCGGTGGAACTGCAGGGCACATCTATCCGGCGCTCGCGCTCGCGTCTGAACTGCGCACACGCGGACACGAAGTGCTCTTTGTAGGTACGCCGAGCTCGATGGAAGAGCGCCTTGCCGAGGACGCCGGCCTGCCCTTTGAAGCGCTCGACGTACGTCCTCTTGAGCAAAACTATCGGATATGGCGCGGGCCTCAACGTGCGCGCTACACGACACTCATAACGTCACCACTTTCATGGTGGCGTGCCCGTATTCCGGCGCGCGCAATTCTGCGCACGTTTCGGCCCGATGTTGTCGTCGGCTTCGGTGGTTACGTGTGTGTCCCGATGGTGCGCGCCGCCCAGCAGGCCGGCGTGGCGACGGTGCTCCACGAGCAAAACGCGGTGCTCGGCAAGGCAAATCGACAGCTTGCACGCCGTGCGACGATGCTGGCGCTTACCTATGAGACGACGGTATCGGAAGCACATGCGGTGGTGGGGGTCGACAAGGTCACGGTGACGGGCAACCCGGTGCGTCCCGAGGTCGAAAAGGCCGACCGAGCACAGGCGCGTGCCATGCTCGGACTACGTGAGAGCAACACGATGGTGCTTGTCTTTGGGGGCAGCGGGGGAGCGCGCCGCCTGAGCGAGGCGTTCGTGCGGATCTATCCGCAGGTGGAAGCTGCAACGGCTGCGGGAGCTACGGCCGTTGCGGAAGTTGCCGTTTTCCACGCGACAGGCACGCGCGATTACGCGCATATCGCCGACCTTCTCGCGGCTCAGCACTGCCCGCCCGACACACGCGCCGATACGCTCGGTCGGCCGGCGCGCTATACGATCGAGCCCTACTTCGATGACATGCCGGTCAAACTTGCGGCGGCCGACCTCGTCGTCTCGCGCGCGGGTTCGACCTCGGTCGCCGAGTTTATGGCGCGCGCGTTACCAGCCGTGCTCGTGCCGTTTCCCCACGCCACGGCAGATCATCAGACCAAGAACGCTCAGGCGCTCGTCGACGCAGGGGCTGCGGTGTTGGTGCGCGACGACGAACTCGATTCTCGCTGGTTTGGTGAGGTCGTCGCTGAGCTCGCGCACGACCCGGATCGCCGTGCCGAAATGTCGCGCGCTTACGCAACGCTCTCGACGGCCAACGCGCGCGAGGCGCTTGCCGATCTCGTCGTTGGTGTCAGAAAACACGTATAATTACGTACACAGAATCAGGAGGAAGCGAATGTGCGGTTTTGTGGGATTTATCGGTGATACCAATGATCGAGATGCTGTTCTCGACGCTATGTCGACATCGATTGCACACCGCGGACCCGACGATCAAGCGACCTTCACCGACGATTATCTCGCGCTGGCCTTTCGCCGCTTGAGCATCATCGACCTCGAAGGTGGCTCACAGCCGATATTCAACGCCGACAACACGAAGCTTATCGTCTTCAATGGTGAAATCTACAACTACCGAGAACTGCGCACCGAGCTCGAAGCTCTCGGCTATCGTTTTCGGACAAACACCGATGTTGAGACGGTACTGGCAGGTTATGAGGCTTATGGGTGGGACGTGCTCACCAAACTGCGCGGCATGTGGGCTTTCGTTATCTATGATCTTGAGACCAAGGAGCTCGTTGGTGCACGCGACTACTTCGGCATCAAGCCGCTGTACTACTATCAGCCGCAAGCGGGGAAGAACCCTCTTCTCTTTGGGAGCGAAATCAAGGCCTTTACAAAGCATCCGGCATTTACGGCACAGGTCAACACGGAGGTCCTCGGCAGCTATCTGAACTTTGGTTTCGTGCCGGGTACCGACTCAATGTTTGCCGGCGTCAAGAAGGTGCCGCCGGGCTCATATTTCACGTATGTAGAAGGAAAACTGGCGTTCACGCGTTACCATACGCACGCGTTTCAGGCCGACGAGGCGAAGATGTTTGACGAGTGGGTCGACCTTATCGACATAACGGTAAAAGACAGCGTAAAGTATCACAAAATCAGCGACGTCGAGGTGGGAAGCTTTCTATCCAGCGGCATCGACTCCAGCTACGTGGCTAAGTTAGGTAACGATATCGGTGACCTGCGCACCTTTAGCGTGGGATATCAGGAAAAGCAGTACAGCGAGCTACCGTATGCTCAGGCGTTTGCTGCGCGATACGATCTACAAAACTATGCAAAAGAAATCACCGGCGACGAATACTTTGGTATTGCTGAGAAGGTCGCCTATCACCTTGACGAGCCACTTGCGGACCCATCCTGCCTCTCGCTCTACTTCGTATGTAAAAATGCAGCCGAGCACGTCAAAGTAACCTTATCGGGAGAAGGTGCCGATGAACTGTTCGCCGGCTACAACCCGTATCGTGACGGGTTGCGTATGGATCGGTATCAGAGGGTGCCGCTCGCACTACGGAAACTCGCCGCAACAGTGGCCCGAATGTTGCCCGATCGCACACTTCATAAAGAGTTTTGGATTCGTGGCGCAAAACCTCTTGAAGAACGTTATTTCCAAGCAGGAAACTTCATCTTTGAGTCAAAAGAATTGCCCTCTGTCCTAAACGTGACCAATACGGTGACACCGGAGCAGATTGTCGCGCCTTTTTACGAGGGAACGGAAGGCGCCGATACCGTAAGCCGCATGCAAACTATCGACCTCAATGTGTGGATGCCGGGAGACATACTACTTAAGGCAGACAAGATGAGCATGGCGAACTCGCTGGAGGCGCGTACGCCATTTCTCGACATCGAGATCCTAAAACTTGCGCAGCAGATTCCCGCTCGCAATAAGGTGTCGAAGGAGAGTACTAAGATATCGCTTCGTGCTGCGGCGCGTCGGGAAATCGATGATGCCACTGCCGCCAAAAAGAAACTTGGCTTTCCGGTGCCTTTGCGCGATTGGTTGCGCCGTGATGAATACTACCGGCACGTTAAAGAGGCTTTTAGTGGCGAAGCCGCCGCACAGTACTTTAATGTGGCGTATCTGAACAAACTTCTCGAAGACCATCGGTCGGGCAAGCAGGATACCTATCGCAGAATCTGGGCGGTGTACATGTTTCTTCTCTGGCACAAACAATTTATCGAAACGTAGCGAGCGTTTTAGGTGGCATCTCGTGGCTCGCTTGACAGGGGCAACAGGTGGTGCTATTAATAGGTTAGACGGCAAAGGTGCTGTGGACGAAAGTCTACAGCACTTTTTCTGTTAAGGCTCCTCGGAGAGCGGTTGGCTCAAGGAACCGACTGGCGTCATGCGAATCATCGATTCGCGCAACGTACAAAGGTGTGCGCTTTTCTGCCGATAGTGGCAGCAAAGCACACACCTTTTTCTATGAAAGGATGGTGGACTATGGATTTTGGTATTTGGTTTTTGCTTGCAGCAGCGCTGGTGTTCTTCATGCAATGTGGTTTCATGATGCTAGAGGCGGGCTTCACGCGCGCAAAGAACGCCGGCAACATCATCATGAAGAACATGATGGACTTCTCGATGGGGACGATTGCCTTTCTTTTGATTGGCTACACGCTCCTGACTGCTCAGAACTATGCGTTTGGATTTATCGGCGTGCCGAATCTGGGGATATTTACTGATTTTAGCAACTTTGACTTCTCAGATTTTGTGTTTAATTTGGTATTCTGTGCCACGGCCGCAACTATCGTGACAGGTGCCATGGCCGAACGCACCAAGTTTAGCGCCTACTGCATCTACAGCATCGTCATATGTGCGGTCATATACCCGATTCAAGCAGGATGGGTATGGAACGAGAGTGGCTGGCTCGCACAGCTGGGCTACATCGATTTTGCGGGCTCTTCGGCGATTCATATGGTGGGCGGCATCTCTGCGTTCATTGGCGCGGCGATGCTCGGCCCGCGTATTGGCAAGTACACGATAGATAGAGCCACGGGAAAGACTATCGTGAACGCAATTCCCGGCCACTCGCTGACGCTGGGTGCTCTGGGCTGCTTTGTTCTGTGGTTCGGCTGGTACGGGTTTAACGGTGCCGCTGCGACGAGCGTCTCACAGCTCGGCTCGATATTTGTGACGACAACGTTGGCTCCGGCCGCCGGTGCGGTGACGACTATGTTGTTCACGTGGGTAAAGAACGGTAAGCCCGACGTATCTATGACGCTTAACGGTGCGTTGGCGGGTCTCGTGGGTATCACCGCCGGTACTTCCAATGTGGATGCACTCGGTGCACTCATCATCGGTTCTGTCGCCGGCATTATCGTCGTCGTTGCCGTCGAGTTTATTGACATCAAGCTGCGTGTCGACGACCCCGTCGGCGCGGTAGCAGTACACGGTGTCAATGGCGTGTGGGGTACGTTGGCCGTCGGTCTCTTTGCGACGCCTATCGTGGCGGGAGGCGATGTCATTTCGGATGCGACCGGTCTGTTTTATGGAGGCGGCTTTGAACAGCTGGGCATACAGGCGCTGGGCGTGTCGTCGATTGCTCTGTGGACTGCCGTTACGATGACCGTTGTCTTTTTCCTGATTCAGAGAGCGCACGGTTTACGTGCATCGGCAGAAGAAGAGATCCTGGGCCTCGATGCAACCGAGCATGGTTTGATCAGCAGCTACGCCGACTTCCTGCCGGTCACCAATCCCAGCTTGCAGGTGTTGGGTGGCAGAACTGAGGGAGCGGCTGAGGGGACAACGGCGATGCCGGTTACCCCGGAGGTTACCCCGGAAAAGGCCGTTCCGGTTACCGATATATCGACCGGCCAAAAGCTCACTAAGGTGACGATTATCACCAAGGCGAGCACGTTCGATGATCTGAAGGATGCCCTCGATGCGATTGGTATTACCGGCCTTACCGTCACCAACGTGATGGGCTATGGTCAGCAGAGGGGTCGCCAGTCGACTTATCGTGGGGTGCCGCTGCAGTCTAGCCTGTTGCCGAAGATTAAGGTTGACATTGTAGTCAGCAAGGTGCCGGTCCATCAAGTCGTCGAGACGGTCAAGGATGTACTGTACACCGGTCACATAGGTGACGGTAAGATATTTGTCTCTGACGTTGAAAACGTTATCAAGGTGCGGACCGGCGAGGAAGGTTACGCTGCCTTGCAGGATACGGTTCTGTCCGGTTAGGTATCGCGCCACAGCCGAAACCGTCGCATTGTGCGGCGGTTTCGGTTAGACTGGCTAGGGGAGAGCAAGAGAGAGCAACGAGAGAGGGCACTATGAAAAAAGTACTCACTATTGCCGGTTCTGATACGAGTGGCGGGGCCGGCATACAGGCCGACCTAAAGACCTTTCAGGAGCTGGGCGTCTACGGCATGAGCGCACTGACCGTTATCGTAACCATGGATCCCGACGGTTGGAGCCATCAGGTCTTTCCCGTTGAACCCGCTCTTGTTGAGGCACAGCTTGCCACCGTTATTGAAGGTATCGGTGTCGATGCGATGAAGACCGGTATGCTCCCGACCGGCGAACTTATCGAACTCGTTGCCCGGCAGATTAAAACGCACAGTCTTGAGAAGGTCGTTGTCGACCCTGTGATGGTCTGCAAGGGCGCAGGTGAGCCGGTCAATCCGGGAAATACCGTTTGCTACCGGGATGCTCTCGTTCCTCTGGCAACGGTCGTGACGCCGAATCTCTTTGAGGCCTCCCAGCTCAGCGGCGTGGAAGCGATTGAGACCATCGATGACATGAAAGAGGCCGCCGGCATTATTTGCGAGTCGGGCGTCGAGGTCGTCGTGGTGAAAGGTGGCAAGGGCATTGATGCGCACAACGCCGTTGACGTCATGTACGATGGCACGACCTTCGAGATTCTTGAGAGCGAGCGAATCGATACGCCGAATACACACGGTGCCGGCTGCACGTTTGCGGCGGCTATCGCGGCGAGGCTTGCGCATGGCGACACGATACCCGAGGCGGTGCGCACCGCTAAGACATTCGTTACCGAAGCAATCCGTCATTCGTTTAGGCTCAACCAGTATGTTGGCCCCTTAAACCACGGACGAGTTTGACACATCGGGCGCACAGTGGTAAAAATGATTAGGTAGACAGCAAAGGTGCTGTGGGCGGATACGCTCACGGCGCTTTTTTGTTGGGAGGGAGTTCTCATGAAAGCTGCTTCGACAAAGACCGTTCCCGAACTCTTCGGAAGCATGGTGTTTAGCGACACCGTTATGCAAACGCGCCTCCCTGAGGACGTGTATCGCGCACTGAAAAAGACGATGTCGCAGGGTACGCACCTTGAGCTCGACGTGGCAAATGTGGTTGCCAACGCTATGAAGGACTGGGCTGTTGAGAAAGGCGCCACCCATTTCACGCACTGGTTCCAGCCGATGACCGGCATGACCGCCGAGAAGCACGACAGCTTTATCTCGCCGACGGGCGACGGCAAGGTCATCATGGAGTTCTCCGGCAGCGAGCTCGTACGCGGTGAGCCGGACGCATCGAGCTTCCCCTCAGGCGGCCTACGCGCTACGTTCGAGGCGCGTGGTTATACCGTCTGGGATATCACCTCGTACGCTTTTATCAAGGATGGCACCCTCTGCATCCCGACCGCGTTTTGCTCGTATAGTGGCGAGGCGCTCGATAAGAAGACGCCACTGTTGCGTTCGATGGAGGTTATCGATAAGCAGGCGTTGCGCATCCTGAGGCTTTTCGGCAACGATACGGCACAGCGCGTCATCACGACCGTCGGGCCGGAGCAAGAATACTTCCTCGTTGACAAGGAGCTCTACGCGCGGCGCCCCGATATCCGCTACAGTGGCCGCACCTTGTTCGGCGCGCGTGCTCCGAAGGGCCAAGAGCTCGACGACCACTACTTCGGCAGCTTAAAGCCACGCGTTTCGGCGTTTATGCGTGATCTCGAAGAAGAGTTGTGGAAACTCGGCGTCTATGCCAAGACCAAGCACAACGAGGTTGCTCCGGCACAGCACGAGCTGGCACCGATATTTACGACGACAAACATCGCAACCGACCAAAACCAGCTGACGATGGAGATGCTCAAGATTGTGGCAGACCGCCATAACCTTGCCTGTCTGCTGCACGAAAAGCCGTTTGCCGGTGTTAACGGCAGTGGCAAGCACAACAACTGGTCGATTTCGACCGATACGGGCATCAACCTGTTAGAACCAGGCGAAACCCCGTATGAAAACGCTCAGTTCCTCCTATTCCTCGTGGCCATCATCAAGGCGATCGACGAGTATCAGGATTTGCTGCGAGTCTCTGCGGCAAACGCCGGAAACGACCATCGGCTTGGCGCGAACGAAGCACCACCGGCTATCGTCTCGATATTCCTCGGCACCGAGCTTACCGACGTGCTGGAGGCACTCGAATCCGGCGCAGACTACAGCGATGCGGAAAAGGCCCAGATGGAGGTTGGGGTAACGGTGTTGCCGCACTTCCCGAAGGACACGACCGACCGCAACCGCACCTCGCCGTTTGCCTTTACCGGCAACAAGTTCGAGTTCCGTATGCTCGGCTCGTCGTTTTCGATCGCCGGCCCCAATATTGTGCTCAACACGATAGTCGCCGAGGTTTTGGGCGAGTTTGCCGATAGCCTTGAGCAGTCCTCCGATTTCAAGAGCGACTTAGCGGCACTTATTAAAACGACGTTCAGCGAGCATAAGAGAATCGTCTTCAACGGCGACAACTACTCTGACGGATGGGTTGCCGAGGCGGAAAAGCGCGGGCTGTCGAACCTGCGGACGACACCCGATGCGCTGCCGGCGTTCGTCGAGCCCAAAAGCATCGAGGTCTTTACTAAGCACGGCATCTTTACCGAGGCCGAACAGCGGTCGCGCTACGAGATTTTGCTGGAAGACTACAGCAAGGCAATCAACATCGAGGCACTGACGATGGTTGACGTGGTGAAGGGCAAGATAATACCGGCCTGCATCGACTACCAGATCGATATCGTCACACTTCTCCAGCGCAAAAAGCAGGCGTGCGGCACACACGATATGACGCTTGAGGATCAGCTGCTCAACAGCATCTCGAAGCTGTCCGGTAGCATGGCGAAGAAGTTGGCTGCTCTCGAAAAAACACTTCTTGTCGCTAAGGAGAACGATGAGGATGCGCTTGCCGAGGCATGCTACTATCGTGACAAGGTGTTCAGTGCGATGTCAGAGCTGCGGCTTGTCGTCGACGAACTCGAGATGCTCGTATCTGACAAGTATTGGCCGCTGCCTTCGTACGCGGAGCTGCTCTATAGCGTGTAGGGCAGGCGGGTCTTTGGCGAGATTTTGGCGCGCCCATCTAGCAGGAGCAGGAGCGATTTGCTATAATAGAGTGGATAGATTGTGTAATCAGAGACGGGAATTATGCGCACTCGTTTTGCTCGTATAGCAGCAGGCGTTCTATTCGGAACGTGTCTTATGCTGGTGGTCGCCCCGCTTGTCGCGGGCGCGTTTCCATTCGTAGGATGGGAGCGTTATTTTCAGGTCCCCGTGCCCAATACCGTCGAAGCATTTGAGGAGGCGGTCGCTCATCTTGACCCGGATGCGTCGTCTCCCGAGCCGACTTCGTTTGTGGCAACGACGACGCCCGGTATCCCTTTTATTACGGCGATTCAGCACAATAATGTAACGGTCTCCGATACAACGACTCCCGTGCATGCCGCGCTCAACTCGGCGGTAACCTTGACTGCAGTTCCTGCGATGTCTGACGGTGGGCCGGTACCTCTCTTCGTGACGTATCAGTGGTGGGAGCGCAGCGAAACGGGAACCTCTGATACGCGAGGGTTCACGCGCGTCTCGGGTGCGACCGATCGCACGTTTGTCGTCGATACCACCACGCCCGGTACGATGCTCTATGCGGTGACGGCGTACAATGGTTCTGCGTCTGACCCTAACCAAAACCCCAGTGAATTTGCCGATAACGAAACATTCGCTAACGTTGCCTATGTGCAGGTTTTGCAAAATCCCGAGTTTTCGCGTGGATACCGTACGAGTTTCTCGGCCCCACCCAACACCGATATTGAGATTGTCGCTGTAGCAGACAATGCGTCGGGCTATCAGTGGTGGGAGAGTTCGGACGTCGGCCTATGGACGCCGATAGCCGGTGAAATCACCGATACGATTGTCGTTAACGAGCCGGAGGACACTATCGTCTATCTCGTGGCGGTTGCCGAAAACGAGGTCGGTGCGCGTGAGGCGAGCGGTATCATAACCGTGAGCGTTGCGCAGGGGGCACCGGTGCCGAGTCCTGCCGGACGTCCCGAGGTTGCCGAAAGGCCGGCCGGTACGCGCGGCGGAACAACGGGCGGCGGCTCTGAATCTGCCGTGCAACCTGTCGATGATATCGAGCCGGTACCGGCTGAGAGCTCACTTGATGAAACGGCCGATGCCCGGCCACCTTTGCCGACACCCGACCCTGAGGATGATCAGGGAGGAATCGATCCGCTTTGGTGGTATATTGGCGGCGGCGTATTGTTGGCGCTTGTTGCGATAGCCGTTACCGTTACCGTCGTCAAGAAGCGTGGCGGCAAGGATGGCGGACCGAACAATCAGGCGAAGTCGTTTGCTGATTTACAAAACGCCTCTCTCGGTAAGAAAAAGTAGCATCAAACCTTGAATAGGCATGCGGCACGTTGTGTGCTCGTGGTATACTCCTTCACATAGAAAAAGGAGGGGTTTCACATGAGCTACGTCGACACCGTTATCGAGCAGGTTAAGCAAAAAGATGCGAACGAGCCCGAGTTTATTCAGGCCGTCACCGAAGTGCTGAGTTCGCTCAAGCCCGTCATCGATGCTCACCCCGAGTACCAAGAGGCACGTCTTCTCGAGCGTATTGTGGAGCCGGAGCGTGTCATTATATTTCGTGTTCCTTGGGTTGACGATACCGGGAAACCGCATGTTAACCGGGCATTTCGCGTGCAGTTTAATAGCACACTCGGCCCCTATAAGGGCGGTGTTCGCTTTCATCCGTCGGTAAACTTGAGCATCATCAAGTTTCTCGGCTTCGAGCAGATCTTTAAGAATAGCCTCACCACATTGCCGATGGGCGGCGGTAAGGGCGGCTGCGACTTTGACCCTAAAGGCAAGAGTGACGGTGAGATTATGCGCTTTTGTCAGAGTTTCATGACCGAGCTCTGTCGTCACATCGGTGCGACGACCGATGTTCCGGCCGGTGATATCGGCGTCGGTGCGCGTGAGGTCGGCTACATGTTTGGCCAGTACAAACGCATCAAAAATGTGTGGGAGGGTGTGCTCACCGGTAAGGGGTTGACGTACGGTGGTTCGCTCGTGCGCAAGGAGGCGACCGGTTACGGACTCGTCTACTTTGTTCAGGAACTCCTCGGCACGCGTGGTGACTCTTTCGACGGTAAGACCGTCTCCGTTTCCGGCTCGGGCAACGTTGCGATTTACGCGGCTGAAAAGGCCGAGCAACTCGGCGCAAAGGTCGTCACGATGTCCGACTCATGTGGCTGGGTTCACGATCCCGAAGGCCTTGACCTCGACGTGCTCAAGCAGATTAAAGAGGTCGAGTGCAAGCGTATCTCTGAATACGCTGCGCGCGTTTCGCGTGCCACGTATCATGATGGCCGCGGCGTATGGAGCGTGCCGGTCGATATCGCGCTGCCCTGTGCCACCCAAAACGAGCTGCATCTTGAGGATGCGCAGATGCTGACGGCAAACGGCTGTACCATCGTCGCTGAGGGTGCGAACATGCCGACGACGGCCGACGCATGTGGCTGTTTAGCAGCGGGCGGCATCACGTTTTGTCCCGGCAAGGCTGCCAACGCCGGCGGCGTCGCAACGTCTGGCCTCGAGATGAGCCAGAACGCTGCGCATCTGTCGTGGACGTTTGAGGAAGTCGACGCGCGCTTACAGGGTATCATGAAGGAGATCTTCCGCGCATCACACGAGGCGGCCGAGGAGTATGGCTTTGCCGGCAACTATGCCATCGGCGCAAACATTGCCGGCTTTAAGAAGCTTGCTGACGCCATGCTGTCTCAAGGGGTTGTATAATCGGGCAGAAAATCCAGCAACGCAACGGTTACAGGATGTTGGGGCGGGGTATGCTGCTTTCTTCGGGCGCGGTATAATAGTACACGTGTAGCATATCGAACAGCCTCGACGAGGAGCCCGATGAGGGCTCGAAGGAACCGAATAGATGAAGCTTAGTCGCAGCACAGACCATATACGTCCGTATAAGCGTGCGCGTGTTATCGCGGCCATGTTCGTCGCGGTCCTGCTCGCGGGCGGTTTTTTTGCAGGAAGCGCGTTCGCGCTGACTCCGCAAGAGGCGCTGCAACAGGCGCAAGAGGCAGCTAAGCGTGCTGCTGCCGGCGAGGAGCGGATAGACGCGCTGCGCAAGGAGATTGCCACGCTCGATGAGCAGGCGAGTACCTTTGTGCGCCAAGCTCAGGAGCTTGAACCACAGATCGATTCAGCTTCAGAGATGACCGAACTCCTCACTCTTGAGCTGCGCGATCTTGAAGAGCTCGCCGAGCAGCTGCGTTCAAACATCGCCTCGACGACGGCCGAATTCGAGAAGCAGCAAGAGCTCGTGGGCGCACGTATGAGCGAGACCTACAAGCAGGGTGATACGTTCTTTTTTGACCTCCTCCTTTCGGCGACGAGCTTTCGAGATCTCATCACGCGTTTCGAGTACGTACAGCGCGCCATCGAGAGCAACCTACTCTATGCTCGTGAGTTGAGCCTTATCCGGCGCACGCTTGAGACCGACAAGGAACAGCTCGATGCGATTGTCGCCGAGGCAGCCGTCAAGCAACAGGAAGCGGTCGATTTAGAGAGCAACCTGCGCTCGCTCAAGGCGAGCCGCGAGCAGGCTGCCAACAACGCAGCGGCGATTCAAGGTGCGCGCGAACAGCTGATGCGCGAGACGCAGGCCGATGTCGAAGCCGCGCGTGCTCTTCAGGCTGAGATGTATGCGCAGGCGTTTGCGTCGATCGGTAACGCCCCGATGGGTTCGGGCGAGTTTGCCGGTGTCTTCGTCTTTCCCGTGCAAGGATCATGGAACTCAAGCTGTGGTTTCGGCTGTGGCTGCAATATACATGGTGGCCGGCATTTCGGTAAGGACTTCGGAACCTTCAACGGTACGCCGCCTATCGTGGCTGTGGCACCCGGCGTCGTCACGACGGCGAGTATCGGTTGGAACGGTGGGTACGGTAACCTCGTCGCTATCGACCACGGCAACGGCGTCATGACGCGCTACGCTCATTTAAGCTCGATTGCCGTCTCGGCCGGCCAGACGGTCGGTGCCGGGCAGGTCATCGGTAACGCCGGCTCAACCGGTGCGTCGTTTGGCAATCATCTCCACTTTGAGGTCATCATTAATGGGCAGTTTCAGGATCCTATGCGCTGGTTTTAAGCGCACTCTCTACGTTATCGGCAGCCTCGGCAGCGCTCACCCGTAACCCCTCAAGCGTCTCACCACGAAGCGGCTGCAGTACGTAGCTGGCGGCATCCATGCGCCCAAGAGGACGGCCGACGCCGATACGTACCCGTCGATATTCGTCGGTACCAAGCTTCGCATGAATCGAGCGTAGCCCGTTGTGTCCTGCATGGCCGCCGCCGTCTTTGACTCGTATCTCGCCGGTCTCGATATCGATATCGTCGTGCACCACCAAGATGTGCGTTGGCTCAACCCCGTACGCATGTGCCAGCCGTGCGACGCTTATTCCCGAAAGGTTCATGAACGTCGTCGGCTTGGCGAGCAGTACCGGCACGCCGTCCATCGTTACCGCGGCTGTCAACGCGCCGGCCTCGCGCTTCCAATACGAAGCGCCATGCCGCGCACCCAGCTCATCGATGGCCATGAAACCGACGTTATGACGCGTCGCTTCATACTCGATTCCGGGATTGCCCAGCCCAACAACTAAAAAATTTACCTCGTTCATACCTTTATTGTAGCGTTTTTCTCGGATATTCGGTCTTTTTTGCTTTACAATGAAAAGGTAGGAGAGGGAGTATATCGGTGGACAAGATTGAACGCATTACGCAGGCCGAAGAGGCCGCACGAACGATGATTGAGCAGGCGCACACCGATGCAGAGCAGACCGTCGACAACGCGCGCGAGCAGGCATTGACGCTCGTCACGCAAGGTGCGACGCTTACTGAGGAGCGCTGTGCCGAGCTTGCCGAGTCGATTCGCACACAAGCACGCGTCGATGCGGGCGCTATCACCGATGATGCCATCGCACAAGCTGCGGTGGTGCGCACCGAAGCTGAGCCACGCATCGCCGATGCTGCGGCTCTTATCGTTACAACGTTGCGTGATGAAGGAGTGAATGCGTAACGATGGCCGTTGCTCGTATGCGCAAAGTTACTGCGATCGTCAACCTCGAGTTGCTCGATACGGTTATCACCACACTTCAGAAAAGCGGTGTGCTTGAGGTCACGAGCACGGCGCGTGTAATTGAGCACGAACTCCCGACGATTAAGGTGCCGAGCGACGATACGGCGCTCGCTGAAGTCGAAACCGACTTAGCGAAGGCGCGCTATATTCGTGAAACGCTCGCGCCTCATCACAAAAATGAACAGCCGATGGCGATGTTTGTCAGCGAGAAGTTTCACCTCACCGAAGAAGCATACCGAGCCGCTGCTTTCGACTACGAGTTCGAGGGGCTCTACGCCACGTGTGAGGACATCACGGCCGCTATTGCTGAGATCAAGGTCGAGCGCTCCGAGATAGCCGCCGATTTACGCATGTTGAAGCCATGGGCGCGTTGTCCGATTCCGTTTACCCAGTGGCACGGCACCGAGACGACCGCGTTTTACGCCGGTACTGCCTTGCCGGCACAGCTCGCCCGTATTCATGCGGCCTTCAGCGAGGCAGATGCACCGATCGTTGATCTCGAAGAGTTCGGCCCTAAAGATAGTCTCACCGGTGCTGACGAAGCAACCAAGGCCGACCCTAAGGCCAAGCAAGCCTTTATCGTGCGCATGTTTGCCGACGATGAGCAGGCAGTACGCACGCTGCTTCATCGAATCGGTGCAGACGAGACGCGTTTTGACGAGCATCTGGTCGACACGCCGGCACATGAGATCGCCGTGCTCAAAGAGCACTGCGCGGCACACGGTAAGCGGCTCACCGCGCACCGGCTCGAGCTACGTGCGATGGCCAAGCGTTACTATACGCGAACAACGATACTTATCGAAGCGCTCAAGTCGGCGCGCGAACGTGTGACGGTGCGCAGTAACTTTGCCCATACCGAGACCGTATTCGTCATCACCGGCTGGGTTCGTCAGGCCGAGGAAGAGACGCTTGCTCAGGTGCTCAAGCCCTTTAAGACGCAGGTCGATCTCACCTTTGAAGACCCCGGTCCTCAAGATACCCCGCCGGTCGAGCTTGAAAATCCCACCTGGCTCAAGCCCTTCGAACTCCTCACCGATCTCTACGGCCGCCCGACCTACGGCCGCCTTGACCCGACCCCATTTTTTGCGCCGTTTTTTGTGTTCTTCGTCGCTGTCTGCATTGGAGATGTGGGCTATGGGCTGGTGATGGCTGCGGTCTTTTTCGCCATCATGAGTGTGCTCGATGTGGCGCCGGGTGTCAAAAACTTCTGTCGTTTGATGATTTACGGCGGCATAGCTGCGGTCCCGGTCGGCGTAATGCTGGGTGGCTACTTTGCGCTGCCACACGAGACGCTCCCTTCGTTTCTCCAACACATGCGCATCATCGACCCACTCGCCGATATCATGACGTTTCTCGTTGCTTCGGTCGTTATCGGAGTTATCCAGCTGACGGCCGGTATCGTCATTGCAGTCTATCAGTACGTGCGCGGCGGGCAGTGGCAGGTCGCGCTCGGCTCGAAGATGTCGATATTCGTGTTGGTGGGCTTTATCGCTGCCTTTGTACTGAGCGGTGCCGAACACCTCTGGATGCTACTCACCGGAATCGGCCTCACGGTTCTCCTGCAAGGCTTTGGTCTCTACTATCAGATAGCCCCTGAGGAGCGTACGCCCAAACGAGCCGTTACCAGCGTCTTTGGTGGTATGTACGAGGTCTATGGTATGACAGGGCTCCTCAACGATGCGCTTTCTTACATGCGTCTGGCTGCGCTTGCGTTGGCCGGCGCGCTTGTCGGTATGGTCTTCAACATTCTGGCCGGCATGATGATGGAGCCGGCGATGGCATCTTTTGGCACCGGCGACTCATCGATCGTTACGGGCGTGCTGCTCATCGTTGCCGTCGTGCTCATCTTCGTCGTCGGCCACTCATTTAATGTCGCTATCAGTCTTATCGGTGCGTTCGTGCATCCGATGCGACTACAGTTTGTCGAGTTCTTTGGCATGTTTTATAGTGCGGGTGGCGTAACGTTCAAGCCACTGGCGTATAAAAAGGATAACTTGGTGTTCGAGGGTAAGGAGAAGTGATGGATGCAACGTTTTTGGGTATGAGCGGCTTCGGGTGGGCCGTGTTGGGGGCCGCCTTCGCTGCGGCGCTGAGCGGCATAGGTTCGACGATCGGTATTACGATTGCGGCCGTGACTGCCTCAGGCGTGCTGAGCGAGGACGACTCGCTCTTTGGACAGGTGCTACCGTTGGTAGCGATGCCGAGCACGCAGGGAATCTACGGCTTTATCACCGCCGTACTCGTCGCCGTGTTCTTTGGCGTCATGGGCGGTAATACCGACATCTCACTTCTGGTGGGCCTTGGCATCTTTGCGGCCGTGCAACCGGTCGCGTGGCTCGGCCTGTTCACCGGTATCTATCAGGGTCATATGTGCGCTGGCGGTATTCGGATTATCGGCGCAGGCAAGAAGGTACCGGCACTCGTCTTTCCGGCGCTGACCGAGACCTACGTCATTCTTGGGCTCATCGCCTCGATTCTGATATTGCTGGGTCTGCAGAGCGCGGCGGGAATGTAGACGATGGCGCTGCCCGATATTTTGGAGAAAATCGAAGCCGAGGCGATGGCCGAGGCCGAGAAGATTCGCGCGCAAGGCACGGCGAAGGCTACCGAAGTTATCGCTGAGGCCGAGGCAAAGGTCCGCACCCACGATGAACGCGAGCAGAAGCTCTGTCGCGCAAAGTCGAACGCGGCTGCCGAGACGGTCGTGGTCGCCGCCCGCGTCGCCGCCCGCGATGCTGTGCTTGAGGTGCGACGCGAGATGATTGATCGCGCGTTTGCGGCGGCTGCCGAGGCCGTCTCGGCGCTCGACGACGAGGCGTGGCTTACGGTATTTGTGCCGCGTATTGTGGCTGCGGCGCGGAGCAATGAGACCGTTATGCTGGGCAGCGAGGACGGCGCACGCGCCAAGGCATTGACGGCGGCACTTGCACGCATCGACAGCACTGATGGCGTGCGACTTACCCTCAGTACCGATGCGGCGGCATTCACACGTGGCGTTTACCTCACCGGCGAGAAGACGAGTGTCAGTCTGTCGGCCGTCGAGGTTATCGAAGGAGAGCGCCGCGTGCTCGAACGAGATGTCGCGGCGATACTGGCCGGAGAGAGCACATAGTATGTTTGCTCCTGCTGACACGCGCACAAAAGACACGCGCACAAAACTCAGCGCACGCATGAAGCCGCGCACGCGCACACTTCCTCGGGTGTTCGAGAAGTCGAGCGACCTCACCTTTACCTCGACCCGTACTCTTTTGCAGTACGGCCACGCCACCGGCAAGCTTGCTGTCCGCGGAGCCGTACCCGTCGATGGCGATGTCATGGAACTCTTGCTCGATGCGCGCGATGCGCAGGAGCGCAACAAGCTCCTTTCCGATACCGCATACGGACGCTTTACCGCTGAGGCGACGAACCTTACCGAGTTCGAAGCCGGTCTTGACGCGGCGCGTGCCAATGCCGTCAACCTGCTGGCCGAGGCTCAGATGGATCCGTCTTTCGAGGCATACTTTCGCGTCACCGCTGCATATCAAGCCGGCAGCGAACATGAATATTTTGCCGAAAAGATGGAGCTGGCACAGGCAACAGGCGTCGCGTTTCTCGTACAGACGACGCGTCTTGAAATCGATTGCGCTAACGTGCGTTTGCTCATGCGCAAGCGTGCTGCCGGTATGAGCGCTCAGGAACTCGCCGATAAGGACAGCCTTATCCGCGAGGGCTCTTTGGGGACCGCCCAGCTTCTTCGCGCGTACCGCAGTACCGAACGCGAAGGTGGGGATGACGGCGGCAGTGTCGCCTTGCACGAACTTGCCGTTGAGCTCACCAAGCTCGGTCCTTTTCGTGCCGTTGATCCTGCTGCGCTTGAGGATGTCTATACGCTTGATATTGCGCTGCGCGGCGTGCAGGAGCGCAATCTGGCTCGTGCACTGCGCCTCGGTGTTGGCCCTGAAACGGTCGTCGCCTACGTGCTGCGTGTCTACAGTGAAACCGATCTTTTGCGCGCGCTCATGGTGGGGCTCGACAATAAAGTTGACCGACAGTTACTCCGACGCTATGTGGTGGTGGAGTAGATGGCACAGCGTGTTGCCATGATCGGCGATGTCGTCAGTCTCGCACCGTTTGCATCACTTGGCGTGCAGACATATGAAGCGAGTACGCGTGACGAGATGGTGCAGGCGTTCGACGAAATTATGAGCGACGAGTTCGCCGTGGTGTTTGTGACTGAGGAGGTTTACGAGGTTTTGGAACGCACGATCGCGCGCTTTGCCACGGAAACGCTTCCGGCGATTACGATTATCCCGAGCGTCACGAGCGCGCGCGGAATCGGCGGCACGAAGATTGATGTGGCGATAGAGCGCGCGCTCGGCGCCCCCTTGCCCGCACGAGAGGAAGCTTAGTTATGCAGAGTGGAACGATAGTAAAAGTGGCAGGACCGCTGGTCATTGCGCAGGGGTTAACCGGCTCGCGCATGTTTGACCTCGTGCGCGTCGGTGCCGATGGCCTGATGGGCGAGATTATCGAGATGCGCGGTGATCGTGCGTCGATTCAGGTCTACGAGGAGACGCAGGGTATCGGCCCGGGCGACCCGGTCGAGCCGACCGGTGCGCCGCTCTCCGTCGAGCTGGGGCCGGGTATGCTTGGCACCGTCTACGATGGTGTACAGCGTCCGCTTGAGGCAATCGAGGCGCTTGCCGGTGAGTTTCTCCACCGTGGCGTTGACGCGCCGGGACTCGACCGCGAGAAGCAGTGGGAGTTCGTTGCGATTGCTGAGGTCGGCACGCAGGTGACCGGCGGCCAGATTATCGGTACCGTGCAGGAAAACGAGGTCATCGAGCACCGTATCATGACCGAGCCGCACGTTGCCGGCGAACTCATCGCGCTTACCGGGGGCACCTACACCGTTACCGACACCATTGGGCAGGTACGTGCGGCTGACGGCACCATCCACGATCTGCGTATGATGCAGACGTGGCCGGTACGCACGCCACGCCCGCGCAAGGAGAAGCTCAATGCGACCGAACCGCTCACGAGTGGTACGCGCGTTATCGACACTATGTTTCCGCTCGTCAAGGGCGGTGCTGCCTGTATCCCCGGTCCCTTCGGTGCCGGCAAGACGGTCACGCAGCATCAGATTGCGAAGTGGGCAAACGCGCAGGTCGTTATCTTTATCGGCTGCGGCGAGCGCGGTAACGAGATAACCGATGTGCTGATGGAGTTTCCTGAACTCGACGACCCCTACAGCGGGCAACCGCTCATGCGGCGTACGATTCTCGTGGCCAATACGTCGAATATGCCGGTCGCCGCACGCGAGGCGAGCGTCTACACCGGCATCACAATGGCCGAGTATTTCCGCGATATGGGCTATGAGGTTGTGCTGCAGGCCGACTCGACCTCACGCTGGGCCGAGGCCATGCGCGAGATATCCGGGCGCCTCGAAGAGATGCCGGGTGACGAGGGCTATCCTGCCTACTTGGGCACGCGGCTTGCGATGTTTTACGAACGCGCCGGCAAGGTCATCGCGCTCGGTGGTGACGAGGGGAGTGTATCGGTTGTCGGTTCGGTCTCACCTCCCGGTGGTGACCTCTCAGAGCCGGTCGTGCAAAATACGCTGCGCGTCGTTAAAACGTTCTGGGCGCTGCAGGACACCCTTGCCTTTCAACGTCACTTTCCGGCCATCGACTGGCTGACGAGCTATTCGCTCTACCTCGATAAGATCGAGGAGTACTGGGACGAGCACATCTCGCGTGACTTCCGCCCGCGTCGTGATCGCGTCATGCAGATCTTGCAGCGTGAGAGCGAGCTCGACGAAATCGCGCGGCTTGTAGGTCTCGATGCGCTGAGCCAAGAAGAGCAGGCGCTTATGGACTGCGCCAAGATGATTCGTGAGGACTTCTTGCAACAAAATGCGTTTCGTGATGACGACCAGTTCAGCTCGCTTCCGAAACAAAACAAGCTGCTTGAGGTCATCCTGACCTTTTACGACTACGCGCTCATCGCCGTTGAGGGCGGAGTGCGACGTCCGTCGCTTGCAGGTGCGCCGGTACGCGAAAAAATCACGCGTGCCAAGTATCAGAGCAACGATGACATGGCAATTTACGATGCGATTGTCGCCGAGATTAAGGCCGAGCTGAGTGTCGTCGCCGGTAGCGGCGCCGGCGGTGCGCGTTGCGCATGGGAGGTGCAGTAATGTCACGTGAATACATGACGACGCGCGATATCGTCGGGCCACTCATGCTCGTTGAGGCCGTCGAGGGAGTCACGTACGACGAGCTCGTTGAGCTGGAGTTTCCCGGGGGCGAACGGTCGCTGGGTAACGTGCTTGAGGTCAGCGGTGATACTGCGCTCGTGCAGGCGTTTGCCGGCACAACCGGTGCAAATCCCGAGGGCGCGAAGGTTAAGTTTCTCGGCCACGGGCTTGAGCTGGGAGTCTCACGCGATATGCTGGGGCGCGTCTTCGACGGTTTGGGTCGCCCGCGCGACGGCGGGCCGGAAATTCTGCCCGAGAAACACGTACCTATCTACGGCGCGGCTATTAACCCGGTTTCGCGCGACTTCCCTGATGACTTTGTGCAGACCGGTATCAGCTCGATAGACGGGCTTAACCCGCTCGTGCGCGGCCAGAAGCTGCCGATATTTTCGGGGAGCGGTTTGCCGCACAACCAGCTTGCTGCTCAGATTGCGCGCCAGGCCTCGGTTATTGCGCGAAGCGATGACCCGACGAAGGTGGGCGAGAAGCTCGAAGGCGAGTTCGCAGTGGTCTTCGCCGCGATGGGTATTACCTTTGAGGACGCAAGCTACTTCATGGAGGAGTTTCGCTCCACCGGCGCCATCGAGCGCGCGGTGCTGTTCCTCAACCTCGCCGATGATCCGGCGACCGAGCGTATCGCTACGCCTCGTATGGCGCTGACGGCCGCCGAATATCTTGCGTTCGACCTCGGCTTACATGTGCTCGTCATCTACACCGACATGACCTACTACTGCGAGGCATTGCGTGAGATTAGCGCAGCGCGCCGCGAAGTGCCGGGACGTCGTGGTTTCCCGGGCTATCTCTACACCGACTTAGCGATGATGTACGAGCGCGCCGGACGCATCAAGGGGCGGCCCGGCTCGATTACGCAGGTGCCGATCCTCTCGATGCCTGACGATGACAAGACCCACCCGATTCCTGACTTGACCGGTTACGTGACCGAGGGGCAGCTTATCCTGGACCGCTCGCTCAACCGCCAAGGCGTCTACCCGCCGATGAACGTGCTGCCATCACTTTCGCGTCTCAAACAAAAGGGTATCGGCGCGGGCAAGACGCGCGAGGATCACGCCGATCTGTCCGACCAGCTCTTCGGCAGCTACGCACGTGGCGTGCAGGCCAAGGAGCTTGCCGTCATCTTGGGCGAAAGTGCGCTCTCCGACGTCGATAGGGCGTACGTGGCGTTCGCCGACGCATTTGAAAAACGCTTTATTGCGCAGGATCCACACGAGGAGCGTAGTTTGACCGAGACACTCGATTTAGGCTGGGAGATCGCGGCGCTGCTGCCCCGAGAGGAGCTCAAGCGCATCAGGGACGAGTACGTCGAGCGGTATTTGCCGAGGGACGACACGGCGGATGGCGCCGCTGGCGCGAAAGGTGCGGCAGCGTAAGATGGCTGCCTCGCTGCGCAACGTCAGTGCGAACCGGATGACGCTGCTTAAGCTGCGTCAGCGGCTCGACATGTCGACGCGCGGCCATAAGCTGCTTAAAGATAAGCTCGATGAGCTGATGCGCGTCTTCCTGGAGCGTGTACACGAGAATCGTGAACTGCGCACTAAGGTCGAACGGCATCTGCGTGGTGGCTATGCGCTGATGGCGCTGGCATATGCGCAGGCCGGCGAGGAAGCGCTCGATGAGGCACTCGTTGCTGGTGAGGCCGGCGAACTTGTCGAGGTAACGATGCAGAACGTGATGAGCGTACGCGTGCCAAATATTAACGTGGACGACATCCCCGCACCGGCGCACTACAGCTACGCGTTGACGCCGGCCGTGCTCGACGGTGCGCTTGGCAATTTTACCGAGACGTTTCCCCTCATGCTGGAGCTCGCAGGGCGCGAGAAGGCCATCGAACTTCTTGCGGCAAAGATTGAGGCGACGCGTCGGCGTGTTAACGCACTCGAGCACGTGCTTATTCCGCAGCTTGAGGAGGCCGTTCGCTCGATCCGTATGAAGATCGAAGAGAATGAGCGCAGCGAGCGTACGCGACTCGTCAAAGTCAAAGATTTACTGGCAGCGAGCGAGCCTACATCTCGTTAGATAATCGTGGGCGCGGTGCTCGACGGAGTCATCGAGAGGGGAGAGCGCGATTGAGCTGCTATACTTCCGCTGAAGCGCGCTGCGGATAACGAAGTCGGCGAGAAGAGGGTTTTTAGGAAAGAGGGGGCCGTGCAGATACGTGCCGATGACGTTGCGGTATAAAACTCCCTCGCCTCCGTCTTCGCCGTTATTGCCGTATCCTTGCGTAACGACACCAAGAGGAGTATGCGCCGGGCCGAGGTAGGTTCTGCCAGCGTGGTTTTCGAAGCCGACCACCGAGGTTGCAGATGAGGGAGCGCTCACGAGCTGCTGATGCTGACATCGCATAACAACATTGCCGATAAGACGCCTTTCCCCGGCAATGGTATAGCTGTCGATTATCGAAAGCCCCGCAATCGTCTCGCCTGCTTGCTGATATGAGTGGCCCAACAGCTGGTATCCGCCACAGACCGCGACGAGCACGCCGTCGCTTTCGACGTAGGATTGGATAGCGTCGCGGTGCCCTTGGAGGTGCTCGCTGACGATGCATTGTTCACGGTCGGAGCCGCCACCCAGAAAGAGAATGTCGGTTTCGTCTAACGGCAGCTCGTCGCCGAGCCGGTATTCGTGTACGGTTGCCTCGATACCACGCCACGAGCATCGTTTCTGCAGGCAGGTAATGTTGCCACGATCGCCGTAGAGGTTCAGTAAATCAGGATAGAGGTGTGCGATACGGATATTCATGCACGCCTCCGTCTTGGAGTTGCGTCGGCACGCGCCGCCGACCCTGCTGCCTGCAAGTCAAGCAGAACGCGCTGGGTCTCGAAAAGTGGCGTATAGTTGACGAGCACATACAGCACCTCGCCTCGGGAAGCCCCGCTTTTACCGGTGACCTCACCTTCGCCTCGTAGCAGCACCTCAATGACGCGCCGCACATCCTTCTCAAAGAGTACGGTATCGGGTGTAATTTCGGCGTACTTCATGCGAAGCGCAACATCTTCTGCGCGGATGCCGCTCGCCACAAAGCGTGCAAAACCCGCATCTGCCTCGGCCATCTGCTCGAAGTCAACGTCCCAGATCCACGAGATGTCGGTGCCGTCTTGATCGTTGTCGTTGACGACAACAACGACATTTTTTTGCCGCGTGTCGGCGCGCATGGCAGCTATCGTTTGGTTAAAGCCGGTGGGGTTTTTCGAGAGGTTGAGCACGGCCGGCATACCATCGATGACGAACTCCTCCATACGGCCAATCTGTGGCGCATACGAGGCGAGGACGGCATCGATGTCGTCCAAATTAATCTCTAGGAGCGTAGCGACGGTAAGCGCGGCCAGCACGTTGTAGACGTTATAGAACCCTCGATACGCTGTCTGGACAGGGAGATCGTTCATCGAAAACGCAAGGTGAGGGTCGAGCCTTACCTCGCGGGCAGCAAAGTCCAAGGTCGGCCTACGAAAGTTGCAACCCTCACAGAAGTAGTCGCCGAGCTGGCTATAATGATAGTACCGATACTGTAGCTCGTGATGGCAGAATACACAGAACCGTCCCTCGCGTGCCTCCGTTTGCACGGCATCGCTCTCATCGGATATGCTCTCACCACCCGTTGGTACAGGCACCTCCTCGCTGACTCCGAAAAAGGTACGTACACGTGGGGGAGTCCGGCACAGACTTGCACACAGGGGGTCATCGCCGTTGAGCACCAGCATGGCACCCGGAACCTTTTTGAGAGCCCGTACCAACAGCTCTCTCGTGATGTCGATCTCGCCGTAACGGTCAAGCTGGTCTCGAAAGAGGTTGGTGACGATTACGATATCCGGCTCGATGTGGGGGAGCACGTGCACCCCGAAGGCTTCGTCGACCTCAAGACAGGCGATATCGGCCTCAACTCTGCCGGTACGTGTACAGCATTCGAGATATGCGGTGATAACACCGGCAATCATGTTCGAGCCAATCTCGTTGCAGATGACGCGCATGCCCTGAGCCCTCAGCAGGGCGGCGAGCAGGTTGTTCGTCGTTGTCTTGCCGTTGGTGCCGCAGACCGCCACTGTTTTGCCGTCCATGCGCCGTGCCAACTCCGGCAAAATGGCAGGATATATCCATCGTGCTACCACGCCTGGGGCCGACGAGCCTTTACTTCCGGTGAGCCGGCATGCGTGAGCACAGAGTTTGCTCGCCCACACTGCCATCAGAAATCGCACCTGCTTCATTGTGCGCAACACCCGTCGCTATCGGCTCAGAGGGCGTATCGGTACGTCGCGGTCTAGCAGATAGTTCTTAAGTTCGTCCACGGTATAGTTGCGTTCCATACGAGGCGAGTAGAGCATACTGCTGATGATGGCCGCTTGCGCCTCGGTCTCGGTAAAGAGTTCCGCGAGATGCTCCGGCTTGCCCGCACCACCCGAAGCAATCAAGGGAACCGATACGGCCGCTTCGGCCAGACGCATGAGCGATAGATCGTAGCCGGACAGCGTGCCGTCTCGGTCGATACTGTTCAAGCATATCTCGCCCGCGCCAAGCTCCTGCCCACGTCGTATCCACTCAATGCCGTCTATACCGGTCGCCTGGCGCGCACCGTCGATGTAGACCTGATAGCCGTTCGGCATGCTGTCGTCGCGCTTGACTTGCGTGGACAACACGACGCACTGTGAGCCGAATGCGCGTGCTGCTTCGGCGATAATCTGCGGATTGCGCACTGCCATCGAGTCGACGGAAATCTTTTCAGCACCGGCCTTCAGTGCTTCGTACATGTCGTTGAGATTCCCGATACCGCCGCCCACGGTGAAGGGGACGAACACGCACTCGGCTACGCGACGTACGGTCTCGATGTCGATGGCGCGTTTCTCAGAGCTCGCGGTGATGTCGTAGAAAATCAGCTCGTCGATGTGTGCGTTGTACATTGCACACGCAAGCTCTTCCGCAGAACCCACGTGAATGTTGTCCTGAAACTTCACGGCCTTGGTGACCATACCGTCGATAACATCGAAGCACGCGATGAGCCGTTTGGTCAGCATGGCGTTTCCTCTTTTGTCAGACTAAGAAAGCGGTCGAGTAGCGCAAGGCCGGCCTCACCGCTTTTTTCGAGGTGAAACTGTGTCGCGAATATGTTGTCGCGGCACACGGCGGCGGTAAACGGGTCGCCGTACTCGGCGATGCCCCAGATGTCGGACTTGTCGACCGGCCGGGCAAAGTAGGAGTTTACGAAGTAGAAGAAGTCACGTGCCGAGTCACCTCTTGCGTTGCCTGACGCATCGTCCGTCACGTTGTCCAGCACGCCTTCCTTAACGAAACGTACCTCGTTCCAGCCCATCTGTGGCACGCGCACCTGTGATGCGTCGAACTTGACGACCTGCCCCTTAAGCCACCCAAGGCAGTCAGCGTCGTCTTCTTCGCTGTGCTGAAAAAGAATCTGCATGCCGACGCAGATGCCCAAGAAGAATACGTCACGATGTAGTACCGCGTCCTCAAGTGCGGTGATGAGCCCCTGTTCACGCAGCGAATCCATCGTTGCCTGTGCGCTCCCCACGCCGGGCAGAATAATGTGGGTGGCGTCGGCTAAGTCTTGCGGGTGGCTTGCAAACTCTGCCGCATATCCGAGGCGGTTCGTCGCGTGGAGCACGCTCGGCGCGTTGCCGGCCTTATAGTCGATAATCTTTATTGCCATCGTGATCTCTCCTGCAACCTCTCACGCATTCCCTCAATCGCAGCTTGCACCAGCTCTCGAAAGAGAGGGTGGGGTCGGTTAGGGCGGCTCTTAAACTCGGGGTGGAACTGCACACCGACGAAGAACCGATTTCCGGGTACCTCAATCGCCTCGACGAGGCTGTCGTCTGGCGATACGCCACCGATGACAAGCCCGGCCTCTACGAGACGTTCTCGATACTCGTTATTGAACTCGAACCGATGACGATGCCGCTCGTAGATGCACGTTACCTCTTGCAGGCACGGCTCCTGGCCATAAGCTTGCTCTAACAATGACTCGGCCGCCACTACACATGGGTAGGCACCGAGGCGCATCGTGCCGCCGCTGCCCACCATGCCGACTTGGCCGGGCATATAGTCGATAACGCAGTGGGGAGCCTGTTCGTCAAACTCGCTTGAATGTGCGCCGATAAGGCCGCCCACGTGACGTGCAAACTCGATGACCGCAACCTGCATGCCGAGGCAAATACCCAGAAATGGCACGTCGTTTTCACGCGCATAGCGACATGCGATAATCTTGCCCTCGACGCCGCGTTCGCCAAACCCTCCCGGGATAACTACGCCGTCAACGTCACCCAGCAGGCGTGCGACAGATTCGTCGGTCACATCCTCGCTGTCCACCCAGCGAATATCGACTCTCGTGCCGGTCGCAAAGCCCGCATGATTCAGGCTCTCGATAATGGACAGATAGGCATCGTTGAGCTGAACGTATTTCCCAACGACTGCGATCGTGACCTGCGTCGTACGCGCTTCGATAGCCTGCATCATCGCACGCCACTCGTCCAAATCCGGTGCAGGAACATCAAGCCCCAGCTCACGACAGACGATATCGTCTAGTCCGTTATCGTGCAACATGAGCGGTGCCTCGTACAGAGACGCAACGCTTGTATTTTCGATGACGCAATCGACATCAACATTGCAGGAACGCGCGATCTTGTCTCTGAGACCGTTCTTCAGAGGCTCGTCGGTACGCGCTACGATGATATGCGGAGCAATACCGGCCGAGCGCAGTTCGCTGACCGAGTGCTGGGTAGGCTTCGATTTTTGCTCTGCTGCAGATTTGAGGTAGGGAACGAGCGTCACATGGACGAAGAGACAGTTCCCGCGTCCTGCTTCAAGCGATATTTGACGGATAGCTTCGAGGAATGGCTGTATCTCGATGTCGCCTGCGGTCCCGCCAATCTCGGTGATAATAACATCGGCGTTGCTCTCGGCAGCCCTTGCATAGATGAAGTTTTTAATCTCGTCGGTGATGTGAGGGATGACCTGCACCGTACCGCCTTCGTAGCCACCGGCACGCTCACGGTTGAGTACGTTCCAGTACACCTTTCCTGAGGTAAGATTGCTGAGTTTCGTTAGGTCCTCGTCGATAAAACGTTCGTAATGGCCCAGATCGAGGTCGGTCTCGGCGCCATCATCGGTGACGAATACCTCGCCGTGCTGAAGCGGGCTCATCGTGCCAGGGTCGATGTTCATATAGGGGTCGAGTTTTTGAGCCGCGACCTTGAGGCCGCGTTGTTTGAGCAGTCTGCCCAATGAGGCCGCCGTAATCCCTTTACCCAGCCCTGAAACAACGCCTCCCGTTATGAAGATGTACTTGGTCGGGGTACTCACGTCGGCACCTACTCCCACTCCACCGTCGCCGGGGGCTTTGACGTGATGTCGTACACGACGCGGCTTATTGCAGGAACCTCGCCGGTGATGCGCGAGGATATGCGACGCAGCACGTCATGCGGAAGCTCAGCATATTCGCAGGTCATGAAGTCATCGGTCGTTACTGCACGGATGGCAACCACCTTATCGTAGGTGCGGTCGCTGCCCTTCACTCCGGTCGAGCAGGTGTCGGTCAACACAACGAAGTACTGATCCGGCTTTAAGGTGGAGAGGTTTGCTGCACCGCCAGAAGCCGTGTCGGTACCAGCAATGCCGTCCAACTCCTCACGCAGGATGGCATCGGCGGCGCGTAAGATGTCCAACTTCTCGGCCGTCACCTCTCCCATGATGCGCACGGCGAGCCCCGGCCCGGGGAAGGGCTGGCGGTGTATCAGCGACGGAGGCAAGCCAAGCTTTTCCCCCAGCGTACGCACTTCGTTCTTGAACAGTCCGGCGAGCGGTTCAACGATACCGGTAAAGGCCAGCTTCTCAGGAAGTCCACCCACGTTGTGGTGGCTCTTAATCGTCGCACTCTCGTCCGAACAGCTCGACTCGATGACATCGGAATATATCGTCCCTTGTGCCAAAAAGGGAATGTCACCGAGCTTGCGTGCCTCCCCTTCAAGGACGCGGATAAACTCTTCACCGATGCGCATACGCTTCGTCTCGGGGTCGGTCACGCCTTTGAGCCGCGCGAGAAAGCGTTCTTCGGCGTTAACGCGGATAAAGCGCACATCTCGTTGCGAAAACACCTCTTCAATCTCGTCTCCTTCGTGTTGACGCATGAGGCCATGGTCGATAAAGATGCAGGTGAGCTGGTCCGGCACGGCCTTTGAGAGCAGACTTGCGCATACCGAAGAGTCGACTCCGCCGGAAAGCGCGAGGAGTACCTGCTCGCTGCCAACTTGACGGCGTATCTGCTCGATTTGCTCGTCGATAACATCGTCGAGGCGGTAATCACCCGATGCACCGCATATGTTGTAGAGGAAGTTGCGGATAATCTCTTGCCCGTGTACTGTGTGTTTCGTTTCGGGATGAAACTGCACGCCGTAGAGGTTGCGCGTCGCGTCCTCGCACGCCGCGATGCAGGTCGGGCTTTTTGCTGTCACACGAAAACCCTCTGGCAGACGTGCGACCATATCACGATGGCTCATCATGACGACAGACGGCTCCTGCACTTCGTCGAGCAACCGTGAAGCATTGCCCTCAGACGCCTCGGGCGTCATCGTGATGCGTCCGAACTCGCCGACCGGTGCCGCAACGACCTCACCGCCCAACATGTGGCATATCATCTGCATGCCGTAGCAGATACCCAGAACCGGAATACCGAGCGCGAACACGGCAGGGTCACACAGCGGAGCCTGCGAATCATAGACGCTGCCCGGCCCGCCCGACAAAATGATGCCGATGGGGTTGAGCCGCTTAATCTCGTCGGCCGACAGCGCACCCGCGTGTATCTCGGCGTAGACGGACAGCCCTCTAACGGCATGAGCGATAAGCTCCTTATATTGGCAGCCAAAATCGAGCACTAACACCAGCTCATTTCTCTTGCTCATGTCGCCCCCTTTCGGTCAAGACGTGCCGCTACCAGTTTATCTTGCAGACAGTTTACATCAATGAGCTCGGTTTCCAGCTCTTCGTCGTGCGTATGCCCCGCCGCGGTACGTCCTTTATAGAGTGCCTCTTCAAGAGTGGCACCGATGCCGAGCACCTCACCGGTTGACTTCATCTCAGGACCGAGGCACGTGTCGAGGCCGGGTAGCTTCTGAAACGAGAACACGGGAACCTTGACGGCAACATGTGCAGGCGTGGGCGCAATACCGGAATCGTAGCCGAGCTCGCGCAGTTTTGCTCCAACGCTTATTTGGGTAGCGAGCTCACACATAGGGATACCGGTTACCTTGCTGAGGTAGGGCACCGTGCGTGATGCACGCGGGTTGACCTCGATGACGTAGATATCGTTCTCATAAAGCACGTACTGTATGTTGACGAGGCCTCGCACATTGAGCGCACGGCAGATTTTTTCGGTAATCTCGAAGAGCTGTGCCGCAAGCGTTTCATCGATATGTGGTGCCGGGTAGATTGCCGTGCTGTCGCCTGAGTGGACACCGGCCTCTTCGACGTGCTCCATAATGCCGGGAACGAGCGTGTCCTCGCCGTCGCAGATGGCATCGATTTCAATTTCGAGCCCCCGCAGATATCTATCGATGAGCACGGGGTTATCTTGCCTTGAGCGCAGGATAATCTCCATGTACTCGACGATATCTTCGGGCGAAAACGCGATAATCATGTTCTGCCCGCCCAGCACGTATGACGGGCGCATAATCACCGGATAACCAAGCTTTTCGCCCGCCTTGAGTGCCTCTGCTTCGGTCTGAACACCGTAGCCTTTTGGACGCTTGATGCCGAGTTGTTCGAGCAGCTCATCGAAGCGCGTACGGTCCTCACAGATATCGATACTTTCGGCCGAGGTGCCGATGATAGGAACGCCGCGTGCATGAAGATGCTGGGTGAGCTTGATAGCCGTTCCGCCGCCGAACGCGACGATAACGCCGAGGGGTTTCTCGATATCGATGACGCTCATGACATCATCGATACACAGCGGCTCAAAGTAGAGCCTATCGGCGGTATCGAAGTCGGTCGAGACGGTTTCGGGGTTGTTGTTAATGACGATGACCTCGTAGCCGAGGCTCCGCAACGCCCAGACGCAGTGCACGCAGGCGTAGTCGAACTCGATGCCCTGTCCGATACGTATTGGCCCGCTACCGAGTACGACGATGCGTTCCTTCTCGCTTTTTTCGATAAAGGGTAAGGCCTCGTTTTCGGTACCGTTCTCGATAGAGTAGAAGTACGGGGTCTGTGCCTCGAACTCGCCGCCACAGGTATCGACCATTTTATAGACGAGTGGTTTGCGTGAAGCAGGATCCGCGGCACGCTCGGCGATGTTGACGAGCCCGTGCAGGAACCATCTATCGATGCGCGTAATCTCGAAGAGTTCGTCTACGCTCATGCCGCGTGTGATGGCTTCGTAGAGTACGAACAAACGCTCATCGGTGACGGTATCGAGCATCGTGCGAATCTCGTCATCGGAGTAGACAGCCAGCCGTGGCAGCATCAGGCTATCGAGTCCAATCTCTGCCCCGCGCACGGCCTTGAGGAGCGCTTCCTCGAAGGTATCGGAAATCGCCATGACCTCGCCGGTTGCCTTCATTTGGGTGCCGAGCACCTTGTGAGCGTACACGAACTTGTCAAACGGCCATTTAGGGAATTTAACGGCGACGTAGTCGAGTGCCGGCTCAAACGCGGCAAAGGTCGTGCCGGTTACTGCATTGGTAATCTCGTCGAGGGTATAGCCGATGGCTATCTTTGTGGCGACCTTTGCGATGGGGTAGCCGGTCGCTTTCGACGCCAACGCGCTTGAGCGCGAAACGCGTGGGTTTACCTCGATGACGGCGTACTCGAAGCTGTCGGGATGTAGCGCAAGTTGACAGTTGCAGCCTCCCTCGACGCCCAACGCCCGCACAATATCGAGCGAGGCCGTGCGCAGCATCTGGTACTCTTTGTCGGCGAGCGTGACGGTCGGTGCGATGACAATACTGTCACCGGTGTGCACCCCGACCGGGTCAAAGTTTTCCATCGAGCAAACGACAACGGCGTTATCGGCCCTATCGCGCATAACCTCGAACTCAATCTCTTTCCAGCCTGCAATCGATTTCTCTGTCAGTATCTGCCCGATGGGTGAAGCGGCGAGCCCCTGCACGGCGATTTCACGCAGCTGTGCCTCATCGTTGGCGATGCCTCCGCCGCTTCCGCCGAGGGTGAAGGCGGGGCGGACGATGACCGGATAGCCAATATCGTCCGCAAACTCCACGGCTGCTTCAACTTCGGTAGCGATAACCGAGGGGATAACAGGCTGGTCAATCTCCTGCATCGTCTCCTTGAACAGGAGACGATCCTCAGCCTTGTCAATCGTTTCGGGTGTCGAGCCGAGGAGGCGAACGCCCATCTTATCGAGAAAACCGTCGCGTGCAAGCTGCATGCACAGCGTGAGCCCCGTTTGGCCACCCAATCCTGAAAGAATGCTGTCGGGGCGCTCCTTCCTGATGATACGTTTGATGGTTGGAAGTGTGAGCGGCTCGATATAGATGATGTCGGCGATGTTTCTATCGGTCATAATAGTGGCAGGATTTGAGTTGACGAGCACGATTTCGATACCGTCTTCACGCAACACACGGCAGGCCTGGGTACCGGCATAGTCGAACTCTGCCGCTTGCCCGATAACGATGGGGCCGGAGCCGATGACGAGGACTTTCTTGATGCTTTTATCGAGCGGCATGAGCGTCCATTCTCTCTATAAAGCTATCGAAGAGAAACGCGGTGTCGAGCGGCCCCCCACATGCCTCGGGGTGAAACTGCACCGAAAACGACTTCCCATAGTCCAAGCCCTCGCAGGTGCCGTCGTTGACGTTGATAAACGAGCTGTCATCGGCGATGACGTGATAGCCGTGATTCTGGCTGGTGATGTAGACGCGTCCGGTTGCAGTATTTTTGACGGGCTGGTTGGCTCCGCGGTGACCGAACTTGAGTTTCTCGGTCTTATATCCATGTGCGAGCGCGAGGAGCTGATGCCCCAAGCAGATGCCAAAAATTGGGATACCGCTTTCTACCAGTGCGCGAATCGTCTCAACGATTGTGCGGTTCGCATCGTCGGCAGGGTTACCCGGGCCGTTGCTGAGCATGATACCGTGTGGGTTGGCCTGCATAATCTCTTGAGCCGTGGTGCTGTGGGGAAACGACCATACCTCACAGCCGCGTTCCACCAGCATGCTGGCGATGTTGCCCTTTGCACCAAAGTCCATGAGCGCCACGCGCCGGGGGCTGTCCTCGCGGCCCGTCCTCGTAACGCTGCGTGGGGAGACGGCGGCAACGGCATTGCGCACGGTGTATGCCTTCACTTCGTCGCGGTCGGCCGATGTGGGCGGTGAGGAGGTAATTTTGCCGTTCATTGCGCCCTCCACGCGGATAATCTTGGCCAAGGCGCGTGTGTCGATACCGGCAAGCCCGACGACGTTGTGCTTCTTGAGCAGGGTATCGAGGCTCTCAACGCTACGAAAATTCGAGGGAGTTCGGCAAGGATATTTTGCGATGTAGGCACGAGGTGCTACGTGCGAACTCTCAAAATCAGGGGGGATAACGCCGTAGTTACCGATAAGTGGAAACGTCTGCAAGACGATTTGTCCGTAGTAGCTCTGGTCGGTGAGCGTTTCGAGGTAGCCGGTCATGCCGGTGGTAAAGACGATCTCACCCGTTACCTCGGCGTGCATCCCGAAGAACTCGCCTTGAAACGTCGTGCCGTTTTCGAGAATCAGATAGGCGGGTTTCGTCGTCGTTGCGCTCACCGTCATATCGGGGCATCCTTCTCTTCGAGCACGCCTTTGCTCACATGCGAGCCTTTATCACACGAGCCACCACGATGTCCGGTAAAGCATGCCGTGCACAGCGGCAGCCGACACTCTCCACACGCCTCGCGCAGCCCCTCGATGCTAATGTAGCCCAAGCTGTCGGCCCCAATCTTGCGGCGAATCTCGTCAAGGCTCATACGATTGGCGATAAGGTTATCTTCGCTGCCGATGTCGGTTCCGTAGTGGCAGGTGTGCAGAAACGGGGGCGAGGAAACACGCATGTGCACTTCCTTGGCACCGGCACTTTTGAGGCTGCCGATAATCCTTTCGCTCGTTGTACCGCGCACGATTGAGTCGTCGACGAGCACGATGCGTTTACCGGCAATAACGGCTGAAAGCGGATTGAGCTTAAGGCGTACCGCACTATCACGCTGGGTCTGCGTTGGGTAGATGAAGCTACGCCCGATATAGCGGTTTTTTACGAAGCCCGAGACGAGCGGTATGCCGCTCTTTGCACTGAATCCGTTTGCTGCAACGAGGCCGGAGTCCGGCACACCACAGACGATATCGGCCTCAACCGGGTGCTCTGCCGCCAGTGCCATACCCATGTTTTGACGCGCCTTGTATACGTTAAGCCCGTCTATTACCGAGTCAGGGCGTGCGAAGTAGACGTACTCGAAGAGGCACAGGCCTCCATCGTCGCATGCGTTTGCACACTTTGTGAGCTCGATTGCCTCGTGCACAATCTCGCCGTCTTCGATGACGATAACCTCACCGGGCTGTACGTCACGTAGGTACGCAAAACCGCAGGCGTCGAGCGCACAGCTTTCCGAGGCCACCGCGTAGCCCGTTTCATTTTTTCCGATACAAAGGGGGCGAAAGCCGTTGGCATCGCGGAGGGCGACGAGCTTGTTCTCACTGCTGGCGATGACGAGCGAATACGCTCCCTGCAAAGAATGAGCGGCTTCGATGATACCGGCGACGGTGTCTTGCGCCTTTGTGATGTGGTAGGCGATAAGCGAGGAGACGACCTCGCTGTCGCTTGTCGCACCAAACCGAAGGCCGTGCTGCTGCAGATTCTCGCGGATATCCTTCGCGTTTGTGATATTGCCGTTGTGAGCTACCGCAACGCGTCCGGTGAGATACTCGGTCACGAACGGCCCAGTGTTTTCGACGCTGGTATGCCCGGTCGTCGAGTAGCGCGTATGTCCGAGGGCAATTCTACCGGCAGGAAGCGCGTCGAGTTTCTGATGAGAGAAGACCTCATTAACGAGTCCGACACCCTTGTGGCAGCGGATATGGTGGTCGTGCACGACGGCGATACCGGCACCTTCTTGGCCGCGATGTTGCAGAGAGAGCAGGCCGTTGTAAGTGACGCCGATCGCCTCATTGGTCGTCAAGCTGACGCCGAACACGGCACACTCCTCACGTAGTTTGGTGTCAGTTCTCATACGTCCGCAGTATCTCCTCGGCGATTTCACGGCGGGTCGAGCGCATGTCCATCGCCTGTTTCTCGATGGAGCGATGCGCCTCTTGTTCGCTCATACTGAGATGAGAGATGAGGAGGCACTTTGCTCTATCGACGATACGAATATCCTCGATGCGCTGTTTGAGCTTAGTGTTTTCGCTTTGCATGCGCTGCATGCGCGTATGCACCGCTTTAGCTAACGTCAACGCTGCCCAAAAATCGCGTTTTTGTATCGGCTTTGCCAAGGTGATAATTCCGTCATTTTCGCAGGCAGCCGATACGGCATCGAGATATTCGCTCTTTACCACAAGTATGACCTGCGTGGTGCCGTGAGCGACGACGTGACGAGCAAAGTCCTCACCGGTCTCATCGGGCAAAGGCGCGTTGATGACGACTACGTCAAAGTGCTGTTCGAGAACGAGTCGTCGCGCATGCGCGCATGAAGATGACGTCACGATGTGAGGTACCGAAGTACTTCGCAGCATATCTGCGAGCAGAGCGGTGCTCTTCTCTGCATATGAGAGGATCAGTGCGCGCACCTACACCACGCCAAAATACCGCTCTTGATAGAAGACTGTCTTGTTGCCGGTTGCCTTAAACTCGGTCGCCTCGGTTTTCTTGAGGGCGAGATAGTTGGCCAGTAACTCTTCGCCTACAATCTGGGCCACAAACGCGCTGCCCTCGGTACATGCGATGGCCTCATCGAGACTCTCCGGTAGCACGTCGAGTTTGTCAACGATGCCTGCATCGGCGGTATAGAGGTCGTGGTCGCAGGCAGCCGGTAGCGTCATATCCTGCTCGATACCGCGCAAGCCTGCCGCGATGACGAGCGCAAACGCCAGATAGGGGTTGGTCGCCGGATCTGGCGAGCGTAGCTCCATACGGGATTTTTCTTCGATGGCAGCCGGAATCCTCAACAACTGTGAGCGGTTGTGGTGTGACCACGATACGTATCGTGGTGCCTCAAACTCACCGAAGCGGTCATATGAGTTAGCGAGCGGATTTAAGAAGAGTGTCATCTCGCGTGCTTTATCGAGCACGCCGGCGATAAAGCTCTCAGCGACCTTCGAGCGACCTTCGCCGATGTCTTGGAAGATATTGGTGCCGTTTTGCGCCAATGAAAGGTTGATATGTAGACCACTTCCGGCGGTATTGGGAAGAGGTTTAGGCATGAAGGAAGCAAAGAGCCCGTTGCGCATGGCAATCGCTCTGACGACCGACTTAAAGGTCTGCAGATTGTCGGCGCAGGTAAGTGGATCGTTTGAAGCAAAGACGATCTCATTCTGTCCCGGTCCCTGCTCGTGGTGCGAGGTCTTTGGCCGGAGCCCCATCTCCTCAAGCGTCAGGCATATCTCGCGGCGCATGTCTTCGCCACGATCGAGCGGCGAGATATCGAGGTAGCCACCGCGATCAAGCGTCGCGTTCGTCACCTCACCATTCTCGTCGGTTCGGAAGAGATAGAACTCGCACTCGGAACCAATCTTACATAGATATCCTTTGCTCTCGACCTGTTCGATGGCACGTTTGAGAAGAATGCGTCCATCGTGCGAAAACGCTGAGCCGTCGGGATTTTTAATGTCGCAGTAAAAACGCGCAACGCGGCCGGGACCGGGGCGCCACGGCAGTACCGTCAGCGTCGCCGGGTCAGGGAAGAGCAGCAGATCCGAGCGGGTGACATCACGAAAACCCTTAATCGCGTGTGCGTCGAACGAGACGCCATACGCAAAGGCGAACGGTAACTCGTCGGCCATAATCGAAATATTTTTCTGCTGTCCCAAGATATCGCAGAATCCCAACCGTACGAACTTGATGTCGTTTTCTTGGACAAACCCCAGAACCTCATGTGCCGTTGTGTTCATAGTGTGACCTCCTCATATCCCTACGTTCTATTCTACCGTGACGCTTTTTGCAAGATTACGCGGTTTATCTATGTCGAGACCTTTATTGGCAGCGACGTAGTAACTAAAGAGTTGCAGAGCGATAATCGAGAGCGACGGCGAGAACAACTCGTTTATCTCTGGCAAGGAAATGAGCGAGAGCCTGTCGTCGGGTTCAGAGGAGCCGTCACCGAATTCTCCTACGCTCTTCTTCGCTTCAGGGTTGTTGCTGATAAGGAGTACCTTGGCACCTCGGCTGATAACCTGCTCGGCGTTGCTCATAATCTTGCGATAGAGCGAGGCGCAGTTTGCAATCGTGACGACGAGCGTATCTTCTTCGATTAATGCCATCGTACCGTGTTTGAGCTCGCCGCCGGCGTACGCCTCGGAGTGGATGTACGATATCTCTTTGAGCTTGAGCGAACCCTCCAGTGCGATGGCGTAGTCGATATTGCGACCGATGAAGAAGATGCTCTTAGAGCCGACCGATTCCGACGCATATTTCTGGATTGCGCCGATATGTTCCAGTATTTCTGCTATCTTGTCGGGTAATGCGGCGATATCGTCACGTAGACTCTGGCGTACTTCGTCTGTGACGTTTTCGCGCTTTGTGGCGAGCTCGAGGGCTAGCAGGTAGAGTACGATAAGCTGGGCTGAGAATGCCTTCGTTGTTGCCACGGCAATCTCGGGGCCGGCTATCGTGTAGAGACAGAAATCCACCTCTTTTGCGATGGTGCTCCCGACGACGTTTACGATAGCCAGTGTGGCGGCCCCCTTAGACTTCGCTTCGCGCAGTGCGGCGATGGTGTCAGCCGTCTCGCCCGATTGACTAATCAGTATGACGAGCGTTTTTTCATCGACGATGGCGTCTTTGTAGCGAAATTCACTGGCAAGCTCCACCTCAACCGACATACGGCACAGCTGCTCAAACACGTATTTTGCCACGACGCCGGCGTTATAGGCCGAGCCACACCCTGCGATGACGACCTTATCGAAGTTTGCGATATCGAGCTTCTCGATGATGCGCGCATTCTCCCCATCATCGGCAAAGGACTGAACAGTATCGCGCACGACCTTTGGCTGTTCCATAATCTCTTTGAGCATGAAGTGCGGGTAGCCACCCTTTTCCGCGCTGTCAAAGCTCCAGGTAATCGTCTCGAGCGTCTTCTCAATCGGCTCCTTGTCGAGATTGAAGAACTGTACGGAATCCTTGCGCAGCATCGCAATCTCTTTGTCGTCAAGGTAGTAGACTTTGTCGGTATCGGTAAGCACGGCCGGCACATCGGATGCGATGAACTGCCCGTGCTCAGAGACGCCGATGATGAGCGGATTGTCTTTACGAAACGCGATGAGGGTATCGGGTTCGTCGAGGCACATGATGCCGCAGGCATACGAGCCCTCCAGAGCGGTCGAGAGATGGATAACGGTATCGAGCAAATCGCCGTTATAGTAATACTCGGCGAGTTGCGCGATAACCTCGCTATCGGTCTGTGAGGCGAACTCGATGCCCCGATGCTCGAGACGCTCCTTAAGCTGCTGGTAGTTCTCGATGATACCGTTGTGTACCACAACGATCTTGTTCTGGCTTCCGACATGAGGGTGCGAGTTAACGTCAGATGGCTCCCCGTGGGTTGCCCAGCGCGTATGCCCGATACCCATATGGCTCGCCAGAGAATGCCCCGCCAGCTGTTTTTCGAGCTCAGACAGGCGGCCCTTGCACTTCACGATGTCGAAGCTGTCTGCACCATATACGGCTATACCGGCCGAATCGTATCCGCGATATTCGAGCTTTTTCAGACCCTCAACGATGATAGGAACGGCGTTCCTATCGCCGACATATCCGATGATTCCGCACATATCTCTGCTCCCTAGTTAGCCGTGTACAGTTGTTTATAAGGGTTCTTCGCGTTGGGTTTGAGCACGTAGAACCTTTCGGCCATAAGCGTCTTTGCATCGTAATCAAAGGAGCAGGCAAACTCTGCAACGAGGGGCGCAATCTCGTGCAAATCATCGCCGGTAGCGGTGGCTACCGTGACCTGTGCGGGCAGGTTGGTCGGTTCTTTATCGGTACGTATGAGAATTTTACCCCCATGCATGCCCGTTCCCGCAAAGTCGCCGAGGGGAACCCCCTCAATCCCGATGCCGAGTATCACGATACGTCCTCCGGCAAGATATTCCCCCGGAAAACTCCCCACTTTGCCGCCAACGACGATGGCGGGCTGCTTATCCTGATACTCCTTCATGTGAATACCTGTCCGGTATCCTGTGTTACCACGTACGAATATCTTACCACCTCGCATGGCGTAGCCGAGCGCATCGCCCGCATTACCATGTACGATGATTTGACCGTCGTTCATCGTGTCACCAACGGCATCCTGCACGTTGCCATGAACCTCGATAACGCCGCCATCAAGGTAGGCACCCAGAGCATTACCCGGTGTGCCGGTGATGGTGACGGTACCCTCTTTGCGTTTGCTTGCGATGAACCGCTGTCCGCAACAGTCGTCTATCGAAAGGTCGCCGGAGGTGGCTTTAATCTGCTCGTTAAGCTCCTTAAAGTACATGGCGCGCGCTGATATCTGCTTACTCGCCGGCATGCTTGACCCCCAGTATCGTGAGTTCTCTGTCATTGAGGCCTACGCCGCGCAGCATGAGGCGATTGCCCTTGAGGCTCTCGATAGCGTTAATGCCCATGCCACCCATCATTTCCTTGATTTCATGTTGCCATGCAGTCAATAGGTTGACGAGTCGTTGCGTGCCAATATCGGGGTCGAGTCGCTCGACGAGCTTAGAATCCTGCGTTGCGATACCTCGGTTACACTTCCCGGTGTGGCAGTTGCGACACAGATGGCAGCCCAACGCGAGAAGTGCTGCGGTTCCTAGGTAGACGGCATCGGCACCCAGCGCCACGGCTTTGACGACATCGGCGCTTGAGCGGATGCTGCCACCGACAACGACCGATATCTTGTCTCGAATTCCTTCGTCTCGCAGTCTTTGATCGGTTGCGGCAAGGGCGAGCTCAATCGGGATGCCAACATGATCACGCAGGCGTGTTGGTGCCGCACCGGTGCCTCCGCGAAAACCATCAATAGCGATAACGTCGGCACCGCTTCGCGCAACACCACTTGCGATGGCGGCGACGTTATGAACGGCCGCAATCTTAACGATGATCGGCATACGGTAGTCGGTCGCTTCCTTGAGCGAGTGGACGAGTTGCCACAGATCCTCAATCGAGTAGATGTCGTGGTGTGGTGCGGGCGAGATAGCATCATTTCCTTGCGGTATCATGCGCGTACGAGAGATGGCATCGTCGATTTTTGCGCCCGGCAGATGCCCGCCAATACCCGGCTTTGCGCCTTGGCCCATTTTGATCTCGACGGCGGCCCCGCCGTTAAGATACTCAGGGTGGACCCCGAAGCGCCCCGAAGCGACCTGCACAATCGTGTTGGCACCGTAGCGGTACAGATCTTCGTGCAGCCCGCCTTCACCAGTGTTGTAGAAAATGCCGAGCTCTTCGGCTGCACGCGCTAAGCTCTCGTGTGCGTTGTAACTTATCGAGCCATAGCTCATCGCCGAGAACATCATCGGCATAGACAGTGCGAGCTGAGGCGGAAGGTTGTCGATGAGTCTGCCGGTGGCATCGCGCTCGATGACGTGCGGTTTTGCACCGAGGAAAACCTTCGTTTCCATCGGCTCACGCAGAGGGTCGATAGAGGGGTTGGTAACCTGCGAAGCGTTGAGCAAAAGCTTGTCGAAGTACACGGGATAGTCGGCCGGACTGCCCATGCTCGAGAGCAACACTCCGCCGGTCTCAGCCTGGCGATGGATTTCATCGATGGTACGTTTGTCCCAGTGTGGCGCCATTACGACTCGCCCCTCGATGTGCTTTTGTTGAGGCGTACGATGACCGGCTCGCCGCCTTCGGGTGCCCATACCGTGTCGAGGTTCGGTTCGATGATGCGGATGGCTGCTTCTTCGCTCGCCACATAGACTCTCTCGTCCTTTTCGCCGACGACCATACTGCGCAGTTTGAGGCGGTCGTTAAGTGCCATCATGCCGTTCTCAAAGCCCACAATTATTGAGAATGGGCCGGTGATAAGCTGGGCTGCGAACTGAACACGCAGGTACTCGTGCCACGCTTTTTCCTCGGGCGGCATGGCATCTATCGTCTGCCAGAACGGGGCGGCGATAACGGCGGCGATTTCATCGAGTGTGAGCTCTTTTTTACGATGAAGGTAATCGATGATATAGGTGATGACCTCGGTGTCGGTCTGGAGCGCACAGGTATAGCCGTACTGCTCGATGGCGCGCCGGTTGGCATCGTACGATGAAATCTCGCCATTGTGCGCGACCGCCCAATCGAGCAGAGCGAAGGGGTGCGCGCCGCCCCACCAGCCGGGAGTGTTCGTTGGGTAACGCCCGTGCGCGATAAAGCACCAGCCCTCGTACTCTTCGAGGCGGTAGAAGCGTCCGACATCCTCAGGAAAGCCGACCGCCTTGAACACACCCATGTTCTTGCCGCTCGAAAACACGTACGCGCCGTCGATGGTGGCGTTGATGCGAAATACGCACTGTACGACAAACTCGCGTTCATCGAGGTCACCTTCGGTCAACTTGGCCGTCGAGGGAGCCACGAAGTAACGCCAGATAAGCGGCTCGTCGGCTATCTCTTTGACTTTATGTGTGGGAATGTTTGAGCACTCGACGATGTCGAAGTGGCGCTCCAAGAACTCCTCGCAGGCGCGCTTAGCGAGCGTTGACTCATAGAAGATGTGCAGAGCGTAGTAGTCGCGATAATCGGGATAGATACCGTATGCCGCAAACCCGCCGCCCAGGCCGTTAGAGCGATCATGCATGACGGCGATAGATTCGATGATGGCCTCGCCATTCATACGAGCACCGGTCTTATCGATGATGCCGGAAACAGAACATCCGGCCGGTATTCGTATGTCACCTTCGCGTTGCACCTGTACTGTCTACCTTTCTCCATGAAAAAACGCCCACCGCACGGCACCAATACGCCGTCCAGTGAACGCCTTTGTTCACGGACACCAGTATACACTAAAATCTAACGATACGGGAGATGTTGCCTTTCTGCATTTGTTACTCTCATTTTTTGTCGAGCCTTAGCAAAACTTAATTTTTCCCGGCTCCGCGTCTCAAGTAACAAAAGTATGTTACAATTTGGTGGCGATTGTAGTGTGGTAAGCAGAGAATGGGTACTGCATGGCGAGGGCACCAGTTTTTCTGAAAGAATCCCGCCTTTACGTGGCACTTTTTTGCGTTGCGCTGTTTGAAGAAGTTACGCCATGACTCAGCGCCACACCTCGCGCATAGCACTCTTTCTCGTACTGACCCTTCTCTTCTCCACCATCCCCGCCCAAGCCTTTGCCCTCATTGAGACCGGTCTCGGTCTCTTGCAAGATACCCGCTTTGAGCACCCACGCACCCTCACTCCTCCCGAGCGCAATCGCCCCGAGCGTACGCGTGAGCTCCGCGCACCAATAGCCGATGAGAGCGAAGATCCTTCCACGGCTCTGTATGGTGAGCCGGTCGAAGTACATGAGTTTGAAAAGGTCTATCGCACCGGCCCCAATCGCTTTCAATCGGTTTTTTCTGACACTCCTAACACGTATCGTGATGCGCACGGTAACGAGCACATAATTGATAACACACTCGAAGAGATAGATCCTCTTTTTGGCGCGGCATATCTTGAAAATGCTGCTAACAGCTATAGCGTCAAGATTCCGCTTGCAATCGATGAGCGCCACCCTGTCACCTACGAAAAGGATGGCATAAAAATAGCACTCAGCCCTCTTGGCGGGGATTATTCGCGTGCGGTTGCACATGAAAACGCGGTGCTCTTCAACGAAATCTATGAGGGTATCGATGTGCAATACACGGTACGTGAAACCTATGTTAAAGAAGACATCATCTTAAACTACGCCACCTCCCGCAATGTCTTTGAGTATCGTCTCACCCTTGACAAGGGCGCGCGCGCCAAGCTGCACGATAACACCGTGCGCATCTATGACAGTACCGCAAGCGATGACGAAGATGCTGAGGGCGATGGTGCTGAACCTATCTTTGTCTTAAGCGCGCCTCACATGACCGACTCTAACGCGATATCAAGCGCAGATATTACGCTCACGCTTGAAGCACGTGGCGCAGAATACGTGCTCACCGTCACCGCTGATAATGAGTGGCTACAAGATCCTGCCCGCACCTTCCCAGTCTTTATTGACCCGACCGTGACAGTAGGTCCTGTCGTCTCAGCGGTATTAATTGAGGCTCCGCCAGGGCGCTATTCGGATCAAGGGTATGGGTATATCGGACACACTAATTCCACCGTCATTGGAGTGCCTGGAGTTACCTTTGGGCGCTCTCGCATGATGGTGGCCATCCCTCATGCGGCTTATAGCACCATTCCTGCACACGAAGCGCGCATCGAAAGCGCGTATCTGCGCATGTATCAGTATGGACACTGGGATGGTAATACGCAGTTTATGAGTGTAGCACCGGATACGGACTGGAATGTGGAGTCTGTCGTATTTAACAATGCCGTCAATATGAACGCCACCATCACCGGTCCTGGCGCCATACTTCCTTCAGGAAACGGCTACAAATACTTCGATATTCGAGATGCCATCAACAACTGGATGCATAACCTTACGCCTAACTTTGGAATCATGGTTATGGCGACTGACGAGATGAGTACCGGAGGTGCCTTTTTTACGGCGTATTCAGCCGCTGCCAAGCCAGGACAAGGTGGTTTTACTACCGATATGGCACCTCACGTTATCGTTAACTGGATTGTGCCTGATCCGGTAGCGGTAGACTATCCGCTTGATAATACCACCCTTACCCTTCGTCCCTTTGTCCTATCTACCGTAACCGGACGCCTTAACGTGCGCGCAATCTCTGTGGACGGTATTGCAACGCCTGGCTCTTTGGTGGCCTACCGGCTCAGTGATGCAAGCAAAAACTACTCAGGCCTTTCTGCGGCAAGCTATACGCTGCGCTTTCCTAACTCCTCTGCCTTTGAGACTTCTTTTCCGACAGGCACCACGAGATATCGTGACAAATTCGGCAACTGGCAGGCAGCTCTTCCTTTCACTAACCCCACCTTCAATGAACTCTATCGCTTTCATGCGCGCCCCACGCTTGATGGGACAAGCTGGGGGGCTGAGCGAGCTAGTGAGCGCTTTGCGATATATCAGGTAAAGCAGTTTGACACTCTGCCAAAGATTGCGAACCACTACGGCATTCCGATAAGTCAAATCGCCTTTGATAATCGCATTCGTGATATGTTGATGGTTGAAGGCAACACGCTTTTTATCAGAAATCCTGGGCAAAATGCAAACAACCCCTACAATCCGGCTCCCTTAAGTGATGCTGACAAGCGCTATATTGACTCGCTTCTGATGGGCAGAGGGCTTCACTGTGAGTTTGGCTTTGACCCTATTAACTTAAATACCGGCAACTTCTTTATGGAAACGGTGGACGCAGAGTTTGGTGACAGCGAGCCCTTTAGCATCACGCGTACCTACAACTCAAAGCGCAGTCGCTATAACTCGGTCTTTGGGCGTGGTTGGGAGTTTGAGTACGCAGAAGCAATCTCGCGTCGCGCTAACAACAACATCTCCTACATGAGAGGGGATGGCTCCCTCGTTGAGTTTGAATATCTCGATGATACTACCTACCGAGCACCGGAGGGGTATCCCTTAGTGCTCACACCCATTGCCGTGGCAACGAGAAATCACACTGACACTATCGGACATAATGTCGTGGGCGATGCGTGGTATAACAACTATCAGGCGGTCGTGCGCACCACCCCTTATACGGTCTATGAGTACGAGATAGCTGATGGAAGCGGCACGGTAAAGCGCTTTAGTCCGACCGGCACGCTTACCTCTGTGCGAAATGTGCGTGGAGAGACAACCACGCTTGCCTATGACGCTAACTCAAATCTGACGTCAATCACCTCACCTACCGGACTTCGCTATCAGATCATCACACGTGCAGATGGCAAGATTGAGCGTATCACGCTCCCAAACGGCGGCACACTTCGCTACACCTATAATTCTGTTGGCGAGCTTATATCTTACATCGATGCGCTGGGAAACCAGACGCGCTATGACTACGATACGGCTCACCGCCTCATCTCGTTAGTCGATCCGAATGGGGATACGCAGATTGTTAACACCTACGATGATGAGGGTCGCGTTACTGCTCAGATCGACCCTAACGGCGGTCAGTCCACCCTCGAGTACGCGCCCGGCAAGACCACCACTGTTGACGCAGCCGGCAACAAAACGGTCTATCTTTATGACGAGCAATACCGCACACGCGAAGTTCGTTTTCCAGACGGTAGCACCGAGACGCATGAATATGAAGATAACCTGCGCATCTCATCGACCGACCGCGCGGGAAATACCACGCGCTATCTCTATGACGATAAGGGAAACATCACGCATGAGAGCCGCTTTGATGGGCTTACTTCAATCTTTGAATACAACGAACACGCACAAATCGTGCGCGAGATAGATTTTGATGGACACGTCACCGAATATATCTATGACACGAGCCGTAATCTTACTGAAGTGTGGCGTCAAGGAGTGCTTGAACGTGCTTACACCTATGACGAGCACCACCGTATCACTCGTGAGATCGATGCGCTTGGCGCGAGCACGACCTTTACCTACAGTGGTCTTAACAAAACACCTGTCACCATCACTGACGCCCTTGGTAATACCACCACCCAACACTTTGATACCACCCAACAAATAACCGCCATCACCGATGCTTTGGGTAACACCGAGCGTATCTACTATGATCTAAGTGGCGGGGAGATTGCGCGAGAAGACGGTGAGGGCAACCGCACCGAATACATCTTTGGGCCGGCAGGAGAAGTCACCTCTTCAGTTGATGGGCGCGGCGAAGCGATGAGCTTTACCTACGATGCTTTTGGCAATATGCTGAGCGCACATGATGGTGCCGGCACGCGCCTGAACATGACCTATGACACATTAAGTCGCAAGATATCTGAGAGTGATGGGGATGGCAATACCACCCATTTTGAATATGATACGCAAGGAAATATTGTGGCCGAGACTCTTCCCAATGGCGCGCGTATTGTGCGCACCTTCGATGAGCTTGGCAATATGCTTACCGAAACCGATGCGCGCAAAGCTACCACAACCTACACCTATGATCTTCGCACCAACCAAATAACGTCCATTACTAACGAGTATGGTGCTATTACCACCTTCGAATACGATGAGGTCGGCTTGCCGCTGCGTCAAACCGACAGCCTTGGCGCCGTTACCACGTTTGAATATGATACCCGTCGCCGCCTTGTCAAAGTCACAGAACCTGACGGTCTTGAAGTGACCTACCACTATGACGAGGTAGATAACCTCACGACTATCTCAGACAGTGCGAGTCGGGTCACCAGCTTTGAGTATGACGTAGTAGGGCAGCTCATAGCAACTATTGACCCACTCGGTGCTAGGAGCGAATACCTCTATGACGGGGCAGGAAGGCTTGTCAGCACAATCGATGCGCTTGGAGCTGAAACACGCGTAGTTTATGACGCAGCTGGGCGTGCAACTGAAGTTATCGACGCGCTTGGCAACAAGACTGAAGTTATCTATGATAAGTCAGGAAACATCACTGCACACATTGACGGGCGCGGAGCGGCACGCGAGTTTGCCTATGACGCTCTTGGCCACACCATTCAAGAAACTAACTCCTATGGTGCTGCTCACACCTTTGACTACACCTTAGGCGAGCTTGTCGAGCGCACCACAGATCCCTTCGGTGCTACCACCACCTACATCTATAACCCGCTTCGCCTGCTTGCAGGCATCGTGGATGATCAGGGAAACATCACCTCTTTTGAGTACAGTGCCGCCGGAGATCAGACGAAAACTACGCTCGCTAGTGGGGCAGAGTATGAGAGCGAATACGACAAGCTTGGGCGCCTAGTGCGCCAAAAGAGCGCACAAGGGCTTGTGACAGAATACGAATATGACGCGCAAGATCGCATCGTACACACCTCAAATAACGTAGGAGAAGAGAGTCACTACACTTACAATGCGGCCGGAGATGTTGAGCGCGTCACTGATGCGCTTGGGCGCAGCGAGACATATGGATATGACCGTGCGCGCAATATCGTATCTGTCACCGGCTTTGATGGCAATACCACACGCTATGACTATGATCTGGCCGACAACCTTGTCCGCACCACACGTGCTGACGGCACACGCACAGACTACATCTATGATGCGCTCGGCAATCTCACGTCAGTGAAAGATGAGGTATACCGCACATGGGAACATCTCTATGATGAGCTCGGACGCATCACAAAGACCGTTGATCCGCTCGGAAGTACTGAGAGCTTTGAGTATGATGAGGTCGGCAATGTGATAGCTCACATTGACCAGTTGGGAAGGCGCAGCGTAGCTGAGTATGATGAGGCAGGAAACGTCGTGCGCAGAGCTGACAGACGCGGTGAAGTCACTGAAGTGAGCTATGACGTACTCTCTCGCCTCATCTCGCACACTGCTCCTGACGGAGGTGTCCAAGAGGTTCTCTATGACAGTCTTGGCAATGCTATCAAGTATCGAGATGAGCTCGGCGAGGTTACTGAATTTACGTACGATGAAATCGGTAATCTGGTGCATGCTCTGGCACCGAATGGGGCAAGCACGCACTACGAGCGCGACGCTGGTGGCAATGTGGTGCGCGAGATTGACGCACTTGAGTTTGAGACGCACTATACCTACGATGCGAAAGATCGTCTTACCTCGCGCACGCTCCCTAATAAGGGGCGCTATACGTATACGTATGACAAACTCGGACGCATCGAAAAAACGACCGCGCCAGGAAAGATGAGTAGAGAATATATCTATGACACACGCGGCGATGTCGTGCGTGAAGTTGACCAGTCGGGGCGTGTGAGCGCCTACACCTATGATACGATGAGACGCCTTACTTCACACACCAATCCAGAAGGTGCGCGCGAAGAGATACGCTATGATACGCATGGCAATGTAGCGAGCACGCTCTCTGCTCTTGGGGCACGCACGACCTTTATCTATGATGCGCTTGATCGCGTCGTGCAACGTATCACGCCAACAGGACTTACGACACACATGAGCTATGACAGGGCAGGAAACGTCGTGCGCAGCACCCAAAACGGTGGGCGCGCCACAACTTTTGACTACGACGAAGAAAACAACCTTATCCGCGAGACTAATGCGCTGGGGGCCGTTAAAGCGCACACCTATGATGCGGTAGGTCGCCTGAGCACTACCACTAATGCTTTGGGACATGCGCGCAGCTTCGAATATGACGTGCGCGGTCAGCTTACACGTATGAGAAATGAGCGCGCCGGTGAGCAGAGCTTTGTCTATGACAGTGTTGGCAACATCACCTCGATGCAAGATGAAACCGGACGTGAGCGCGACTTTACCTATGATGCGTTGGGGCGCTTGAGTGGCGTGAGTGAAGGAGACATCGAGACGACGTATATGTATGACAGCGTCGGTAACATCACGCGCCAGACCGATGGCCGTGGTAACACCACCCACTTCACCTATGATGAAGCAAGCAGGCGCACGTCAATGACCGATGCAGAAGGTGCCACTCAGCGCTTTTCGTATAACCGCGAGGGCAATCTCTCACGCACGACATACGCAGATGGCTCTCAGATCACCTATGACTACAATAAGCTCGATGAGCTGACGATGCGCAGTGCGGCTGATGATTCCGGAGCACTCTACGCCTTTGATGCAGCGGGCAGACGCATCTCGATGCAAGATGCACACGGCACGACAAGCTACGAATATGATAGTGCCGGGCGTATTGAGCGTGTTATCACCGAAGAAGGGGAGGCAGTTAGCTACTCTTATGATGTTTTTGGTAACGTCAGCTCGCTTACCTACCCAGACGAGACGAGCGTCTACTACCTCTATGACATGCTCTCTCGCCTGACAACGGTCATTGATCGCGAAGGCGGCGCTACGACGTATCGTTATGATAAGGCTGACAACATGGTTGGCGTCAATCGCGCCAATGGCACTTCAGCGACACTCGAATATGACGCAGCAGGCAACACAACGAAGCTCGTTAATTTTGCCAGCGATGGCAGCGAGATATCATCGTTTAGCTACACGCACGATTTGAGTGGGCGCATCACAAGCGAGACAAGCATCCAGGATGGCAAAAGAGTACAGCGCTCCTTTGGGTATGACGAGCGCGCTCAACTGACAAGTGTCAGTGAGCTCGAGGGCTTTTTGCTGCGCGAGATTGACTACGCCTATGATGAGGCGGGAAATCGTGTGCGGCAGAGCATTAAAGAGACCGGTGCAGTCGTTGAAGTGATTGATTATGTCTACGATGATGCTAACCGCCTCTTACAAGAAACCAGCAGTGTGCACGGTGAGACGATCTATTCTTATGATGCGCGCGGAAATCGGGTGCGGGAGTACTCAGAGGGTCAGACGCGTGTGTATACCTATGACCTTGAAAATCGCCTAGAAGCGGTGCATGTAGGCGGCACGCTGCTCTTTGCTGTTCTCTATGATGGGGATGCTAACCGTATCTTTAGCGCTCAGCGAAACGCTGATATCACCGACAGCTGGACTCACGGCACCGACAGTGATGAGGTGCGTGGCGGTGCTTCTTTTATTGCGAATAGATGGCAAGACTTTATTGCACGCTTCGAATACTTTATCTCAGAGTTTTGGTATGGCTTTGGCCAAGGTGTCTCTCAGATCTGTGCCAATGGCGCTCATGTTAGCCGCATGCTCTATCTTAACTGGGATGATATCGCCAGACGCTACTACACCCAACCGCGAACTGAGAGTGAAGTGCATGACAGCAGTAAGGCAGAGCGTGCGCACAATCTTGCTGACAGCGTCTTTATTCCAGCAGGAGTATCATCAGCTACGCGTCTTGACTATGAGCTCACGACCTACGTCAACGACGTTAACGTGACTCACACACGCACGCTTGCTGAGATAGACTCACGCGGCCAGTATCGAGACATCTATGAGTACGGTGCGGGCACAAGCTATGTGGGAGCAGAGAGCTATGCGGGTAGCGGCATACTTGGCCCTCCCGCAGCTTCAAGTGCCTCTGTAGGCGCACAGGGTGCCCTGAGCCTGAGTAGCGAGTTTACGAATGCATATGGCAGCGCTACCCCTGCCGCTGACTACGGCATCAGCGCATTGCTTGCCCATACCTCACAGGCAGGTACCAACGCCTCAGCGGTGCGCCAGATGTATGCCTTTGACGGACGCGGCTCAGTGGCTCACATGACCGACATGGCAGGTTTTGCACAGGCAAGCTATACCTACGATACCTTTGGTGCTGCCACTGTCTCAGGTACTACCACTAACCCCTATGCCTTCAACGGCGAGAGGGTAGACCGCACCACTGGCTTGCAGTATCTGCGCGCCCGCTACCTTGACATGGGCGCGGGTCGCTTCGTCACTCAAGACACCTATCTGGGCACACTGACCGAGCCCCTCTCACAGAATCGCTTCACCTATACCCTCAACGACCCACTCAACTACGTGGACCCTAGTGGACGGTGCTACTACGACAAGAATGGAAATTGGAGACACGACAACTGGCATGCTCCCGGTAGGTGTCCGGTCAGACAACCACCGTTTCCTGCTCCGTTTAATCCAAAATGGCCACAGCCCCTTAATGGCTTTCCTATGCCGGGAACGCCCGCTCCGGCACAGGCTCCCTATCGCATCGCGGATGCTATTAACATGATGAGAAGTAAGTTTTGTAATATTATAACAACGATAACACGTGTGGCATCAGGAGGGGCAACAAATCAAGACAGACAAGGAATGGCGGGTGGAATAATGGTAATAAGCATGGTATTAGTTACCGCACCGCTACCTCCTATGGCGTTGATCACGGCTCCTATTGCCGCTGACGGTGCGGATAGAGTACAAATTGGGCTTGGCCGATACGATGAAGATTACGTCACCACGCTACACCAAATACTTAGAGCAGATAGTTTTGCGGACGGAGCAACAGTGTATGCTCAGACCGTAAGCATGAGCGTACTCACAAGAATGGTCAGTGGAGAAATTAATCCTTTTGCATGGATTAGGTGGTAGCAACCAAAATGCATCTTAGCTATGAGATTGACAAGCACGATTCCAATCTTGTTTGGAGGCATTATCGCTATACGTATGTAAACGATCATTATGGCAATGTTGGCAAATACTGGTTAAGATTCTTCGGGATTATAATTTTTATGGTAATTGTTACTTCGATGTATGTTTACGTTTTCCCCCTAGGACGCAATCTCCAAGAAGGCCGACTAGGGTTTGGTAGTATCGTCTTTGTATGTATGATGGCAGTAGTAGCGACCTGTCCATTCTGGAAAAAAGCAATAGATTATCAAAGCCAAAAGGGGCGCTTTCTCGACAGGTACCAAGTGCCAATCGATGCAGTAGTGTCAAATGATGGCATCTCAGTTAAACGTGGCGCAGAAGACATACACGATATTGCATGGAAAGACATCCTTTCGTATCAATGGTATAAGCATCTACTCTTTATCGAATACGGCGAGTACTACAATTACCTCGTTATCCCCGAATCAACATTTGCATCTGAGGAGCAAAAAGAATATCTCTGGTGTTTACTCGAAGAAAACGTAGAGGAAGTATAATCGTGGTTGACACCTACGACAGTGTCAGCAATCTCACGCGCCAGACCGATGGCCGTGGTAACACCACCCACTTTACCTATGACGAGGCAAGAGGGAAAATGAACATGACACTCTATTATTCTTTGACCCCTGAAGAGCTTGATGAATATTTTTCGGCTCGTAGTCGCGTTTTTGTTGCAGGGAAAAAGATACCAACGATTGTGATTTCGGGGTATCTTATAGGAGTATTAGCTCTTTGGCTCATCGGATTGTTGAACCAAAAAATCGATTTTATCGAGAGCTTAATTCTTTTGGTTGTAACTCTCTTTCTTGTAGCGCCCATACTCCTTGGGCTGCAGACGAGGAAAACTTTATCCGAAATCATATATGGCGATTGGATGTCTCCGACCGAATTAACAATTTCAGCACACGGGATATCTGTACTATTTGCAGCCAAACAACGTAGACACCCGAAACAATCGAAGCCAATTCCTTGGGAGAAAGTGCGCAATATCGACAACGAAGAAAAATTTTTGTGCATCTTGCATGGATACCCTAAGAAGCGGATTATTATTCCTAAATCTGCCTTCAGCACACAAGAAGAGATCGATAAGTTTATAACGATTTGCAGTGAGTATATGAACCGGTGTCACGGCATACATGCAAACTGTGAGTGGGCATGAGTACACTCATGAGAGCGGTCACCAAAGAGACCGGTGCAGTCGTCGAAGTGATTGATTATGTCTATGATGATGCTAACCGCCTCTTGCAAGAAACCAGCAGCGCACATGGTGAGACGACCTATTCTTATGATGCGCGTGGAAATCGAGTGCGGGAGTACTCCGATGGTCAGACGCGTACACACACCTATGACCTTGAAAACCGCCTAGAAGCGGTGCA
>Ga0099364_10000200_pt1 | contig 100486 bp, 87 predicted proteins | sample TergutTh196P3_FD_73070 | JGI IMG/M metagenome (GOLD analysis project Ga0099364, IMG submission 73070) | Microcerotermes parvus P3 segment gut microbial communities from Pointe-Noire, Republic of the Congo - Th196 P3 | ecosystem: Host-associated > Arthropoda: Insects > Digestive system > Gut ...
TTGAAGAAGACCACGTTTTATCGGCTTTTGAGGGAGCATCGAGCAAAGAAGGGCAAAAAATAAGGTTCGCAAAGGTGTACCTTTACGAACTTTGTTATTATGGAATAATTTTACATAAAAATAATCATTTTGTCAAGCTTTTCAAGAAAAATTTGTAAATAATGCACATATATTGTCAGCTTTATTTGTGATATACGACCTTTCCGTAAAGGTACACCTTTACGGAAAAATAATTAACACTTGGGAGGAAACGAAATGAAAAAACGTATTTTATCAACTATTATCGCGGCGGCGGTAATTTTCTCATTGTCGGCGTGGTTGACGATAATAACAAGAGCGAGCGACACTTACCCCACCCCCGCAGGGTTTAACGACAATGACTATCAAAAGTTGGTATCATTCGCATTACAGGACGATAATTTGACTAAGTTAGGGTGGACTTTAGACGACCTCGCCACATGGACGGGGATTACTTGGACTTCTTGGACTTATGATGAATCAGAAATTAGGGTTTCAGACATACATCTTTACTCTAAGCAATTATCCGGAAAGCTTGATGTGTCTGATTTTACCGCGCTTATTTATTTGGAAGCACCTCTTAATCAACTCACCGAGCTTGACGTGTCAAATAACACAAATCTTTTTCGATTACTTTTAGTAAATAATCAACTTACCGAGCTTGATGTTTCAAGTAACACAGAACTTAGGCAATTGTATGTAATAAATAATCAACTTACCGAGCTTGATGTTTCAAGTAACACAGAACTTATGACCTTGGATGTATTAAATAATCAACTTACCGAGCTTGATGTGTCAAAAAATACCGCGCTTATGAGTTTGAATGTAACGATTAACCAACTCTCCGAGCTTGATGTTTCAAAAAATACCGCGCTTACGAATTTGTGGGCATGGGATAACCAACTCTCCGAGCTTGATGTGTCAAAAAATACCGCACTTAGGGGTTTGAATGTAACGAGTAACCAACTCACCGAGCTTGATGTATCAAAAAATACTTTGCTTGAGAAACTTACGGCAACGAATAACCAACTCTCCGAGCTTGATGTATCAAAAAATACAAGGCTAACAGAGTTGGATTGCTCTGATAACCAACTCACCGACATCTCTTCGTTTGAAGATTTAGAAAATCTTATTTTTGTTGATGTGAGAAATAATTTTTTAGACTTAAACAGCGAACCGGTAAAAGCTTCAATAACTAAAATACAAGCAACAGTTGACAAGAACGGTGGGACGTTTGAGTACTCTCCCCAAAACACTATCAACGAACCCGATGAATCTAACACTTTAGATAATGTAATAGAAAACGCTCTCAAAGGCGATAATCCCCGAATCGTCCTTGATGAAGACACAGGAAGCGTTATATCCGAAGACGCACTCGATATGATTAAAGACAGTGATAAGGTTGTTGAAATTGAGCTTGAAAGCGGCTTAGTCATAACAATAGACCCCGATAGCATCACAAATAACGCAAAGGCTATTGACCTCAATATTGAAATAGCACTGACAAGTACAGGAAATCAAATCCCCGGCGTCCCCGCGAACACACTCGCTATTACGCCGCCGCCCACTACTCACGGTGAGTTCGGGTTTACAATTAGTTTTAACATAACAGAAGAAGAACTCTTAAACGCCGGAATTAACGGTAACGCAAGCGTGAAATTGTACTATGGTAACGCCGATGGAACATTTACAGATATGAACCAAAATATAAAACGCAACCCCGATGGTTCTATAACCGTTTCAATTTCAAAGTTCTCGTTCTATGTTCTGTCGGAATTAAATCTCGATACCACAAAACCCGAAAATAATAATAACGGCGGCAATAATTACAACCCCGGAAATTATGTCCCGTCTGTCCGTCCACCCTCGGCTATTAGTCGGGTACCTACCGCCGCAACCTCAACGACAACGCAGATTAAAGGCGACATAAACGGAGACGGCGTACTTAACGCAAGCGATGCACTCGCGATTTTAAAGCACGTATCAGGCGTTGAAAAATTAGAGGGCGACGCACTCGAAGCCGCTGATGTAAACGGCGACGGCGTAGTTAATGCAAGCGACGCACTTGAAGTTTTGAAGCTTGTCGCAGGCGCGTAGTCAGAGGTAATAGGATTATAAAACCCTTTAGGGTGAACAAAAGCGTCTGTTTTTACAGACGCTTTTGTTTATTTTGGGGGATAGTCAAACTGAACTGTAAATAACCTCACCGGTTTTAATGACGTGTTCGACAAAACCGCTTGGGTCGTAGGTTTCGTCTAACAAGTGCGGTTCAATGCCGCTAAAATCACCTTTGTCCCAACAAATACGGCTCAAATCAATACGAGCATTATACCAATCTTCGCCTTTTATATCTTTTACCAATACTGCTATATCTATATCACTCCACTCATGAGGGTTTCCGTTGACATAAGAGCCGAAAAGAATAACCTTGTCGGGATTCAAAATCTTTTTGACAGCTTCTGAATATTCGCTTGCTATTTTCCTAACCTTTGTTTTATCCAACATAGAAATTCCTCCGTTTCTTTAACTTATCTTAAATCCATTCTACCACATTCCCGCCCATAAAGTCAAGTGTTTTAATAAAACTTATCCCACACACCGACCGCCCGTTCCATTATATACTAAAGAGGTTGAGAAAATCCCCCGTGGTTGAACGGGGGAATCTGAAATTATAAAGCCGTTGTTTCCTCTTTTATAACCGCCAATTTATACCCCAAAGGCTTTAAAATTTTAATCATGCTGTTAATTTGCGGGGAGTGTGCCGCAGATTCAAGCCGTGCTATAACGGGCTGTTTTATTCCGCATAGTTCGGATAATTGCTTTTGTGTTAATCCGCTTTGCTCCCGAGCTTCAACCACGGCGCATATTAAAGATTTTTCAAGGCTTATTATTTCCTCGTCCTCGGCGGTCAAGTTTAATGTTTGGCGGTATTCTTCCCATTTTGTAGCCATTACTTACCTTTCCTTTCCAAATAATCTGCAAGGTTGCGCTTTGCTTGCTTTATTTCGCTCGGCGGGGTCTTTCGGGTTTTCTTTATGAAATGATGAAGAAGCAAAAAGACATTGTTCTTATAATATGCAAACATAATTCTGTTACTCAAGGGGCGTAGCTCCCATATTTCGCCGTCAATGTGTTTAACAACAGGCTCACCAATTCGCGTACCGTGTTCGCATAGTATATCCATATATGCAACGATTTTATTCAAGTTAATTCGTGAATCTTTGTTGATAGCGGCTTTTTGCTTCAACCCGTCTATATACTCTTTAACAGGCTTGTTTCCCTTGCTGTCCTCATAAAAATCAATATCATACATTTTTGTACACTCCTATTCTGATATTATTATAGCAAATTTGATATACTTTGTCAATAGCAAATTTGATATTATTTGAAATTTTTAATAAAAGCAGGGGCGGCGTAGTTAATGCAAGCGACGCGCTTGAAGTTTTGAAACTTGTCGTAGACGCGTAGTCAGAGGAAATAGTATTTATTTAACCCTTTAGGGTAAACAAAAGCGTCTGTTTTTGCAGACGCTTTGTTTATTTTGGGGGATAGTCAAACTGAACTGTAAATAACCTCGCCCGTTTTAATAACGTGTTCGACAAAACCGCTTGGGTCGTAGGTTTCGTCTAATAAGTGCGGCTCAATGTCATCGAAATCGTCTTTTTTCCAACGAATTTTTTGCAAAATATCACACATATCATATCGCTCTTCGTCCGCAATACCGCGAACCAACACAGCAACATCAATATCACTCCACTCATGAGGGTTTCCGTTGACATAAGAGCCGAAAAGGATTATTTTTTGAGGATTAAGAACGCTTTTTACTTCCAACGCATATTTGTCGGCTACTTCCCTAACTTTTTCTTTACAAAGCACAAGAATTCCTCCGTTTCTTTAAGTATTCGCTCACATTTTTGCGAATCAAGTTATCATCACATAAATCAAGCCAATACTCAACCTTATCAAGCATAATTCCGCTCCCTTAACTTATCTTAAATCCATTCTACCACATTCCCGCCCATAAAGTCAAGAGTTTTAATAAAACTTATCCCACACACCGACCGCCCGTAATTCTTAAAAACGGGCGGTTGGCTTTTTTGTTATAGTATATTAATACTAAAGTGAAAATATCTAAGCAAGTAAAAGGTGTTCTATAAAGATTTACCGAAGCACGAAAAAGAGCGACCATTAAAGCCGCTCATTTATCGCTGTAATGCCCTTTACAACTAAAAATCTCAATCTTACCGTCATCATGAATAATGTATGTTAGGCGGTTTTTATCGTCAATGGCTCTGCTCCATTTGCCCGACAAGTCATGTCTTAGAGGTTCGGGGTGTCCGATTCCCTCATGCCCGTTTCTGATTATGTCCTTTAAAATTTGATTTATTTTCTTTAGGGTTCGTTTGTCCTCGCTTTGCCATGAGATATATTCCTCTAAGCAGTTAAGGGTAAAACTTATTTTATCGGTCATTGACAGTCCCCCTTGTGCTTTGCTAAAAAGTCTAAGGCGCGTTGTGGAATAGCCCCTGTTTCCATAGCTTCTAATTCTGCGAAAGATAAGTCAATCGTTTCGCCACGCTCCGACTGCTCAATGCTGTGCTTTAACCTTTTCAAATTCTCGCCCGTGTAATAATCATCATATGGTTTTAGCGTAAAGGGTATGGATTGTTCACGGATTGCTTGACGAAAAAATACATTGATAGCGGAGGACATATTCAAGCCAATTTTATTAAACAGCGTTTCGGCTTCTTGCTTTATGCCCTCGTCAATGCGGATTGTTAAATTCGTTTGTGCCATGTCAAAACCCCATTTCTATAATATTTTACTTGCACTAATATTATATCATATATTATGTGCGTTGTCAATGAATATATTAATTATTTTGCAAAAACACATTCATATAACACTTTAGGGTAAAAAAAGTCAACCGTACAATTAAAACGGGCGGTTGACTTTCAGCGTACTTTACGGATATGCCGGATGAGGATATACCCGATTCAAAAAACTATTGCTTTTTTTATGATTTTGTGTTATATTTAAAAAAGTGTAAAAGGGTTCGGGCGGTATCTCGTTTCATTTTACTTTTGTGCGGAAAGGACGTGGAAAATATGATAAGTGTATTAATTGTTGATGACTCGGCTTATATGCGTACCCTAATAAGAATATCGGTGACAAAGCTCGGATTAACCGTGACAGGCGAGGCTGAAAACGGGAAAAGCGGGGTGGATATGTATAAAAAGCTAAAACCCGATGTCGTTTTCATGGATATAATGATGGAGGAGTTGTATGGGAACGAAGCATTGAAGCAAATAATGGAGTATGACTCAAACGCTGTTGTAATCATGGTCAGTTCGGTTTTGGGTCAGAGCTTTATTATTGAAGAAATGGAATCATTAGGGGCTAAAGCTCTGTTGAAAAAGCCGCCTGACGAGCAGGGTATAAAAGACGCACTCATAAAGTGCGGGATTAATATATAAATTGTGGGATGGTGCGATAAAAATGAAAGAAAGAGAAAATAAATACGCCCTGAAGGTAGCGGGGCTTACACGTAAATTGCGATATTTTCCGCTTGGGGACGGGCTGTATATCGCGGGCTTTATAATGTTCGGCGATGTGGAGCTTACGGTACGTTGTGCCGAGGAGCTTCTTAAAAAATGTCCGCAGTACGATATATTAGTCACAGCCGAGACAAAAGGCATACCTCTCGTCTACGAAATGGCAAGACAACGGGGCGACGAAACCTACATAGTCGCAAGAAAACAAAAAAAGCTCTATATGAGCGACTTCGTTTCAACAATTGTAAATTCGATAACCACCCAAACCCCTCAGACGCTCTACCTCGATGGCACAGACGCAGAAAAAATCAGAGGGAAGAGAGTTTTAATTATTGATGATGTAATCTCTGCCGGAGAAACAATCGCGGCGTTAGAGCGGTTAATCACAGAATCAGGCGGAACGGTGGTAGGTTATGCGGCGGTTTTAGCGGAGGGCGACGCCGTAAAACGGAGCGATATTATATATCTTGCACCACTTCCGCTTTTCACGGAAGAAGAGGTTTTAGGGCAGGACGCAGAAAAAGCTCCTTAATCAATATTAACCGGCGGCTACGGATAAAGTCTCAAACAATGAAACCGCCATATTGAACCCTGCACAAAAGATTATTCCCACCGCTGTCGGAATTAAAAACGCCGCCACCGTCCATTTCACACTTTTGGTTTCCTTAAGGATAGTAAGACAGGTGGTGGAGCAAGGGAAGTGCAGAAGAGTAAAAAGTGTTACCGAAACGGCTGTGACCCATGTCCAGCCATTTTGTATAAGCGATTCTTTAATATGCGATAATTCTGTCGGCTCGATAAGTGTACCCGTCGACATATAACACATTAAAATCAGCGGTAAAACAATCTCGTTAGCGGGAAAAGCGAGAATAAACGCGAGAATGATTACGCCGTCCATTCCGAGTATATGCCCTACGGGGTCAAGCGCGGTTGAAATAATCACGAGCAGGGTAGAACCGTCTGCTCCTAAGTGCAGGTTGGCAAGAAGCCAGATTATAAGCCCGGCGGGTGCGGCGACGATGACTGCCCGTCCAAGCACAAGCAATGTACGGTCAAGGATTGAACGGATTAAAACCTTTATAATCTGCGGTCTGCGATAAGGCGGTAACTCAAGCGTAAAAGAACTCGGTAAGCCTTTTAAAATCGTAAGCGACAAGAACCGCGAAACGATTAAAGTAACCGCAACACCGAGAATTATAACAGCAGTCAATATTAAAGCGGCTGTCAGCGTTTTAAAAAAACCGCCTGTTACTCCCGTGAAAAAAATGTATATTATTATAAGAAGAAAAGGAAACCGTCCGTTACAGGGGACAAAAACATTTGTTAAAATCGCGATAAGTCTTTCACGCGGACTGTCAATAATCCGCGTACCAATTACACCGCAGGCATTACATCCAAACCCCATACACATCGTAAGTGCCTGTTTTCCGCATGCGTTAGCCTTCTTAAAAAACCTATCTAAATTAAATGCAATTCGCGGCAGATACCCCAAATCTTCAAGTAGTGTAAAAAGCGGAAAGAAAATAGCCATTGGCGGGAGCATAACCGACACAACCCAAGTTAAAACACTGAAAACCCCGTCAATCAACAGCCCCGAAAGCCAAGCGGGCAGGGCAGAACATAGGTTTTTAAGCGGCTCATACAACCACCCGAAACCCTTAGCGAGTAACTCCGACGGATAATTTGAGCCTACTATTGTCAACCAAAAAATAAAAGCGAAGAAAAAAGCCATAACGGGAATCCCTGTTAATTTGTTCGTTAAAAAACGGTCTGCTTTTCCGAAACGATTTTGCGATTTTTCAAATAAAACGCATTGCGAGCTGATTTTCTCAGCAGTAAGCACATAATGACGGGCGAGTGCGTCAGCGTCCTCTAAATTGGAGATTTCACGCTGTATTACATCATTCTTTAAAAACTCAATTTCTATCGCACCGAGAAGGCTGTCTAACCCCTTTCGCTTCCTTGCGGCTGTGAGCAAAACAGGAATACCGAGCAGTTCCGAGAGCCGCTTTTCATCGACCTGTATGCCCTTGCGTTCCCCCTCGTCCATGAAATTAACGCACAAAACTGTACGCGGTGCGATTTCGATAATCTGTAAGGCTAAATTAAGGTTACGTTCAAGGCAGGAAATATCACAGATAATTACAACAACGGCAGATGTATGTGATTTTATATAATCCCGCGCGATTTCTTCCTCCTTTGAACGCGCCATAAGCGAATATGTACCGGGTAAGTCCGTTACCTTATACTTTATATCGTTATAAATACAAAAACCCGAAGCAAGCTCGACGGTTTTGCCGGACCAGTTACCCGTATGCTGTTTCAGCCCTGTAAGCGAGTTGAAAACCGTTGATTTCCCGACGTTAGGGTTCCCCGATAAAACAATTTCACGTTCCAAAACACCCGCCCCCTTCATTCCCTATTTTATACAAGGGTATGAAAAGGACGGGCTTAAAAATGCAAAAAGATTCGGGATAGTATGTTATATAACATAAATTATATTTAACTATATTATTCTAAATCGTTTTTATCCATAAATCGCCACCGCAAAGGAAATAAACGCAACCACGGTCATTTTCCGTTAGGTCACGAACAAGCACAATCTCTACACTTGTTTTTCTTATTGCGAAAAAATATTTCAATAAATCACCCCCAATCTTTATATTCAACATCTACAAATATATCTCTCAAATTCTTCTGCAACTCGTTTTTTATATCTTTAAACTCTTGATTTAAATTTATCGTCCGCACATAGAAATAATGCCCGAATATGGAGTGTTTGAGGCTGACGGGTTCGCCGCCAACTTGCGGATATAGGAGCATACCGCTTATAGTTTTATCAGGAGTACTCTTTGCCATGTTCATAACATAAGCAAATATCTGATAGAGGTCAGCAGATTTTGTTGTTTTATTATCATTATGGGGATTGCTCTGTAGGGTTATTTTTGAAAATTTTGTATCAATGATTAGTTTTTGCGCTTTGTCTGAAATAACCGTATCGGCACGCATATTCGGTGGCTTGTTGTAAACCTTGTCGCAATCTTCGCAATCCCAAACTATTTCCTTTTGAAAATGTACTTTATAACCGGAAACAAGATGCTTTTTGTAAAACTCATAGACGAATCGCTCAAACAATTCCGGTAGCAGTTTTTCGTCAATAGTCCGAAAATCTTTCTCGCCTTTGTCTTGATTTGCTAAAGCTTCATCACAAATAAGTTGGCAGAAATACAAGAGCGTGTTATAATGTGAATTGTTTCGATGAAACACATGGCTGTTCCATTTAATCGCACTTAATTCTATTGTAGCAATCTCGTTAAAATAAAGCAGAGTTCTCGATATGTCTTTTTTTATACGGCTGTTTATGGGGCGGCGTTTCAAATATAAAAGTGTCGATTTTATAATTTGATTAAAATAAATGTCAGGACTGAATTCATCAAAATCGCAAACAGCTTTTGCATTTTGAAAAGAAAGTCTACGTATAGAACCGACTATATTTATTCTGCCCCTAATCGCCGTCAATTCTTCGATTTGATTTACGTAACTTTTCAAAAACCCACGCTTTATTAAATCGCTTGTCCCGCATAAAAGTAAAGAAGCCAACAAGTCATAAATATTCTCGAACTCTTCTCGGTCAAGTCTCTCATATTCTTTTGATTTCAACATCTCAAAAACATATACGAGCATATGATAGACGTTCTTTATCGGAATAACACTACTCATTTTAATTTGTCCTTTGCTTCCTTTAACACATCTTCATCGTCAAAGAAATACTCATTTAACAATTCTTCGATTTCGTATTTTAAAATGCCTTCGATATCCTTTTGAGAAAATGGCTTTTTGGAACAGAAATAGCTGTGTCCGATTTGGTGTCCGATGTCGAGTTTCTTGGCAATGAAATCATTCAACTTCTTAATTTTTTCAATAATAGTTTCAGCTTCGTGGTAATTATTTTTGAAATCGGCAATAAATTGATGATGTTCAAAAACAGGCTCTATAGGGACAAAACTAAATCTGCGCCGCAAGGCATAATCAATCATTGCAAGACTACGGTCGGCGGTGTTCATCATGCCAATGACATACACGTTTTCGGGAACATAGAAAGGTTCGCATGAATAAGTAAGTTTCATTGAAAACTCTTCGCCGCGCTTGTCGTTTTCAAGCAAAAGCATAAGCTCCCCCATTACTTTTGAGAGATTCCCGCGATTTATTTCATCAATAATAAAAAAGCATTTATATTTGTCTGCTTCTTTTTGTAAATCTTCATCTTTGGAATTTATACAATTGATATATTCCTGCTCATATTTTTTTGCTTCATCGCAAAAGTTATAAAAGACCCCCTGCTTTAATTCAAACCCACCATCTTCGCACGGTCTGTATCCCTCGATAAAATCTTCGTAGGAGTAGTTTTGGTGGAACTGAATCATCTCGATTTTTTCTTCATCTTTTGCCCCGATAATCGAATAGGCAAGCCGTTTCGCCATGTAGCTTTTACCGACACCGGGTGCGCCTTGCAAGATGATGTTCTTCTTGCGATTAAGCAACGCAACAATATCGTCGTATTTGTCGCTGTTAAAGTAAACTTCGAAGAGAAATTTATTTTTATCATACGACACAAATTCCTCATTAAAACTGCTTATTACAAATTTCCGCCTTTGCGTTGAATCTATGATTTTTATGCGTTTATCGGAATTGGGGCTACCGTCTTTATAGCTACTGAGTATTGCGTAAATGGATTGCCAAGGAGTTTTTCCAATTGTACTTAATTGCTCGTCCCAATCTTTGGATAAAGCATATTCCCATATTTCAATATCTGTCATGGGTTTTCGAGTATCTTCCAAAACTTTTATTGCTAACTCTTTAAGAGAAATAGCAGGTGTTGATATATCGTTATTAATTATTTCGCGATTAGGTAAATAAATACCCGATGTTTTTTTTAGGAAAGGGATAATATGGCTAAATGAAGCATGAATCCATCCGTCGTTAATTAAATATTGCTCTTTTTCTTTTAAACGCACTTTAATTTTATTTTTATGTTCATCAAAACTATCTCTCAAATTTTCCAGTTCGCTAATTATTTCGCTCATATCTGGAAAAGTAACGATTTCACCATATCCGAGATAATCGAATGTCTTTTTTACTGCGTTTTTATATCTCGAACCATTTCTTTTTACACCGCTATTCTCAACATATATTCTAAATCTATCTAACAATTCGTTAATATTAATAACTTGATTTGTAATAAAATTATCGATAATATTTGTAGTGTTTTTGCTAAAAATTTTATCTATATCTTCATCGTTAACCCTATTAATTTCATGTTGATAAATTCCGTTTAATTTTACCTTAAGATTTTCGCTTGTTTCCCATTTTATATTAATAATATGCCCTAAATCTTTGTCGTATCTATAGCAATCAACAGCGTTTCCTGTCACTCTGCCTATAGACTTTATTTCGGAAGGAGTAGAGTATTTATAACTTGAAAAAAGAGCTATTTTGTCACCCTTTTTTATTTGTTTGAATGAAATAAATTCAGATTGTTCTTTTTCGGTACGATTTGGCACTTTTTTGATATACTTTAAAAACTCATCCCATTTTTCGGTATTTAAAATACTTTCAGATAAATCATTACCTCTAAAACGAGCATAGGCGTATAAATCTTCGGTCATAAATATATCTAAATCATTTTCGTGAGCATAGCAAAGCCAATACGAAATCTTCTCCGCCGATTCGTGGTTGTTTTCCAACCAAGCGGTGCGAGAAAGCATGGGAAATGTATCAATTCCGTCACTCCCCAAAACTTTATATTTAACATCTTCGCATATTTTAAGATAGTTTTCACCACTTGGTATACCTTTGAATGTGAACCCCCTGTTTTTTAGATACGCTCTTGTATTCCCGTCAAGCGGTATGTAGCTGTTAGCCCTAATCCAGTAAAGACCGCAGGTTGTAATCCATTTTGATACGGGTTGGGATATGACGAAATTAAATGCTTTTATGAAACGCGCTTTCAATTCATCGGTCGGATTATCGGCAAAAAAAATGCTCGCTTCAAATAAATTCCATAGCTCGTCAATATGTTTTGTCCTATCGTAAGCTTTGCTACTGAAAAACCATGACTTCATATTATTCAAAATCGGTATACCCTCAAACACTTTAGGGATAGGTGCAACAATGCCGAAGACCTCTGCGAAAGCTTCAAGTGTTTTAATGCGATTGCTGTCTTTAATGCCGAGATTGAACATACCCATTGTCGTAAAAGGACACATATCATCTACATCGTGAAAATAATTTTTTCTCTCTGTACGTTCCAAAATGCCTTTAATTATCGTAAGCAATTCATCCCGATTATTTTTATAAGGCAATAGTTTATTTGCCAACTCCGAATAAAAGGCTATCCAATCATAGGTTGCGTTCATCTAAATCCCTCCCGTTTTTTCTTTGTACCCCTCATTATACCAAAAAATACTTAATAAAACAACCCTTTTTGGGAAAATTTTATTAAATTCTCCTCATATTCATACATCGAAACTACCTCTCTTTCTGTTATCGTTTACCCTGACAACTATTCTGAACTGGCGTTCGGGGTGTTCTTCGAGATTGCGATAGTTTATTTTCACTTCAAAAATGTTATCATGCCCGAAATAGAGATGTTTACTGACATAAAACGTCTTTGCTTTCGGAATGTAACCGAGTTTGGTTTCTCCAAAGTAAATCGCGACAGCATCGGGGTCGTGCGGGTTTTCCGAGTCTGATACAAGCGACACAGACGTTCCGAGCTGAAGTTCGTTTATAACGTCAAGCCCGTCATAGTAGGCGAACCCTGCGATATGGCAGTCAAACAAATTGCGGCTTCTTACGTACATAATAAATTCCTCCTTGTAAAAAAAATATCGGACACTTCTTTTGCTACTTAAAGTATAGCAAATGATGTGTCCGATAAAACGGATTTATATTCATAGCCTATTTAAAAATTTCTTCGCTTGTGTTTTCAACTCGTCTTTAAGCTTCTGCGGCGAAACCACCTCGCAAAGCTCCCCGAACTGGAATAACCAACCGTAGAAAACGGGCGAGAGTGCGACATTAACCCTCACGGTGAAACAATCTTTGCCGTCGGGAATCATTCTCACGTCTTTCCCGAAACGGTCTATAACTACCCCTGCGAGCTTGTTACTAACCCGCAGTTTTACATCAAGTTCCTCTCCGCCGTACATTCCAAAGACCTTTTTGGAATACTCCGCAAGGTCAAAATTGTCGGAAATAAGGCTTCGGTTTTCGTCTAATTTCTCTGTACCGCTCATTCTGTCTACCCTGTAATGGGTCAAGCCCTCGCGGTCGTCCGAGTGAGCAATTAAGTAATAATAACCTTCGCTCCATTCGAGTACAACAGGACTGACGACATATCGCTCGCCACCCCTGCGAAAAACCCGCTCTTTTTTTATATTGTAGTCGGAATACTTGAAGCTGATTTTCTTACCCTCTGAAATAGCTCCGTGGAGCGTATCAACACTGTAATAGATGCTTTCGTTCATGTTTTTTACACGGTTTTGAATATAGACTTGTCGACGCAACTTTCCGGCGTTGTGGGTGCTTGTAAGGTTTTCGAGCTTCTTAATAAGCGTTTTCGATTTTCTTTCTGTGATAAATTTCGAGGCTTGAACTGCATCGGCAAGCAGTTTCAATTCGGGCAACTCAAAATCTCGTTCGGCGACATAGTACCCGAACGACTTTGATTTCTCCATGACAACGTCAATCCCGAATTGGCGTAAAGCTTCAATATCGTCGTAAATGGTCTTCCGCTCGGCTTTTATGTCGTAGGCGGCGAGTTTTGAAATCAGCTCATTGACTGACAAGAGGTTGTTTTCATCGGTCTGCGTGAGCAAAATCCGCATGAGGTAAAGGATTTTCAACTTTTGGTTGGTGGATTTGGGCATGGTGCTACCTCATTCTTTTTATAAGTATATGTACATTATATCGTACAACGCTTAAAAAAGCAAGTCCGGTGGTAAAATAAAAAAGCGGTTTAACGCTTTTTATGTCTAAATGTTAATAAATTGTGAATTGTTTGAATATGATATTACGAGATTGAAGAACACGCATGGGTAGAATTAACTATATACCATCGGCGGGGAGTCCCCAAATGTAGTTTTGCGGGGTTTTAATTTGCTTTCATTTTATTAAGTTCTTCGAGTAGTAGTGTACCGTCTCCCTTATTTTTTTCCTCAAGAAATTTAGCAATATTCATTGCGCCGTTAAAAGTCGTTCCATTAAAAAACGGAGGAATCTCTTCATTTGGCGGTAAAACCGTTTGCATAAAATGCTTTATGTAATCAGGGTCTTTAAAATTTACAACTAAATCATTTTTCATGTTTTCCTCCTCAAAAATAAAATCATACTTTTCAGCGTTACTGCGAAACCAATCACTCATAAGATTTTCGAGTATTACTTACCATTACTTGTACGTAAAGTTAGTACTGTAATTATAGCACTATTTTTAATCTTTGTCAACTCCTTTTTGCACACTTCAAACTCTCGGCGTAAATTTTCTGCCTGCCGCTGATGCTCCTTGACGGCGTGTTTGATTTCGCGGCTCTGTACGCATCGGCGAAAAGCTCCTGTCTTTTTGTTTTTTTGCAATATTAAAAACAGCCCCTTTAAAAAGGCTGTCTTTATTTGATTTTATTGTTTTAAAATACGATTAGTACCATGCTTGAATTGCATCAATAGGGAGATTCTTTTTTTGAACATATTCCCTTATCCTTTTCATTGCGTTATGCCCGTATCTCCCAAATTCATCGTTTTCAGCACGTTCTGCAACTTCTGCTTCTCCCGTGCTTACGCTTGCATTAATTCTGCCCGGTTTTCCTTCCCCCTCGGGGATATAAAGATATACAACACTATCGTTTTTAAACTCGGTTAAAACTAATTTGTTCATTTTACTCCCTCCTTCAAGTCAAGTTCCTCGGTATAACTGTGATAATTATACTGCTTTGATGCGATTTTGTGTGCTTCTTCATACGGCAGGCTCTTTTCTTTCATTAATTTGAATTCGGTGAGCTCATGCTTTAAAAGAACAATATCCATTTCCCTGATGTCTTTACCGTCAATTAATCGTTGCCAAGATACCGCCATATCGTAGTTTGGGTCAAATTTTCGCGGCTCGTCTTCTCCAAGCTCGTATTCGTTAATAAATATATGCTGTTTGATTTTTTTAACGTCTTCCGGCAAAAGCCCTGTGTTTTTAGCAATAGCCTCAATATCCGATGTCCTTTTACGTATTGCCCCATAAAAACGCTCTGCGTGTTCATCCATTCGCGCAATATCTTTTCGCGGAATCGCTCCGCTTGCTCCTGTTATCTTCATTTTGTCACCGCCTGTTTTTATTATAGCACTATTTTTAATTTTTGTCAACGCCTTTTCCCACTTGTGAACATCAAAAATAAACAAAAAATCAACGCCCGCAACTCCCGCAGACGCTGATTTTTCCGAATGATGCCGCTGAACGGACTTGAACCGTTACGGTATTGCTACCGAGGGATTTTAAGTCCCTTGTGTCTGCCGATTCCACCACAGCGGCGATAAGCATTTATCATTATAACACGAAAACACCGACTTGTCAATATTTTTCTTAATGTTTCGGTTATTTTTCAAGTTTTTAAACTGCCCTACATTTCCGAAATGTCATATAATGGGCTACATTCCGGAAATACTCAATGTTAGAGGTTTTTTAGGTGTCTCTGTATTTTTCTCAACCCAACTCGCAATCATCAGAGGCGAAAGGATAATCTCGGCAGTTCTCGGCGGCGACATTAACGGGTTCCAACCCTCGTTATCCGTCTTGCCTATATCGTGGGTAAACTGCTCACGATAAGTCATGGTGCTAAATAGAGATTCCAAGGAGATAGTCTCTGCTTTTATGACTTCTTCCAACCATATGAACGGCGATTTTCCGCCTATCACGAGGTCGTCTATAACCCAGCTGTCACAAACGAGTGCGTCATTAGCGCATAGATAAAGTGAAAAGAAGAACTGTCTTTCCTTCCCCTCGTGCATGAGCATGGCTTCAAAATCCTTTACCGCAAAGCCGTTAAGCCCGTTAGACTCGTATTTGCAAAATGAGCATACACCGCCATAACCAAACAGCTTTGAGTTTATATCCTTTGCATAAAAGTTTCTCGCGCTGTAGTTATTCGTTGTTATTCCCTTTACGATTTCGCGCAGATACTTAAACTCTTCTTTTTTTATAATCGGCAGTGGTTTCATATAATACGGGAACTGGTCGGGTATAACTATCTTCGCCGCTTTCGCGCCTAAATAGCGTTTACGCATTATATCTTTTACTTCGCCGGTTATAATCAGCTCGATTAAATCTGCGAATTCTTCTTTTGTGCTGTCATCGCGTAAAACGATAAACTTCTGTGCTTTTTGGCATTTTTCAGCATCCTCGGGAATCAATCCTGTTTTATAATCAATTATATCAATAATTAAATCTTTTTCGCCGAGCAGGGCGATTCTTTCCGCCTTTAACCCCGCCGCATAAATACCGCCCAAAAGCTCAGTAACCATCTCAGCGGGCAGACTTTCCGTTGCAAGCAGTTTGGCAATTTTCTGCGGCTCGAAGTTGTAGCGGCTCTCGCCATACGGGAAGCCGAAGCTTCTGCCTTTTAATACGCCGTATTTAATTAATAAGCTTATATCTTCAATAATTTCAAGAAGTTCGGGTGCGGGCATATCATCGGGAATCGGAAATAAAGTTTCGTAAACTGCAAAACAATATTTTCCCGCTAAGTCCTGTCTCAGAGTAATTTCTAAAGCCTGAGCTTTGAGTGCGCGTAAAAAATCTATGGTCTTTTTACCTGCGGCGAAAATTCCGAACACCAGCGCGGCTGTTTCGCTATAATCCTGATAAGTTAAAAACGACTGTCTGTGTCTGTTTAAGCAACTCATAAGACCTGCGATGTCGGTGATTTTCATCCCGGTAGTTTCGATAAGGAACTCCTCACCCGCTTCTACAATGCAGAGCTTCTTCTCTTTGAGTGCGATTTTGTATTCTTCTGCATAGACCTCATCGAGAACTGTGATTAGTTTAATAAATCGCTCTTCACTGATTAGCTTATTACCGCCGAGTGCTTTTTCAAGTATACACTCGGTCATGCTCCTGAATCCGTCATGCAGGTCGTAATCAGTTCCCGCAGGGTTATCCTCGGAGCTTATTGTCATCATCTTACCGTCTTTATGGAACTCATACGCATACACAATGCCTATGTCTCCGTCAAGCTCACCCTCCCATTCATAACCCGCGTAGAGGATTCTGCTGCCTATATCGGACAAATTCTCGTTCATTCTGTCAAGCTTATCAAGAATCAGTTCGTCATATGCCGAGCCGTCTAAGTGGTCTTCTTTTGAAACGCCGAGCGATTTACTGAAAAAAGCGTTTTTCTGCAACTCGGTATAATGGAGCGGCGCCTCGTCTCTCGAATAGCGCAATGATACCGCACGTAAAAAGTCTTTCTTTTGGTTTTGGACAATTTTACAAGTCAAAATAAAGTTTTTAATAAACTCAAATGCGTAAGATTCGGGACGCAGATAGTACAACCCACCGCCATTTTGATGCGCTACTATTTCGAGTACAAAGAACCTCTCATACTCCTTTATAATACTTCTCAAGCTCTCCTCGACACGAGAAACGACCTCCGCCTCTCTATCCGGACGTATTCCGGTACGGAACGAGGTTATAAGCTGATTCGGCACACTTATGAAAAACGCTGACAACTTTTCACTCGCAAAAGTACTGTTTTCGTCCTGTAAAAGACCCGTTAATTCATATGTGGAGAAGTAATTATACTTGTCGGATAACAACCCGACCAAATCCGCACGCCTACTCACCGCCACAGCGAACGGAATCAGGCAGACAAAGCCCTCGTTCTCATAGCAAATGAAGTCAACCACGCTTTTTCCGCCCTGTGTAAAACGCAATACATTTACGTTCACGTGCTTGTTTAAGTGGTTAAATATCTTATAAAAATCAATCAGCTTACCGTTGTGCATGACGGCGATATTAAATGTGCGATTTTCGTTAAATTCCTTCGATACCGCATTGTTAAGTATTTTTTTCCTGTTAAAGGCGAAGCACAACTCCATTATGTTGATATAATCGCCTTTTCTGACTGTCAGATTTACGAAATTATCTTTTATTCGCTTATGTTCCTCCGCGCTGACCTTTATGACCATTTCCGTGCCTTTGAATATAGGGCGGCGCAGGTTTATATCGGTGATTTTAAGGTGTCCGCTGTTGTTCGTTATACAAAAACTGAAATTATTTGAACGCATGGAGAGCCACTCGACATTCATAAACACGCTCTTTGCACCCACGCCGAAACGACCCTCGCTCGAAGTTACATTTTTAGTATTACGCCCAAAACTGAGGTAAAACATAAACTGCTCAAGTATAAACCCGACCTCATTGTACGAAATCGAAATTGTTTGATTATCCTTGAAATTTATGCCTATTTTTATATCCTCCTGTTCATAATCGCAGTCGAAGGCGTTTTGCAAAAGCTCCCTGATTACACTTTCTACAGGGTATTCTTTTACGCCAAGCAACGTGTTATATGCTGTGCGTCCGCTGAACAACCCATTAAAGTACTCAATAAACTCAAGATGCGCCGCCTCGCCTGTCATAAGCAGTGCGTCAAGTTCCGCGAGCGTGGTATTCATTTTCTCTCGGTTTCCTGCGGCGTGTCCCTCATAAAAGTCGCCGACAAGTCCGGTTACGGTTTTTTCTTTATTTTCGGCCACCTTAAATCACTCCTTTATCGTGTAAATTATAAAGCTTAATGAAGTCTTTATAGGGCTTTGATATATTCATGGTGAATCTGTAATGCTTCCAGACATTGACGAGTGCCGAGAGCTTTAAGTAATAGGGTAGTTTCTGCGTCTCGCTCTTTATCAGCGTGAAGTCTTCTTTTTTGCCGGTAAGCTTTTTTACGAAGTTCTCTGCGTTTTTAATTTCGGCTACCCGTTTAGACGGTGCGGATTCGTTTTTGTTACTTTTGTTGCCTTTTGCATCCGACGGACTTTTGTCAGCGGTAAGGCTCAAAACCCCTTTTTCATCAAGCCGAACTCTTTTACCCTTGAATTCTTCTATCTTCTCGGTAAACTGCATGAAAAGCCGTTCGCCGTCTAATTCTTTCTGCTCCATAACGCCCTGTAGTCCGAACATATCGACTAATTTTTTCAGTCTCTTCTTAGCTGTAGCGGCGGCGTCTGCGGCTGTTTTCACCCCCGGCGCGTTGTATTCAACGCGAAAACTCTCGACTATATCCTCTGACGCATTATCGCATATGAATTTTAAATCTAAAACGAGTACGATTAAATGTTCTTCTATGTTCTCAATATTAAACAAAAGACTCTTATCAGAAATCGCACAAAACGCACTGCCGAAATTACTAAGCACGGTCTTTCGGAGCATCCTGCCGTCAAATCGGTAATCCTCGTCACAGAAGATATAAAATGCGGGATTATTCGGTTTTCTGCCCGTGCGGGTCAACCGCTGTTCCAAAACAGCGGGGTTTTCGGGATATTCGTAATTTATTATATGTGTAATCTTCCCTATGTTCAAGAATCTCGCTCCCACCGCATCGTCTGCCACGATGATTTGCGGCTCTTCGCCCTTTTCAGCACCAAACTCGCTGTTAATATACTCAATATCAACAGAGTTTCGGTCATATACACAAATACCTTTTTTACCCCCGTTACATGCCCATAACGCTTTACTGACATAAGCCGCGGTATTTTGCGATGTGCAGTATACAACGATTCTGTTATCGGCATCAGACAAGAGCGTAACTATTTCTTTCAGAAACGCCTCTAATTTAGCATCAGCTGACAGAAGGTCTTTCAGCTCTTTTTTGTCGTATTCTTTATTTAAGTATATTTCTCTTTCGGGGAGGTTATATTCCTCGAATAGGTTTCCGCCGTAACTGTAAAGCGGGATTCCCGAACGTCTGTCGTCTATACGCTCGGTTTTAGCGACTAAGGCGGTGTTTATTTTATAATTTATAGTCTTTATGTTATAATCGCTGTTAACGCTCCGTCCTGCGACTACCTGACCGTTCGCCCCTGATAAATCAATCGGGTACTCCGCCCCTTTTTCTTCTTTTTTGTTACGATGAAGCAATGCTTTCACAAAAGCGGATAACTTTTCGTAATTTGCGCCGAGCGTGTCGGATGCAGGCAGGTTAACAAGGAGTTTTTTCGTCTTTGTTTTAACGGATTTCGCATAATCGCCGATAGCCGCGTCATTCAAATGCGGCAGGTCAATAATCATCAAGTCCCAAATAAAACCCGCATTTCCCGCTTCGCACAGTACCGAACCGCCGCAAAGCAAGCTCTCAGCAGAAGCTATGCAACAATTCGATATAGACGGCGAGAATATGTCGAGCGACCTTTCAAAAACGCCGATGTACTTAAACTCAACCCCCATATCCCAAAGCAGTGAGCAATACCAGTTGTTTACCCTGCTTTCGGGGCAGACGATAACGATGTTCGGACTCTCATTTTGCACTAAAACATCGTGAATACAAAGCTCTGCCGTCTGCAATTTACCCTCTTCCATACGGTTTAGTGCAATAGCATAACCATGTACGGATAGCTTTTCGGCTATTGCACTCGCATTAGGGTCGGGTTCTGTTTTGCTCATCCAGAGACATTCAACATTACTCATAGACGCAACTCCTTATAAATATGGTTAGTAATTGAAAATTATTAATTCTTTATTGTTGTTTGGTTGTGCCTGAATATAGCGGCATATACTTCCATTGTTTTCTAATCAGAACGAATATTAATATTAAAAATCCGGCAGCAAATAAAATCCCTATTGCTATTCCTATATAAAACCCAATTGTGAATAACGAGTCGACAAGAGCAGTATTCAACCCCATATCTGTATAACTCTCCTGTACCTGAGCTAAAACATTTGCTGATGAAATAATATTATAACCATGCGAAATCGCATAACTTACTATCATTATATAATACGGCAGGCGTACTCGTTTAATCAACAACCATAATTGGCACGATAAAGTAACCACGCAAAAAATTATAGAAACAAACTGCATATAAAATAAGCTACTAAGAAGACCGAAGCCGGAAAGTGAAGCACCTATTATCAGTATCACCTTTGCGGGAGTATTAAATTCTACTCTACCGGTTGCGTCATAAATATTATCCACTTTCTGCATCTCCTTACGATATAATATAACCTTATTAAATCATCGCTTTTTCCCAGCTTTCAGGCGGCGTAAGCCCGAACATGACGGCAAGCGTCGGCGCAACATTCGCCAATCCGTAATCGCCGTCTTTTATTTTATACTCGTTATCCTTATCATATATTATAAAAGGTACTTTATTGAGAGAGTGAGCGGTACGAAGCGCGAGATTTCCCTTTTTGTCTTTTTCGAGCATCTCATCGGCGTTACCGTGGTCTGCCGTGACAATCAATGTCACACCGTATTCATCGCAAACGGGTATAATCCGCGCAAGCGCGAGGTCAACCGCTTCAACGCCGATAATCGTAGCATCGAGATTTCCCGTATGCCCCACCATATCCCCGTTAGGGAAATTACAACGTATAAAATCGTATTTTCCGGACTTTACGACCTCGATTAAATCGTCTGTTATTTCCGCCGATTTCATCCACGGACGCAGGTCAAAGCTTACATTATCGGAAGGAATTTCTCTGAAGGTTTCAAGCTCCTCGCTCGTTTTTCCGCTCCTGTTTCCGTTCCAGAAATACGTCACATGACCGAATTTTTGCGTTTCGGAAACGGCATATTGATTTATATTATTTGCGACTAAAAGTTCCGAAAGGGTGTCTTTTATTTCGGGCGGGTTCACTAAATACTTTTCAGGCAGGTTTAAATCCCCGTCATACTGTAACATTCCCGCATAACGCAGATTCGGCTTTTTTCCCCTATTAAAAAACCCGAATTCGTCATAATCGAAAGCCATAGAGATTTCAATAGCCCTGTCACCTCTGAAATTAAACAGAACTACACTGTCGCCATCCACAATCGGAGAACCGACAGATGCGCCGCCATCGGATATTACGAAAGCGGGTAAGTCCTGGTCAATAATCCCCGCGTTCTCTTTTCTGTAGGTCTCAATCGCCTCGCTCGCAGAGGTAAACATTCTGCCCTCGCCGAGAACGTGGGTTTTCCACCCGCATTCAACCATCGCCCAGTCAGCTTGATACCTGTCCATGGTCACTTTCATTCTGCCGCCGCCGGAAGCGATTTTACCGTCAAAATCGGCGTCGTTTAATTCGCCGAGGACGTTCTCAAGCTTCTCAACATACGTCAGCGCGCTTGTCGCGGGGACGTCGCGTCCGTCCAATAATATATGAACTCGAACCTTCTTTACGCCGCTTCTCTTAGCCTCACTAAGCATAGAAAATAAATGCTCTATATTAGAATGGACGTTCCCGTCCGATAAAAGACCGATAAAGTGCAGGGTGTTATTCTCGCTTAAACCGCCTGTCAGCTCTTTCCAAACCTCTCCACCGTACATTTTTCCGCTTTCGATTGCTTTGTTCACAAGTTTCGCACCCTGTGAATAAACCTGTCCACAACCCAGCGCGTTATGCCCAACCTCGCTGTTACCCATGTCGTCGTCGCCCGGCAAGCCCACGGCTTCACCATGCGCTTTAAGACGGGTGTTGGGACATTCTGTCAAAAGCCTATCCAAAACAGGAGTGTTCGCCATAGTCACGGCATCGCCTATACCTGTTTTGCTGAAACCTATACCGTCCATTACTATGAGTAAAATTGGCTTGTTTTTATACACTTTGTATCTCCTTGCCTTTGTTTTATTTATAAACCCTTTAATCTGAGTTTATTGACTAAATCAATGTAGAATTCGCAGACGTCGAATCCGTCTATATTCTTCTTAGTTAAATCAATCACATCGCCGTGCGATATGCCTTCGTTACCTTTAGGAACCGCCACTCCGAGAAAATCTCCCCACACCATAGATTTAACGCTGACTAATCCGTCATTATCACCCTCGTGCTTTTTTATTAAGTTATAACCGAGAATAAGCGGCGGGATAGAGCCGAACGGCGTTTTCATCATCGAGCCTGTGCTTTGGTAGAGGACGTTTTCATCGTCTTTTAAAATCTCATTCCACCTTGCACAACTCTCATCGGTAAGTGGTAGGAGGCTTCCGTAAAAATCGGGGTTGTCGTCCCCTAATTTAGAAAAGATTTTTTCATATCCGCTCCCGACAAGCGACAAGGTCTTCTGAGAGGTTTTTTCAAGAATCCTTGAAACGAATTTACAGCCGTAATGAGGAGTGTTAATTGTCGTGAGAGATGCCGTATATTTACCCATTCCGAGCATACTTATCATATATCGGGCGTCTATTCCGCCTTTTGAATGGGCGATGATGTTGACCTTTTCGCAGTTCGTTTCCTCTATTATCTTAAGCAAGCCCTGTTTTAGTTCCTCGGCACTTTGCTCAACAGACGCCGCCGACTGGTGATTTCCATAATAAATTTTCGCGCCGTTTTTTATAAGCTCACCCGGTATTCTTCCCCAATAATTAAAATTCTGCCAGTCTCTGAAAAATACACCGTGAACCATGTAGAGCGGATATTTCGTCTCGCATAACCGTTCATCTCGCCTTTCGGTGTTCAATAAATACCTATACTCGTTGAACTCCATTTCCCGATACACCTTTTTCATTATCAGAAAAAGAAGAACCAGATTTAAAATCGGCACCCACCAAAAAGCAAAAACTAAAATTTTCAAAACAACCCCGGGTTGCTTTGCGGTTACAAAAAGACGTAAGACCCCGTTTACGAGCATAATAAGCGTCAGAAAAAAGCACATGCACGCGCTGACTATAGCAGGAATCCGAGACGCTTCCTCCACTCTTAAAAACAAGCTTATGTAAAATACTACGTTAACCGATGCGATGATTAAAGCCGCTAAAGTGAGTTCAAACCCGCAGGATGTATATTTCTGCCCTTTGTCGTTCGTTTTTCGGTGAATCGGGAAAATGTTTAAAAGCACGAAGAGCGTGCCTAAGCACATACAAATCAAAAACCTTAACAACAGCGAGTCAAGCGGATATACCACCCAAAACAGATTTAAACAAGGAAACAGAACGATATAAAAACCAATTCTTTTTAAATAAATCATAATCTCATAAGTTTAAACGTCTCACGCGCTTTACTTCTAAAAAGCACCTCCATGCTCATAAATTTCTTTCTCGTACTGATTAGCAATAAAAAACGCATCGAATTCCTTATATTTCCTCAGCCACACGCTGTATTCGTCCGTTTTTGTCTTTATTAAATGTTTGTCACCATATCTTTTCACCGATTCAATGTCGCATAAATCGACAGTTTTGCAAGGGACTTTGCTTAAAGCGTTGGCAAGCGCTTTAAACACTGCAAATGCAGGGTTCTCCGCTTCGGGTTTTATTTTATAGACAATTAACCGCCGATTCGTAAGTGCGACTCTACAGGTTGAAAATTTATTGTTATATTTCCTGCCGTCATTCAGCCAAGTATACCCTTTTGAAAAAAACACAAGCTGTTCTGTTGACATCGAGCCTACTCTTGTTTCGCAGACCTTACAATTCGGCTCTTCAGTCTTTGTTTTGCAAATATGGCATTTAATTTTCTCCATAATTTACTCCGCACCGAAAACGGCATCAAGTATATACGGAATAAGTAACGCATTGTCAGTTTTCCACACAGAACTGCACCAAAGCACTTCGCCCGGTTTATCATACACAGCCACGCCGCAAGCCTTTGTAATCTGACTTTCACGGTAATTTTCTTTATTTATTACAGGGACTTTTCCTTTTTTCTTCGAGAATGACGAGGCTTCCGTGCTGTTAATAAAAAGTCCGCAAACTTCAACTTCAGCCCCTGCTTTTATGCTGTTAATATACTGCCCTGCCATATTTTTGGCGATAATTGCAAACACAGCATCAAGAAGCGGAGGAAAAAGCTTCGAGGTTTTGCCCGGACTGCCCCCGAAAGGTATTCCGAAAACCCGCATACTGCACAGAGATATTTTCGCAGTTTGGTTGTTTTTAAGTTTAAAATGAACCCCGCTTCTGAAATCGCTCCATACCGGAATACCGCCATATGTATGAATGGTATAATCGGTATTTGCTCTCAATGTATCAATATCGGCATAATTCACAGTCTGTCCGCCGAATTCCACGCGTTCATCAAAGAATTTAACACTTTGCCCCTTCTTTTTAAGCGGTACTTCTGCTAAAAAGTTTTCACTTATTGATTGTATGAAGCCCACTCCCCTTCCTTAAAAACTACTCATTATTCATTACTCATTATTCCTTGTTCACTGTCCATCGCTCGCCGCCTTGATAATCTCCGTAAAATCTTCCGCTTTAAGCGATGCGCCGCCGATTAAGCCGCCGTCTACATCTTCTTTAGCGACAAGCTCCGCCGCGTTTACAGCGTTCATAGAGCCGCCATACTGTACTGTTATCGAATCGGCTACAGATTTTCCGTACAAAGCGGTGAGTCTGTCACGTATTAGCTTACAAGCATCCTGCGCCTGTTCGGCTGTAGCGGTTTTTCCCGTACCGATTGCCCAGACGGGTTCGTAAGCAATAACGACCTTAGCCGCGTCTGATGAACTAATCCCCGCGAAGGCAAGTTTAATCTGCCTTGAAACGACTTCTTCGGTTATGTCGGCTTCACGCTCCCACAAAAGCTCACCCACGCATACAATAGGGATTAATCCCGCTGTCAGAGCCGCTTTTGTACGCTTATTAACGGTTTCGTCCGTTTCTCCGAAATACTGTCTGCGTTCGGAGTGTCCGATAATAACATACTCGACGCCTATTTCTTTAAGCATCGGTGCGGATATTTCTCCCGTGAACGCTCCGCTCGCCTCAAAATGCACATTCTGCGCCCCGACTTTTATGCTTGAGCCATAAACAGCTTCCACAGCGGTCGCAAGCGAAGTAAAAGGTACGCAGATAACAACCTCGCAAGCCGAGCCGCTATTCTGTGAAGCTACTTCCTTTACGAGCGGTATAAGCTCCGCGATTAACGTCTTGGTCTTGACCGGCGTTTTGTTCATTTTCCAGTTTCCGGCGATAATCGCCTTCCTGAGTTCTTTTTTCATATTTTTTAAACCGTCCTGTACCCCCGAAAATTAATTATATGTAATTAATCCTCGAAAAATTTTTTAGTTCTTTCCGTGAACTCTTCCTCTGTTATAAGACCGCTGTCTGTAAGTATCCTGAGATTTAAAATCGCCATCGCTTCTTTCATCAGCGACTCGTATTCGACATTGCGGTCTCTTTCAGAATCGCAGATTTCTATAACCCGTGTGGTCAGTTTATTCCAGAAAGACTTATACCGACTCTCTTTCAGACATTCCATACACATCCAAATATCATTACTTATCTTTATCAGCTTATGCTTTTCTCCGCACCGAACACAGGTAACGGATAAAAAATCAAATATACCGGACATATTAACCCCCTGTACGCCTTTTAGGCACAGCTGTTTTTTTAGTCAGAGTAATTCTTCTTTTTTTGGCGTGTTCTCTCCCTGAATAATACACTTTCGTCGATACCTATCCGAACCTCTTTGCTAAGGTTTTTAAATCCCACCCCGTATATAAACATACCTTTTTCGTCATTTCCCTCCTGCCTGCTGATAGTACCTTGTACCTTCATCTGTTTTTTGGAAAGAAATTCAGGTATATTCAGGTCGAACCATAAATCCACGCCGATTTCAAACATTATATTCGTCACGAATTTAAGCCCGCCCGCCGAGATGTCAAAAACCCAGGCATCGTGCCAAATATCGCCGTCAAGGCTTATTTTTATCTTCGAGCGGTATAGGGTATCGCGTACATAAGCTCTTCTGTCGGTATCCATTTTAAAGCCCTCCCTGTTATTTGGTTAAACATCTTACGGTTTTTAGCTGAAGGGTTCCCCCTGTAACCGGCTATTTATCTTGAATCACCTGTATACCCGGAAGAACCTTACCTTCGAGGTATTCAAGAGATGCGCCGCCGCCTGTCGAGATATGGCTCATCCTATCGGCAAAGCCGAGTTTTGTAACAGCCGCTACGCTGTCGCCGCCGCCTATAACAGTGACCGCATCAGCCTCAGCGACCGCTTTGGCTACTGCGAGCGTACCCTCGGCAAGTAACGGGTTTTCAAATACGCCCATAGGACCGTTCCAGACTACGGTTTTAGCGGTTTTTACTGCGTCGGCGAAAATTTGTCTCGTTTCTTCGCCTATATCAAGCCCCATGCCATTTGCGGGGATTGATTCCGCGCTGACCGTTTCAACCTCTATCGGAGCGTCTATCGGGTCGGGGAATTTCTCTGCGACCACGTTATCTGACGGGAGTAACAACGACTTACCGAGTTTTTTGGACTTTTCGAGCATTTCTTTGCAATAATCAACCTTTTCATCGTCAACCAACGATTTACCTATTTCAAGCCCCTGCGCCTTCATAAAAGTATAAGCCATACCGCCGCCTATAATCAGCGTATCGCACTTTTCGAGCAGGTTTGAAATAACATTCAGCTTATCCGCGACTTTCGCGCCGCCGAGAATCGCCACAAAAGGTCTTTCGGGGTTTTCTACCGCATTACCTAAAAACTCTATTTCTTTTTCCATGAGGTAGCCCACGGCGGTCTGACCGCTGACAAAGTCGGTAACGCCCGCCGTTGAACAGTGGGCGCGGTGTGCGCTGCCGAACGCATCGTTTACATAATCATCGCAGAGTTCAGCAAGTTCTCTGCTGAAAGCCTCGCCGTTTTTAGTTTCCTCGGCACGGAAGCGGGTGTTTTCGAGCAACACCACATCGCCATCGCTCATTTTCGCTATTTCGCTTCTCGCATTTTCGCCGACTACGTTGTCGTCTTTCGCAAAAACAATGTCTTTGCCGAGAAGCTCCGAAAGCCGCTTCGCCACGGGGGCGAGCGAAAAGACGGGTTCTGCCCCGTTTTTAGGTTTTCCTAAATGCGAACAGAGTATAACCCTGCCGCCGCCCTCGATAAGCTTCTTTATGGTGGGAAGCGCGGCGACTATCCGCTTATCATTAGTTATCGCCCCGTCCTTTATCGGTACGTTAAAATCGCACCGAACCAACACTTTACGCCCTTTTACGTTTAAGTCTTCCACGTTTTTCTTAGAAAGTTTGCCCATAATCTTTATTCCTTTTCTTTAGATGTAAAATATACCTGTATATTATTCTACCACTTTAACGGAATAATTTCAAGTACTTATTTCCAAAATAGCAAATTTATTTTACTTTTATTTTACGATGCCCTGTTTTTATCCCTATCTTCGGGGTTTTCCGCGTACTATAACCCCTATAGCCTTCGTTCCGGCGTTCGAGCCGACCGCCGCCCCCACATAGCTCTCCATAGCGGGCGGTCTGCCGGTCTTTTTGGTCATGAGTTCGAGCATGTAGTCCTCCGCTTCGAGGCAGGTAGTACGGAGCATAAGCCACGGCGTACCCGGTATCATGCGCTTTATCATCTCATCGACCGCCTCTTCAACGGCTTTTTTCTCGCCCCGCGCCTTTCTTATCACCTCGGTTTTTTGGTCAATCATCAAAATAACAGGCTTTATTCCGAGCAACCCGCCCACTACGCTTGCCGCCGCGGTGATTCTGCCCGACTTTGCCGCGTGGCGAAGGTCAAAGGTCAAGAGGAAAATCTCGGCGCAGTTAAACCAGTCCTCAAGGTACGCCGTTATACTCTCTGCGCTTTGCCCTGCGCTTATTTTCTTAGCCGCCTCTACCACCGCATACCCGTATCCGACCGAATAACATCGGCTGTCGATTATGTGCACCTTCATGCCGCCGAGTTTTCCGTTATCTGTAAGGCTCTGCCTCGCCTGTAGTGCATTATTATATGTTTGTGAACCTACAGAATTTATCAGTACAACGATTACATCGTTCATGCCTTTTTGCTTACACTCAAGGAACTTTTCCTCGAAACGGGACGAGAAAATCTGGTTCGTCGTCGGAATACCGGAATAATTGTTCGCCAGTTCGTAAAAATCCTGCGGACTGAGGTCTATTCGTTCCCAGTACTCTTTATCGTCTATCATAATGCTGAACGGCATTATGTCAATATTATAAAGTTTTTCCCACCCTGCGGGAATGTCACATCCGCTGTCTGTAATCAGCCATGTTTTGTTCATACGCATTATTCTCCTTTTTTTCTATAATTTAAGCCTTCCGAAATTCTGCAATTCGGGATAATCCCATTGTCTCAGAACCTCATACGCCCCTACGGCGACGCTGTTTGAGAGATTCAGGCTTCGAGCCGCACCCAGCATGGGGATTCTTACGCAGTTTTTAATATTCTCTGCCAACAGCTCTTCAGGGAGACCTTTATCCTCTCTGCCGAAAATAATATATACGTTGTCGGGATATTCTACGTCAGAATGGGGTTTCGGCGATTTTGTTGAAAAGAAAAAACACTCTCCGTCCACCCTGCTCAAAAAATTATCTAAATCGTCATAGTAGGTTATATCGAGCATATGCCAATAATCAAGCCCCGCTCTTTTTAATTTAGCCTCATCAATCTCAAAGCCTAACGGCTTCACAAGATGCAGTCTCGCGCCTGTTGCGGCGCAGGTACGGGCAACGTTTCCCGTATTCTGCGGAATACGAGGCTCAACGAGGACGATATTAAGTTTTATTCTTTCATACCCCCCCGCCGAACAGTTTACAGTTATTTTAACATATTTCAAAATAAATTTCAAGGGCTTTGAAATTTTTTGTGTTTATTATTTTTGCGGGACGCCGCCCACGGCGTCCCGCAAATTCGCACCGCAATTACGACTTCGTAAACTCATACGGACCTGAGCCGTACCATGTCATGCTCATTTTAGTGCCGCTGCTGAGCGAAAAGGTTTCTGTCTCTGTAAAGGGGTACTCTAAGGCGGCGTAATCGGCAAATCCGAAACCACCGAAGTTCAAATCGCCTAAATCGCCGAAGTCCATATCCCCCATTTTCAATGTTCCGGTAAAGGTGATTTGATTGCCCGAAATGGTGTATGTCCCTTTGTAGTCTGTGGTCATTCCGTATGATGTATAGACTGTGGTGAAAGTACCGTCACTTTTTAAATCCATCACAATGGTTGTAGCCTGTTCAATAACCGCAGTCCATGTTCCGTGGATTGAGCCTACGACAGGGGACGTTGTTACAGCCGGTTGTTCGGGTTGTTCGGTCTGGTTATCGGGCTGTTGCGGCGTCGGGTCTGCTACCTCGGTGGGCGGTTGCACCGGCGGCTCTTCGGGTTTTTTCGGCGGTATTTCCGGTATTTGCGGCTGGAGCAGTCTCCATTTTGCCGTGATTGTTGTATCGGATTGAATATTGTTTAAAGGCTTATCCCATCCGTCAAAAGCAAATCCTAAACGCCCTGTGACAGGTGCGTTCGCCGTGCCGTTTTCCTTGACGCTCTGGCTGAGTGAGCCGCCCCCGATATGTGTTCCTTCGGCAAGATTAAAGGTCACGGTATAAAAGATTTCCTCTATGGGCGGGTCAATTATCGGGTCTTGTGGGTCTTGCGGCGGGTCGGGCGGCAGGGTTATTTCCGTCGATATTTCAGGGTCGCGCTGAGGATTAGGCGGTTCTTCGCCTCCCCCTTGTGGTGGCGGTGGCGGCGGTGGTGGCGGCGGCGGGTCTTCGCTTGAAACAACAGGCGGCGGCGGTGGCGGTGGTGGCGGTGGCGGTGGCGGCTCTTCGCCTCCTTCGACCGGCGTTAATGTTACCCACGGTGTCATGATGTTTTTCATGATATTCAGAGGGTTTAGAATATCCTTCTCGTTTTGGGTAAGCCAAAGCGTTTTGTCGTCTTTAATGTACACGACATGAGTATAAAGCTTTCCTGTATTCATATAAACTATATTCGACCAATGCTCATTTAATTTAAAGGGTACTGTTATGGTATTGTGTAATTCAACATCATAGTCTTCTTTGTTTCCTGTCAAATCCCCATCATAATTATAACCAAGCACCCAACAACTTCCGTCTTTACGCACAATACGATAGTAAGAACCGCCATCGTCTGCTGTCTCAATAAATGACACTCCGCTAAGCAAAAAAGTTGGCGTTTCCATTATTTCCGGGTCTAAACGCTCATAAGGGGTCTCAGACCTCTTAATACCCCCCATAAAAAACAGATTATCTTGATTATCAATTATAAAGACAGAAGAATTGAGCCCTTGCATAAAGGTCTTTACATTTCCCATTAATATTTTAGGCGGTAGTGGTTCTGCCCTCTCTCCATATATTAAATCGGTGTCATTAAGATGATTACCTATCCACAGATTGTCATTTTTATCAAGGTATAAATCACCCATATATGAGTGATGGCGGTCATACCAATGGCTACCGTTGTGCCGGGATACCGAACCGGTCCCGTGTATAAATGATACACTTCGGGCAAACACAATATCGTCTATAAGTTCAAACTCGTTGAAACCCTCATAATCACCCGCAAGACTGCCTTGCCCAAAGGAGCCGTCTTTCGTTATTAACCAACCTGTGGGGGGATAATCTGCATCCCTGACAAATGTTTCGGCTATATCATCAATCTGAACAAGATTTAACCCGGGTACAAAGAATTTTTGACTGCTTGAATCGTAAGCTATATACCACGTACTGCCGTCTTTTGTTTGAGTATGCTGGGCTGTGTTATTATTGAGGTCGGTAAAAACCCTGACTACATCTTCTTGTAAAAGTTCGGATTCTTTATCGGGGTTATCATCGTCAAAGCCGCCGTCCAATATCCAAAACCACAACTCTCCATTTGTTTTAAGGTAAATCATCACATTATCGATTCTATAACCGTATGGCGCAGCCCAAACAGCCTCCACATCACGGTCGATTAACCTGCGCGTACCGGGGAGTTCGGGGCAAGGGTCGCTCGGGTCGCCGCTTTCATCATCAGTCCAAAAATATAATACATTCTTTTCATCAACAACCATAACACCGGTAGGATGAGATTCAAAATATCCGGATTCGCTTACAAAAGCCACGGGGTTAAAATTCAGACTTTCACGCCGTGCGGTATCTCCGCCGCCGCCTATGATGCTTCCGAGTCTGTCGTCAATTTCGTTTGTCTCGCCTCTGTCTCTTTCACCCCGCCTGTCGTCCGTATAATAAGTGTCATTTACATTATTATATACCACTGACGCAATTATCCCGCCGCCTAAAGACGCCGCAAGAATTAACGCGCCGACCGCTAATCTCAGCTTTTTCAATTTCCACTTAGCGTAAGCGAGTGCGCGGCTCTCGACCTCGTTTGCAATTTTGTCAAACAAGCTCGTGTCCTTACACTTAAATCTTCTGACAGTTTCATCTATACCGAACTCTTTTATAAGTCCATCAACAACATCGCCGAGTTTAACTTTTTTTATTCCGCCGCGAGATATTTTTTCCCCGGACAGAATCTGTTCCCCGACTTTTATGATGCCGTTTCTCACTTCTTGAGCCTCGTTAAGAGAACTCGTGAGAAGCTCGTGTACGCCGTCACCGATTCTCTTATTTATGCCGTCGGATTCGGTTCTTAATGCGTTAACGGTTTTGTTAATGATTCCGTTGGCGAGTTCGTCTTGTACCTGAACGGAGTTTTCTTTCTTGACTTTCTTAAATATACCCATGATGATTTTTCCTTTCTGTTGGTGTTGGGTTTCGGAGTTGGTTAGTTAAAACCTTTTAAACTCGCGGGAGAAGTTGTTTTGCGTAAGAAGGGGCAGAATTTCCTCGAAGGCTACGCCGTTTCGCGGCTCTGTTTTTTTCTCGAATGTCGCTGTTATTGCCGCTTCTGTAAAGGCGGTCGCCCTACCTGCGGCTTCGCCGAGTTCACAGCCTTTTAGCAGACTTCCCGTCAGCACCGAGGCGAAGAGGTCGCCCGTACCCGGGTAGCTTTCGGGGACGTATTCACATTTTACTGCCCACTGCCCGTTTTTATCCGCACAAATATTAATCACATCGCCGTCAGGCAGATGAACGCCTGTTATAACGACTGTCGGGGTACGTTCTCTCAGCCGTTTCAGCCAATTTCGGGCGGTATCTTTTTCCATGAACTGCGTATATTTCTCGCCGAGCAGAATAGCCGCTTCGGTGACATTCGGGGTGATTAAGTCTGCTACATCCGTAAGCTCGCCCATTCTTTTACACAATTCTTCGGTATAAGTACTGTAAACCCTGCCGTGGTCGCCCATAACGGGGTCTACCACTTTCAGCGCATCGGGATAACTCCCGAAAAAATCAAGGCAGTGGTCAATCTGCGTCTCAGAGGCTAAAAAGCCGCTGTAGACTGCATCGAAATCAATTTTAAGCTCTTTATATTTTTTTAAACTTACGGGAATGAGTTCACTTAAATCCTTCATGACTACATCGCCGAAGCCGCCTGTATGGGTCGCCATAACAGCGGTCGGAACGGGACAGACCTGTATACCCATAGCCGAGATTACGGGCAGAATTACCGTAAGTGAGCAACGCCCGAAGCCCGACATGTCATGAATTGCGGCTACTTTTTTTTGGTTTTTCATTTTTTCACCATGTCTTTATTTAATAATTTCAGCGTCTGCGAATTTAAAGAGACGTTGAGAACGCCGTCACCTACAACGAATACACCACTGCGTCATCATCGCCGTAATAATTAATTCTGCGTCCCGTTTCTGCAAATCCCGCGCTTTCATAAAGTCTGATTGCCGCTGTGTTTTTCGCCCGAACCTCTAAAAAAACTTTATTGTCGCAGGTCTCGATAAACCGCGCAATAAGCTCTTTAGCCAAACCCTGCCCCCTGTATTTCGGCAGGACTGCGATTCGGTAAAGTTCACTTTCGTTTTCTAATTTCACTCCGGTTACATAACCTGCGGGGACGCCGTTTATAGTCTTAATCAGCGTCACGGAGTTTTTAGAATTCAAATGTGCCTTAACCATCTCGAAGCTCCACGCATCCGAAAACTCACAAAACGATTCACTTTCAATCCCGAAAATAATCTCTGCCGTTAGCATATTCTACCTCATACTGAATTATATTACGCTGGAAGTTAACAGTAGACGTTTTCTCTGTGTTTCCCCACTGTTTGGTACAGGTGTAATAAATTGTCAACTGCTCGTCAGTGTGCATCAAACCATGTTTTTCCGCTTTTTACGTCTGCTTTTAAAGGTGCTGTGAGCTTTGCGGCGGCTTCCATTTCTTCTCTTAAAAGATTTTCAACTTCGCGCATTTCAGAGAGCGGAGCTTCGGCTATCAGTTCATCGTGTACCTGTAAAATCAACCGCGCTTTAAGTCCGCGTTCTTTAATTTTGTTAAACACCCTAATCATGGCGAGTTTTATTATATCTGCCGCCGTCCCCTGAATGGGCGTATTCATGGCGATTCTTTTGCCCATCGCCTCGATGTTCTTATTGGACGAGTTTATTTCCGCTATCATTCTTTTACGTCCGAACATGGTTGACACGCCGCCTGTTTTCTTCGCCTGTAAAATCGTTTTGTCCATATAGGCTTTTACGCCCTTATACTTGGCGAGATAACCTTTTATATAGCTATCTGCCTCGCTCACGCTCACTGAAATATCTTTAGCGAGCGAAAACGCGCCTATTCCGTAAACTATACCGAAATTCACCGCTTTTGCCGCCGTTCTGAGTTCGGGCGTCACCCACTGCGGCGGCTGATTAAACACCTGCGCCGCCGTAATCGTGTGAATATCCATGTCCTCGGCAAAAGCCCGCTTCATGATTTCGTCATCCGAAATATGCGCTAATACCCGCAGTTCAATCTGCGAGTAGTCTGCGTCCACAAGCATACAGCCATCCTTCGCCTTAAAAAAACGGCGCATTTGTCTGCCGCGTTCGGTTCGGACGGGGATATTTTGTATATTCGGTTCAATAGACGAAATTCGTCCCGTTCGCGTAACGGTCTGCATAAAAGTGGTATGAATCCTGTCATCATCTCCGACCAGTTTTAATAATCCCGCAACATAGGTTGAATTAAGTTTTGACAATGCGCGATACTCGATTATCAGCGGAATGATTTTATGTTTATCCATCAAGCCTTCGAGTACATCCGCATTAGTCGAATACCCCGTTTTTGTTTTTTTACCGCTCGGAAGCATTAGCTTATTGAAAAGTATTTCTCCGAGTTGCTTTGGAGACGAGATATTAAAAACCGCATCTGCAAGTTCGTAAATCTCGCTTTGAACCATGTCAATATCGTTTTCAAGTTCCCGCCCGAAAGCGCGAAGCCCCTCTTTGTCGAGTTCGATTCCCGCACGTTCCATACTGACAAGTACCTCTGTCAGGGGGATTTCGATTTCGGTTAATACATTAAGCATATTCTCATCGGCTATTTTTTCAAAAAGCTCTTCGGGGGTGTGTTCTTCGGTATTTGTTCCGAGCAGATATGCCGCTAAAGTATTATCGAATGTTACGTTTTTTATTTTTATATCATTCTCAAAAGCATAATTCCACAAGGCTTTCAGGTCGTGGGTTCTTTTCTTTTCATCGCTTTCTAAAAAAGCGTTTACTTCGTTTTTGCCGAGTTCGCGTTTTGTTTTATCGTCGTAAATAATCACATGATTGTCTTCATAAACCGCATTTGGACATGCCGAAATTTCAAAATCAATTTCAGACGTATTTCGGCGAGCAACAAACGGCTCATGAGGGACGTCGTCTTCGGTATTATCGCCGACATTAACATCAAATTTCTTAATAAAAGAAAACATTTCGAGTTGATTTAAAATCCGCGCAAGCTCCGCATCATCGCGTCCTTTCGGAACATAATCGGTAAGTGCAGTAGAAACGGGTGCGTTTTTTATTATTGTTCCGAGTGTACGGCTCAAAAAGCAGATTTCTTTACTGTCTGAAAGTTTCTTTTTTATACCCTGCGTAACGTCAAGTTGTTCAAGGTTTTCATAAATATAATTTATGCTTTTATACTTACGAATAAGCTCAAACGCCGTTTTTTCGCCTATGCCTTTAACACCCGGGATATTATCGCTCGAATCGCCCATGAGAGCCTTTACATCTATCATCTGCGCGGGCGTTATACCGTAGGTTTCTTCTATTAACTGCGGTGTAAACACAGTATCGTCATTCGTTTTCGCGAGGTTTACGCTGACATTTTCGTTTATCAGTTGAAAAGCGTCCCTATCGCCCGTCGCCAATATACAGTCACTGCCCTCTGCGGCGGCGGTATCGGCGAGCGTACCCAATATATCGTCTGCTTCAAAGCCCTCGCTTTCGAGTACGGCTATACCGAGAGCCGACAGGATTTGTTTTATATAGGGCATTTGAACAGCGAGTTCATCCGGCATACCCTTTCGGTTAGCTTTATATTCAGAATAGAGTTCGGCTCTGAACGTAGGTTTTCTCATATCGAAGGCGACCGCCACGCCATCGGGTTTAAACTGCTTTTTCAGCTTTAGGTATATATTTAAAAAACCCGTTATCGCATGAGTGGGGACGCCTGCTTTATTTGAAAGCGGACGTATTCCGTAAAAAGCACGGTTGGCTATACTGTTACCGTCTATGACCAATAGTTTCATTTTTCGCCTCCCGCAGTCCGAGCTTTGTTAAATCTCTTTTTTCATATAGCATACAGTAAACGGAAAGTTCGGAAAAATCTTGGTTCCCGTTTCCTTATAGCCTAAGTTTTTATACCATTCCATAAGCCTTTTATTCTCGTATATTATCCCGATTGATATAAGCTTTCCACCTGCGTCACGAGCTTGATTTTCGGCATATTTCATAAGCTCTCTGCCACCTCTTCTATGCCTGTAATCGGGTAAAACCGCTAATTTTTCAATTTGATAATTCTCTCCGTCTTTAGTTTCGAGTGCGACAAAGCCGACCTGCTTTTCCCATTCGTACAGCCCGAACATCTTCTTACCGCCCTCAAATTCCGTGATTAATTTCTCGTCCTTTAAGAAAGAACCGTGGGTGGGTGTATTTTCTTCTGTGATGCCGAATTCTTCGGCTACTGTTTTGTATGAGCGTCTTATTATGTCCGCACTTTTTACGACATCGTTTTCTGTGATTTCGTTTACGTTAAACATGGTTATTTTTTCCCCTTTCCGAATAGCTTGAACAGCCATGACAATTTATGCTTTTTCTGTTTTTGATTTTGTATTTCTCTTTCTTTTGCCCTCTCATATGCGCGTTCGTACAGTTCGACCTGTACATCTCTGTCCTCCGGGCTTGACGGCTGCTTTTTATATGTCCCGTCGTTTCTTTGAATCCGCGCTTTCAGGTTTTTGCTCATCAGGGCGGAAAAGTTTTCGAGAATCATCTCTTTTATCTTAGGGTCGCGAATCGGCGCGGCTACCTCCACTCGTTTTTCGGTATTTCGAGTCATAAAGTCGGCTGACGATATATAGAGCTTCTGCCTCTCTCCCTTTCCGAAAATATAGACCCTGCTGTGTTCTAAGAATCTCCCTACGACGGACGTGACAGTTATATTATCGGTTTCACCCTCTACCCCGGCGATAAGACAGCATATTCCCCTAACCGAGAGTTCCACTCTGACGCCTTTTTTACTCGCTTGTACGAGCTTTTCTATTATGTCTCGGTCAGTCAGAGAGTTAAGCTTTAGCCCTATATAACCCTCTTTTCCGTGAATAATCTCTGTGTCTATCATCTCTACGACCCTTGTTTTAAGCCCCTTCGGCGCAACCCACAGCGCGGATGTATTAGCGACTGTCGCACCGACAGAGAGTGCGTTAAACACGAGCGATGCGTCAGAGCCTATGTCCTGCGCCCCCGTTAATAACATATGGTCTGTATAGAGACGAGCTGTACGCTCGTTATAATTTCCTGTGCCTATTTGGGCATAATATTTTATTCCGGAACCGCTTTTTTTAGTGATTAACAGTAGCTTTGAGTGAACCTTTAAATCCTCTAAGCCGTACATAACATTTACGCCGGCTTCTTCGAGCCGTACAGACCAGCCTATATTATTTTCCTCATCAAATCTCGCCCGTAATTCGACTAAAGCAAGTACGTCTTTTCCGTTTTCGGCGGCGGTTATCAGCGCGTTAATTACCTTACTGTCTCTCGCTACTCTGTAGAGGGTAATTTTTATTGAAAACACATCGGGGTCTGTGGCGGCTTCTTCTAAAAGTCTGATGAACGTCGACATGCTTTCATAAGGGAACGACAGCAGAATGTCGCCTTTGTCGAGTTGTTTTAAAATCTTTACACCGGGTTCCGCCGTTATCGCCTGCTGTGGTGAGAACTTTTTATAAAAAAGCTCTTTTTTGTCTTTCATTCTTTCTTCGAGTCCGTTTAAAAACGAGAAATTCAGCGGTGTTTCATGCAGAAAAGTAAAATCTTCGTCTAAATCCAAGTTCAGTTTTGAGACTATCTTACTATAATCATCGGGTATACTCTCCCCTGTGAAGTCGATTCGCACGGGGGTCAGCTTCTTGCGCTTTTTCAGCATTTCCTCCATAATTTCACGGAAGTCAAGCTCCATGTCCTGGTCAAAAACCGCTTCATCTGCCTCTATATCTGCATTTCTCGTTATCATAAAAATAGTTTTACCGACTATTACATAATTATTGAAAACTAAATCAAGATAATATAAAATTAAATCTTCGGCTAAAATGAAACGGATAGTTTCATTCTCCGACGGCAGAAAGAACACTCTTTTAAAAACACCCTGCGACAAAACAGGCACGATTCCCACCATTGTATTGCCTTTTTCAAGTCCGTCTGCACCCGCTTTTTTCAAGACAGCGGCGGCATAAACTTCAAGGTTTTTTAAAAAATGATTAGGATGCCGTTTATCTATGACCGATGGTGTAAGAAACGGTAAAACATCCTGTTTAAAATATTCACGTAATTCCTTTTCGTCACTTTCGGATAATGCGGTTTTACCGGGTGTGCAGAATTTATTTTCGGGTCTGACCTGTACGAGCGTACCATCCTTTGCTAAGCTTCGCATAATTTCACAGTACGCTTTTGTAAATCTCGGTATAAGCTCTTTTACACGCTCGGAAATAAGCTTTAACTGTTCAGCCGCGCTGAAAAAGGTTTTAGTATCGAGTTTTTCTTTTTTAAAATGGGTTTGGTCATTTAGACCGCCGACTCTAATCATAAAAAATTCATCTAAATTAGAGCGGAAAATAGCGAGAAAACGAAGCCTCTCAAAAAGCGGCACATTTTCATCCTCGGCTTCTTCAAGCACGCGAGCATTAAACTTGAGCCATGACAGCTCGCGGTTGTCCATATAAGGTTTTGCTGTTTCGGGTGTCATTTTTTTATACTCCTTAGTGAATTTGCGGTACGCCGTGGGCGGCGTACCCTGCGGTTGATGATGCTTTGTTTATTATCTTAATTTTTCAAGATTTGCTGCTTTTAACGTAATATTACCACAATTAAGACAGAGATATGAATCAATCTCCGAGCGTTTTGTATCTTTCCACTCGTGTTTTATCTCAATCGTAAAAAAATTATTATATTTACAATGAGTTATATCAGCTTTTGTCATTTCCGTTTTACACTTTTCACAAACCATTATAATTCACTCCTTTCTTTAATTATAATGTATAGTTTACAGTTAAAGCATTAGCTATCCACTGTCAACTGCCCAATCGCTGTTTTAATCAAATCTGTGAACATTTGCAAACTCATAAGAATAAATTTTATTTTCTAACGCGGTCATCGCTTCTTCCGATAATACATTTAATATCTTATAATCGGGCAACATTTCAACGAGTTCATCATATGTTATTCCCGCCTCGTAGTAAGCATCGTGGGTGTTATAATATACCCATGAAAAATTATAGTTTTTATCGTCTTTTTTAATATCAACTACGGTTTCGTCTCTCCAAAGACCGAAAAAATGACCATGATGAATGTAAAAATTTTCGTGAATAAGATACTCGTAAGGAATCGGCATATTATTATCACGTTCATATCCGAAAATTTCTTTATTGTCGAATGTTTCTCCTGTTAAATTTAAATATTCATAAACCTTTTGCTCCACGGTTTTTAAACCTGTATCGAAAGCTCTGTTATATCTATATGACTCAAGGATTGACGTTAAATCCTCAATGCTCATTCCTGCTTCTATATAATCCTCCGGTGAAGAAAAGAAAAACCACGCCTGGCTGTAATAATTTTTTCCTTTAACTATTGTCCTCCAAAAAGGCGTTTCTCGGGACAGGAAAAGTTTCAATAATAGTTCTTCATCTCTGTTTTCTAAAGCACTGTTCTGTTCATCGGTGAAATCATAAAAACCAAAATCGTTTTCGTGTCCTGCATGACCGCGTGTGCCATAACGCTCAAAAATTTCATCGCCGGTTTTTTCAAAAAGAATTGGAAGCATTTCTTTCGGGACATCAAAGTCAACTATGAAAGAAAACAAATTGCAACTGTCCCTCAAAGAGGTGGGTATTAAAGGCCTAACTCCGTTGTTCCAACCGAAAAGAGGATAACCATAAAATTCATCATTATAATAATCGTTACTTTGCTCATATTTCCACTTGCTATCATTAACCCAGTCTATAAAATTTTCTCGTCCGACAAATTCTATAAAAGCATTTGATATATAAAATATATTCCCTCTGAAACTACCGTACATAAAGGCAGGGTATGTGAAAGGACTGGTGTCCAACTCAAACACATAATCCATTGTCAAATCCCATGACGAGAGATAATGCGGGCCCTGTTCATCGGTGTAGAGGATTGTATCGGGTTTTTTAACAGGTCTTTTCGCGGCTGGTTCGGGGGGCGAGGTAATAACGGGGGACGTAACGGTTGTTATTTTTGTAGTGGTTTCTGTAGTCGCAGGGGTTAAAACCGTAATTTCCCCCGATTGTTCAGGTACGGTTACTTCGGTAGATTCAAGCGGGGTTTTCCCGCAGGAAGTCAATAAGAATGTAGCTGTTAAAAATAACGATACTGTTCTTTTCATTACACCGCCTCCGAAAATATTAACGCTTTTATTCGTTTAAACTGAGTGCCGTCTTAATCAAATCCGCGAAGAGCGGGTGGGGTTTGTTCGGACGCGATTTGAATTCGGGGTGGAATTGAACCGCAACATACCAAGGATGGACATCTTTAGTAAGCTCTATTATTTCGACTAATTTACCATCGGGTGAAAGTCCCGCAAGCATAAATCCTTTTTCCAAAAAGCGATTTCTGAAAGTGTTATTAAACTCATAACGGTGACGATGACGTTCATATATTAAATTCTCTCCGTAAATTGTACGAGAAATCGTACCATCCTCAATTTTACACGGGTATAAACCGAGCCGCATTGTGCCGCCTTTTTCAGCATCTTTTTGGTCGGGCATAATATCTATTACGTTATCCTGCGCGCCTTCTGTAGTAAACTCCCCCGAATTTGCGTTTTCTATTTTCAGGACATTACGCGCAAACTCGATTGTGGATATGTGCATACCCAAGCAGAGACCCAAGTAGGGTATTTTTTTAATTCTCGCATAACGGGCGGTCTCAATCTTACCTTCAATACCCCGTTCCCCGAACCCGCCGGGTACTACAATAACCTGACAGCCGTTTAAGATTTTTTCTACATTTTTTCCGGTTATTTCCTCTGAATTAATATATTTTATATCGAGTGCGACATCGTTCGCAATCCCGCCATGCCTTAACGCTTCCGCTACTGAAAGATACGCATCCGGTAAAGCGCAATACTTCCCGACAAGCCCGACTGTCAGCCTTTTTTTAGCGTTTTCATGCCTTTTCACCATATTGACCCATTCGCCCAAATCAGGATTTCGGTTTTCCATACCGAGATGATGACAGACGGCGTTGGTAAGTCCTTGTTCTTCGAGCATTAAAGGCACTGCGTACAGAGAAGAAGCCGTCAGATTCTGTATTACATCTTCCTTACGGACGTTACAAAAACCCGCTATTTTCTCTTTCATGTCGGCGGGGATTTCTCTTTCACTGCGGCAGACTAAGATATTCGGCTGTATTCCGAGCGAGAGCAGGGTTTTTACGCTTTGTTGGGTAGGTTTGGTTTTCAGCTCATCGCTTCCGCAAATGAAAGGAACGAGCGTAACATGGATATAGAGTACATTTTCTCTGCCCTTATCCGATACTACCTGCCTGATTGCTTCAAAGAAATGCGTACCTTCAATGTCTCCGACAGTTCCGCCGATTTCGGCAATAACTACATCTACCTCGCCGTCGGTGCCGCTCGCAACTCTGTAAATACGTTCTTTAATCTCGTTAGTGATATGGGGTATAACCTGTACTGTTCCGCCAAGATAGTCGCCTCGCCGCTCCTTGTTCAAAACCGACCAATAGATTTTTCCTGTCGTTACACTGTTGTTTATCGACAGGTTCTCATCTATAAATCGCTCGTAATGCCCCAAGTCTAAATCGGTTTCCGCGCCGTCGTCTGTCACGAAGACCTCTCCGTGCTGATAGGGACTCATGGTTCCGGGGTCAATGTTGATGTACGGGTCAAACTTTTGAATAGTGACCTTGTAGCCGCGGTTTTTGAGCAATCTGCCGAGTGACGCCGTTGTCAGCCCTTTTCCTATGCCCGATACTACCCCTCCGGTGACAAAAATGTACTTTGTGCTCATGGTTTTTTTACCTTTCTCATATTTTTCATTATTGGTGAACGAACACTGTTCGCTCCCTAAGATTTTTCAATTAAATCAATAACGAATTCAAACTCGTTATAATCCCGCCGTATTCGAGCGGCACACCGCTCGTTAAAACTTTTTTCCCTCATCGGGTCGTCGCGCATTGCTTGTTTTTCACCCCAAAGGTGGGTAAAATTATCTTGTTTTTCAAACAGCTTATCTTTATCAAGTAATGTCTTAACCGATTGTTTTAAACTTTCGGCACACAGCGCGAGCATTCTTTGCTCGGCGTAAACCATATAACAAAGCTCATCGGGAACATCGAGTGCGGACTTCATAAAATCAAACGCCATACCGACATAGTATTGTTTAAAATCCTCATCGGGCAGATATAAAAAAGCGGTATTAAGCGGTAAAACGTCATAATCGAATTTCTCGCTGAATATATAGTCCGGATTCATCTGAAAATAATCAATGTCGGGATATATGTTATGGTACAGTTCTTCTCTGTGTGCGGCTATTATGTCACAAGACAGATTCAGCTTCTTCCAGACTATAAAATCCGTATCGAGCATGACGACAGGTGCAGGTGTATCGCGAAGCGCGAACAGTTTTGCCGCCGCCCAAAACATACGAGGATTTATACCTTCAAGGTCAGCCGGAATGAGCGGCTTTATCCCGTTCCATATTACGGATATGCCGAGAGCCTTATAATAATCCGCCGACGCCCTGTCACAAACCAATAGAATCTCGCCGTTCTTTTTACGCCATGTCAGTGCCGACAGAACCATATTGTAGAGGTCGAATTTTTCAACCTTCGGTTTCGCATTTTCGCCGTGTTTAGCAAAGAGCGGCGCGAATGAGTTTACATGAATAGCCCTCATATAATGTGTATCCCATATCCAAAGAATTCTGTAAAACTTCCGCTGAGAATACCGCTTGTATAAAAACCCGAACCGAATGAGCCGAACCTATAAGAGCCTGAGCCGAACCTATAAGAGCCTGAGCCGAATCTGTACGAGCCTGAGCCGAACCTGTAAGAGCCGAATTTATACGAACCCGAACCGAATCTATACGAACCTACCCGATATGAACTGTTTTTGATTCTCGCCGGAGCGGTGTACAGAGCCGTGTTCCTCGTAAAACACACATGCCCTTCGGTAATGAGCGAAGCGTCTTTAGGCGGAAGACTTTTCCGCAGTCCGAAAGAGTATTCAAGTCTCGCGTTCAGGTCACCGCAATCGGCAGATTCTTCAAGTCTGCGTGCCTCTTCTTCTCCCCTGTTAGTTTCGAGCCAACACAAAAGACTGCCGCCTTTATAATAACCGCGCAAAGAGGCAAGGTCGAAATTATTCTTTATATCCCGGGCGTCGGAGACTTTGAACCCGTTAAGCCATAAGCAACATTTCATTTTTTGTTCCCTTGCCATTTCTTCGGTTTTGAAGGTTTAAGCCTTCTGTATCATCTTTTCTGCGGATGCCAAAAGCCTTTGCCGTGTGTTAAATGCGGGAGCGTCTATAACCATATCGAGCAACCTCTCTAAAATCGCATTTGCCTTCTCATCGTTTCTCACTATACCTTTTTGTATGAGGTCATAGCGGTTTATTGCGAGATGATGCAATAAATAACATTCTTTTGCGGCGATAATTTCATTAATTGCGTCAATCTGCCTTTTACAAATCATCGCGGTGTCTTCAAAATCGAGCGAGCGCGCCTTCAACTCGGCATACTTAAATTGTAGAATTAATTTTAGGCGTTCGGGCGGAATTTCCCGTAGCTTCAGTTTTAATGAGCGGCGGTCGGCGGCAATGTCGAGGTCTTGATTTTTTATTAAAAAGCCGACTTCTCTCGTTTCGTCTTCTGAAAATCCCATGCGGCGCATTATTCTCAGCGCGTAAATGAAAGAACGCTCGGCGTGTCCGTAATAGTGTCCAACGCCTTTCTCGTCCTCCGAAAAACAATCAGGTTTTCCGAGTGCGTGCAAGAGCATTGCGTAACGAAGCGTCAGTACAGGGACCGCATATCCCACACTTCTGAAGGTGTGAGTGAGTGCGTCAAGGCTGTATTCGTTTCGTTTTAAGTCAAAACCCGAAAGCGGTACAAATTCAGGTATCAACACCGTAAAAATCTCGGCGTATTCCTCTAAAACCATACTCGCCTGCCTGCCGTGCAGTACCCAACTAAGCTCAGTCCGCAGGTCGGCGGGTGAAATTTCTCTCACATAATCCTTATGCTTTGTAATTGATTCGCGGGTTGCGGGTGAAATCACATAATCCCCCGATGAATAATAACCCAACGCTTGTAGTATCGAAACAGGATTACGCTCGAACGACGAAGTAAACCCTTCTTTTTTATTCCCGTTTTCAGGGCTGCCCTCAGTCACCTCAATTGCGTCTACTATCCCGGTTTCTCCAAGCAAGCAATTGACGCCGCCGAAAGGGTCTATAAAGCCTTCACGAGGATTGTATGCTATAGCGTTAAAAGAAAAATCACGTCTTCTTAAATCCTCGATTATACTTTCGGTATAAATTGGAGAGCCGTCTTTATTTGAGCCTTTGCGATAAGGTGATATTAAAATCGGCAACCCCTGCACTGTTACTAAAACCTCACCTTTACCGCTGTTTTCCGTATTCACGTTATATATATCGAAAATCGCGCATATCCTGTTCATTTCCGCATCGGTGATAATATCAAAATCAACTGTATTCTCCGAAACGCCGAAATTTGAAGAATTTGCCGCGCAAATAAGCTCTCTGACACACTTACCCACAATGTAGGCACGGTAAGAATAGGCGTTAAGCCTGTTTAAAAGCTCGTTCACCTGACTCGGTATTTCTATACTCACAGTATTAACGCCATCGGCTTTAGCCACGACTTCACCTCCAACCGTCTACGCCGCTTTTCCTGAGTGCGCCGAATATCCTTTCCTTAAAGCCCCTGTCCTCTTTTTCTCGCGCATCGAGAAATTCCTTAACCCGTTGTCTTTCGGTATTTTTGTCAACGGGGCAAAGCGACTTTATTACCTCGAAGCCATTTTGCCTGCATATATATGAAACCGATTGTTCGGGTGCGAACACAAGCGGTCTTATCATCGTTAAATCTTTTCTCGAGAGGTAGCTTTTAGGCGCGAAACAGCCTACCCGACCTTCTCTGAAAAGGTTCATTATGAATGTTTCAATCACATCATCGTTATTATGTCCGAGGGCGATTTTATTACAACCTTGTCTTTTAGCCTCATCGTGTAAAGCACCGCGGCGCATTTTTGCGCATAAAGCGCAGGGATTTTTCTCTTTACGTATGTCGAAGACAATTTCGGCAATATTGGTTCGCACCGTCGTAAAATGCACGTCCAAACTTTGGCAAAGCCTTTCAACAGGGGAGTAGTCGCCGTTTTTATTTTCAAAACGGGGGTCAAGGCTGATTGCACAAAGCTCGTACCTTTTTTCATAAAATCTCATCATTTTCGCAAGTCCCGCCAAAAGAACAAGGCTGTCTTTTCCGCCGGAAACAGCAACGGCAATCTTATCACCGTCTTCTATCAAATCGTATTGCTGACAGGCTTTACGGATATATCCGAGAATTTTTTGCATAGGCTGTACTCCCTTAATTATCTGCATACATTATTATGATAACATTTTTTTAAGGATTTTTCAACCTTTTTTTGACAAAAAACAGAAGCGGTTTACAAAAACCACTCCAAAACCCGACAAAACTTAAGCTGATAATAGAATAAAACACTCAGAAGATCACCCGAACAAACCGAACATAATACCCGCCACTACAGTTGAGCCGATTATTGCCGACACCGTGGGACCCATAGCGTGCATGAGTAAATGGTTACCGGGGTCGGTTTCCTGCCCTACTTTTTGAACGACCCGTGCCGCCATAGGGAGTGCGCTGACGCCCGCCGAGCCGATTAACGGATTGGTCTTTTTTCCTCCTATGATATACATAAGCTTGCCGAAGAGTATTCCGCTCGCTGTACTCAGCACAAATGCACTCAATCCTAACCCGACTATCATAAGTGTTTTGGCGTTTAAAAAACTCTCCGCTTTTGCTGTTGCGCCGACAGACATTCCGAGCATAATAATAATGATATTCATAAGTTCATTCTGCGAGGTTTTTACGAGCCGCTCTACCACGCCGCTCTCTTTAAACAAATTTCCGAGCATGAGCATACCGACTAATCCGAGTGCGTCAGGTACTATGAACCCGACCAAAACAGTAACAATAATCGGGAAAAATATTTTTTCCTTCCGCGAAACAGGGCGAAGTCTGTCCATTCTTACGGCGCGTTCCTTCCTTGTAGTTAAAGCTCTCATAATAGGCGGCTGAATAACAGGAATCAACGCCATGTACGAATACGCCGCGATTGCGATTCCGCCCAGCATTTCGGGGGCGAGCTTTGAGGTGAGCCAGATTGTCGTCGGTCCGTCCGAACTGCCTATTATAGCTATAGACGCCGCCTCGTTAAATGGAAAGCCTAAAGCATACGCGCCGATAAAGGTCAGAAAAATCCCCGCCTGTGCCGCCGCTCCGAGCAAAAAGCTCGAAGGGTTGGCGATAAGCGGTCCGAAGTCGGTTATACAACCCACCCCAAAGAATACAAGAAGCGGAAAAATCTGAAGCTTTACGCCTATATATAGTATATCGAGGAATCCGCCCTCACTTAAAACGAGCGAGAAGTTTACTTTTTCATCAGCGAAAAATTCAGGATTAAACATATTCGCACCCGGGATATTTGTCAAAAGCATACCCGCCGCAATGGGTAAAAGTAAGAGCGGCTCATATTTTTTCGCGACTGCCAAATAAATGAGCAATAAGGAAATAACAAGCATAATTAAATCAAGGATGCTTCCGTTTGTAAAAAACGACTTCTCCCACAGCCCTTTTATCGAATCAATAAAAACCTGCATTGTTTAAAAAACCTCTCGTTTTATCTCGTGTTCTCACTTACACCCGCATTGCCCCACGCCGAGCGAACATACCCTTCCCTTTTCTGTATACCGATTATTTTATGTTTTTTACCCGTTTTTTCGTTATATGCCGCGATTACCGCAGTGATTACCGCGATTATTTGAAGCTCATCGCCCTCGACGTTATGACTTTTTAAAAATACCTGCGGCGGCGTTTGCGGAATTGTCCCGGATTTCGGTATAATAATCTGCGACGAGAGTTCTTTAATACGGCGGGTTTTTATCCGTGCCGGTCTTTTTCCCGTGCTGAGGATTCTCCCCATGAACATAAGAATTATGATTAATACGAGCAGTATTAAAAATACAACCGAAAGTCCCGTAGCCACAACTGAGAATACAAAGTACCAGTCCATAACGCCCCTTCTCTCCGTTTCCTATAAATTATGAGATAAAACGGCGAAGTTGGGTTTATCGCCGAAGCCTGTTATTAGTTCAATAGACATATCCCGTACAGTCAGCGGTATGACAAAAATCTGCTTGTCCGAAGCGATTGTCGCAAATTTATATACAGTTGCGTTATCGACGAGCAGTACGTTTTTCTCGGTCATTATCAGGCTCTGAAAAACATTGGATATACAGTCAAGAAAGGCGCAAAGCGCGCAGTAGCGCGTATCCTTTCGGAACCGCGGAAAACTGTTTTCGAGTCCGTCATTAAAATTCTGTAAGACTTCTTTCTCTGCGCAGATACCGAGGAAGTAGCGGCGCGGTTCTGTTACGACTTTTTGGAGTGCTACGCGCTTTGCGAAATAGCTTCTTTCCGGTTTGGCTTTACTTAATTTTATGTTTGTACCGACGAAGCGTAAAATGTATTTCAGCGCGATATTCATGTACTCATTGGCTAAGACTTCGCCTGTATTGATATGCGCTCCGAGGATTATGTCAAAATCATGCTTTAGGTGGTGCGAAATATTCGGGCTGTTTAGTCCGTAATAATTCCGCATTTTTTCAAGCAACGGTGCAACCATGTCAGGCGTAATTATACCCTCAACGATAAGTTGGTCAAAGAAAGCGGTATTTAGAATCTCCTGCTTTCTGACCGTAAATTTAAACTTTTCTTCATCTGCCCCGCTGTACTCAAAAGCTAAGTTTCCGAGTTTTTCGTCAATCGTATGCTGGATTAATTTAATCAGCATGACCTGCTTTTCTTCAAGAAAACTGCTCGCTTCGCCCTCTAATTTGTTGAAATTTGTGTGGACTACCTCCTGCCGTGTCATTATCTCCGTCAGCTTATCGGCTTTAAGCAATCCCTCCTGAACAAAATACTTACCTGCAAAATAATCAATCATTAACAAATCCTCCAATTAAACCTTTATTTTTATTTGCCATAATATGTCCGCCATGTCATAATGCGTTGTCAATCCGTCCTCTATTGTATCGGGGTCGAGCGACGCCCCGAACAAAAAGTATTGTTGCCGCTGATATACCGGTACGCACACCGCACTTTCAATCACAGCGTCAAGCGCGTTTCTGTGAAATTCTATGCTAAGTGAAGATTCCGCTAACGCTATTCTCTGGTCTGTCATTTCGTCTGAAAATCCGAAGAAATTATCCTCTCCGTAACTTGAGAAAAGCTTGCCTGTCTGTGGTAAAATCTGCGCCTCGAATACAGCACACCACATATCTGCCTCGCCGTTCATTATCGCCGCATACAACTCCCCCTGCGTAACATCTCTCACACTAATATTTATACCCGTAGTACGAAGCGTACCCACAGCCATATTTAAGAGCAGAGAAGAAGGATGCCGTCCCGCACCGTTACCGTCAATGAAAATCTCATACTCGGTCTTCAGGTCTTCGGGAAATTCGAGTACAGCCGTTCCTGCCGAATTCAACTGCGCCCCTGCATCTTTAAAAAAACTGAGTGCGGCGTTTTTAGCGGCTTCAAGCCGCCTTGCCTCGGACATGGTTTCAATAAAAATATCACTGCCGTCGGCGTATGTGCCGAATGCCGTTTTATATCCGCTGTCGCCTACCCTCGGTGCCGCCCATGAAACGCCCGAAATCGGATATTCAGCGATTCTCGCCGCATACCCGTAATAGTCAGTGACGGAAATCTCGCGATAAGCCGCAAAAACAGTCGCAAATCCCTTACGCAGTGCAATACTTTCCTCGCTTTCGGGTTCTCCGTCTACATTAACACGCTCGGCATTTATACCTATATAGCCCAAAACACCGTAATCGGTCGCCTGTCCCAGAATCCCCGATGATTCATAAGCATTAATTTCGTCAAGCGTGTCGCGTGTCGCACCGACAACCGCAATATCCAAAGCTCCGGATGCAGTACCATATATTAAATCGTTGATTCCTGTTTCTTTGAAAGTAATCTGGTGGGTTTGAACCTGTCCCTTAAAATAATGCTCGTTCGCCGCAAGCGCGGCAATACCATCGTTATATTCAATAAACCTATACGCTCCCGCTCCGAGGGGCTTCGCACTCCTTGCCCGGATGGATGAAAGATTACCGCGTTCGAGTCCGAAATTGTCTCTCGCATAGTCATAGAGCGTAATGTCACCATAATAATGAAGCGGAGCCACGGGGAACACAAAAGAGTAAACAGCCGATGGAATATGTCCTGTCAGCGTTATTTCAACCTCGTAATCCCCGACCCTGCGAATTCCGCTTATATTCCTCGCTCCATTGTTGTCGGGGTCAAGTGCGGCTGATTTACCGATAAAAAGCCGTTCGACCTCTTTGAGCGGTTCATCAAGAAGCGGGATGCCGATTTTTTCCGAATCTATATAGCTACCAAGGTCGCCATCGTAAAGCTCGTAAAATTCTCTGTAAAAATCCCAAACCGTGGGAAACCTGTTAGTAAGATTCCATTCTCTGCCCAAAACGGATTTTAACGGACCGTAAACAGCGTCACTCTCCTCAGTCGCGGTCAAAATTATCTCAAAATCGGCAATACGCCAGACCATCATTGCTAAAGCGACCTGCATCCATTCATCCGTATATATATCCCCCTCGCCTATAACATGGGAGAAATCTGCATAGTTATCTACGCAATAGTCTATAATCGCCCTAACATGCGAGAGCCACGCTTCCTCATAACATTCATTATACAGTAGGTACTGCTCTTCGTCAAAATCGCCGCTCGCCTCATCGAGACCCGCGTTAATGTCAAAAAATGCGGCGGCTATCTCTGCGTACTTGTTATATGTCTCCTCGTCCGAATCCGTTCTGTAATAATCCATACCCTCGACAGGTATAAGCGACAGCCCGTAACTACCCTTATAATCCGCATCGCAGAGCGTATAGAGCGTAAATATCAAGTCGTCTGCACTCAGATTTTCTCCATCGCTGAAGAAAACATCGTCCCTGAGCCTAAAATTTAAAATAGTGGTATAATTGTCTGTTATATTAACAGATACATCGGAAATTCCCTCATAAAAATATTCCTCGCCATCGAACACTCTCCATTCCCCAACGGAGGCATTACGGACTATCTCCCCCCTTCTGTCAAGGGTGACGAGCGGCGCATTGACCACGCTCATAACATCATAATCGCCTGTGCCTTTTTTTGTAAAAAACGGAGAAAAAACGCCCGTCATTCCGCTCGTACCGATAATTATTTCGGTTTTCAGGACGGTCTCTTCTATTTCCGGAATACCGTTTATGTCCTCGTTGGTCACATCGCCGCAGGACGACAGTAAAACTGTCACAGACAGCAGTGCGATTAGTTTTTTCTTCATAACCGCGCCTTTCTTGCTTTTCAAATATATTTATTTATTTAGTATATCACAAATGAGATTTTTAGTCAATGATTGACATTGAATAATAAACGTGTTAAAATAGGAATATGAAAAGGAGGCGATTAATGATGACTAAATCATGTCCGAAATGCGGAAGCGAGATGCCCGCAGGCAGTACTGTCTGCGTAAACTGCGGAGCGAACGCCGATGCGAAGCCCGATGTTGACAACAGCGCGGAAATATCGCGCCTGTTCGGAAAAGAGGACGAAAATATTGTCGTGAACTCAGAAGAATTAAGTGCTAAAGATATAGCCGCTTTTGAATCCGGCTCGGCGATTGAGTTTTCTCATGGCGGAACATCCGCCGAATTATCCGAGTCCGCAATGGAAAGTATCGCTGAAATGGACGGAATGAAGTTTGAAAACATTCTTCCGCCTGAGTCCGATGCGAGCGAATTCGATGACGATAACGACGGTATTATTTTAAAGCATGGTGTGACCGAAATGCACGGCTATAAGATGCCGGGTAAGCTGAAACAAGCTATCTTAACGGTTTTTGTTTTCCTGCTCGCCTTTTCGTTCGGATTCGGAACTCATTATTTCCTTTCGCAGGGGATATACGGCGGTTACACGAACAGCACCGCTATTGAAGCTGTCAAATTCATCACCGAAGTCGAAATCCCCGAAGATAGGGAGTTTAAAGCAGTTGAGATTTATGTTAAGCGCGGCGCCGACAGAACCGAGTGTATAGTCTTCGGCGTGATTATCGCGGGAGCAAATGATTATACGCAGACTTATTATCATTTAGTCATAGATAATAAGGAGCCGATAAGCAGCGACAGCATAACCCGCCCTTTTAACCAAGCGTTACACGATGAACTCGCCGGTAGCAGCGACGCCGCAAAAAGAATGGAGGCGGCTACTATGAGCGGACGGCACGACAGCTTTCTGCGTACAGTCGCGGAGATTAATTCAGGCAGAGCTAATTGGCAAAAAGCGGATGTCGAACATGTTAACAGAGGGTTAATTTAAGAAGCAGATTTAAAATCATATGAAAATCGTGAAATTGCACAAACTTTGCGATGAAAAACAACAGAAATTGTTGCATAACAGAGAAATAAGCAGAATCCGAAATTATACTAAAAGAATGGCTATGTTAGTTATAACTTATATCGGAAAAATCATATATAAAGTTACAATAATATTACAATTCGGAAACAAAACGGTTAAGGTTTTTAAAAAGTATTGACATTTGCCTCATAATAGGGTATCATGTTATAATAGATATACTATGTATACCATATAATGTAGAGGACGCCGATTATGAGAAAAGAAACTTCCCTGTGCATGGGTTGCATGGCGGAAATTAAGGACGCCGAGAGAAATACTGATGATAACCAAAAAGTTTGCGCGGTTTGCGGCTATGTCGGAAACAGCGTCTTTCTCTCGTCCTACCTTAAACCGACGACATTTTTGGCGGAAAGATATATAATAGGCAAACTGATTTCCTATAACGGTGAGGGTGCATATTACATAGCGTTTGATACCGTCGGTAATGTAAAGGTGACGGTACGCGAGTATATGCCCGACACACTTTGCGGCAGAAAAAAGGATGCGGAGGCTATTGAGGTCAATCCGCAGTTTGTCGCACTCTATAAAACCTATATGTCGGAGTTTGTTGAGCTTAACCGCACACTCATGGGTATAGGTCAATCGCTCCGAACGCAAAGGGTACTCGATGTTTTTTCCGAAAACAATACAGCGTATGCAGTTTATGAATACATAGCGGGTATAAGTCTTAAATCTTACCTGTCAAACCTCGGCGGCGTTTTACCGTGGGAGCAGGTGAAAGAGCTTTTTACGCCTCTTTTTTCCACGCTCGGCGTTATACATTCGGCAGGCATCATACACAGAGGTATAAGCCCCTCTACCATCCTGCTTAACGATAAAAGCGAGCTGGTATTAATAAACTTCGGGATTACGGCTGTACGAACCTACGGTTCGGAAATAAACTATGAGGTTTTCGCGGGCTATGCGGCGCCTGAACAGTACTGCGGCAAAGAACGCCACGGGAGCTGTACGGACGTTTACGGATTGGCGGCTGTACTTTATAAGGTTTTGACGGGGCAGATGCCGACCACCGCCATTTCGCGTAAAGAAGATGATAATATTACAGAACCTTCTTTAATAAACCGCAATATCCCCCAGTCTGTTTCGGCGGCAATTATGAAAGGGCTGACGCTTGACGTTAATGCAAGAACGCAGGAAGTGAGCCGATTTATCGATGGTTTGTTTGAATCCGCTCCGGTCAGCGTACCCGACTCTACAAACGAAATACTGATAAAAAAGCCGCCGCGTATAGCGGACGATGAAGAAATGCGCCAAAAAGGATATAAGAATCCCGCCCTGCAAAGACGTCGCCGCTCTCATGTACTCCCTGTTACAGGGCTTGTCCTGCTGTTACTTTTAGTTATAACGATTTTGACGATTATGTTGAACCCCGAGCTTATAAAGTGGACGGGGGGGGATATTGAAAGTACCACCCCTGTTACGGATAATCGTTTACCTCCACCTATTCCCGGAACACCGCCCGTGAATCCGGTGTCCGATAATACAGGGACTAATCCCGCTACGCCATCGGGTACGGACATAACAGAGCTTTATATAACCCCCGATTTCACGACCCGTCGATTTGACGTTGTTGAAAATAATGCGGCTTTTGCATTTTTAAAGTTTAATCCGATTTATGAATTCAGCTATGATTACGGCGAGGGTTTAATCTTTCATCAGGATATTCCGCACGGAACCGAGGTTGCCCGCGGAACGGAGATAACCTTAATGGTCAGCAACGGACCGCCCCTTGTTCCTCTTCCCGTATATGAGGGCATGAGCTTGGTCGATTATGAAGAAGTTCTCAATAACGCGAAAATAAATCACTACAACACGGGCGAGCATCATGACGAAATAGAGGAAGGCTATGTAATAAAGTGCGGTATTCCGGGCGACAGATGGGTTACGGAGGGCGATATTATAGATGTAGGCGAGGATGAGACCGTTGTGATATATTACTCACTCGGACCTGAGCAGACGGAAGAAGTTGATGAATACATACAATGGCTGATTGACAACGGGTTAGTTACAGTTGATGACGAATCGCAAAACAACGGAGAATCCGATGAAAACGCCGACCCGGAATCGGGACAAAATGAATAGCCGTAAATCCGCCGCCGCAATAATAGCGGCAGGAGGTAAAAGCGAGCGAATGGGCGGCTGTGATAAGCTGTTTGCGGATTTGGGCGGTATACCTATTATAATAAGCGCGGTTTCGGCGTTTGAAAAAGCCTCGGAAATCAGCGAAATCATAATAGCCGCAAAACCCGAAAGCGCAGAGCGAATCCAAAATTTATGCCGTATATATAATATATCCAAGCTCAAAGCCGTAGTCAAAGGCGGCGCGGACAGACAGGATTCCGTATTAAACGCCTTAAAGGAAGTCGGCAGTAATATAGATATAATCGCCGTACATGACGGTGCGAGACCCTTAGTGACGTCTGATTTCGTTAATGAAATCACCCTTCTCGCACGGGAGAAGGGTGCGGTAATCCCCGCTGTTCGGGTGAAAGAAACAATAAAATCCGTAAAAGGCGGCAGAATAATTTCAACACCCGACAGAAAAGAGTTATATTCGGCACAAACGCCGCAGACCTTTCTGCTCTCAAATTATCTTGAAGCCGTTAAATTATCAGAGAACACCATAAGCAGTTCACCGACAGATGATGCTTCGCTTCTCGAAAATGCAGGCTTTGAGGTTTTTATAACCGAAGGAGACTATAAAAATATAAAAATTACCACACCCGAAGACCTAAAGGCGGCGAGAGCAATGATTTATGAAAAGCCACAGACAGAATTACGCATCGGCTTCGGTTATGACGTTCACAGACTTGTAAAAGGCAGAAGGCTGATTCTCTGTGGTGTTGAAATACCGTATGAAGAAGGGCTTCTCGGTCACTCCGACGCGGACGTTGCGGTTCACTCGCTGATAGACGCACTCCTCGGAGCGGCGGCTCTCGGTGATATAGGCGTTCATTTCCCCGACAGCGAGCCGCAGTATAAAGATGCCTCAAGTATAAAGCTACTCGCTCATACGGTCGCGCTGATTACCGAAAAAGGGTATACACCATCTAATATAGATATAACTATTATCGCAGAACACCCGAAATTAGCCCCATATATCCTGAAAATGCGAACAAAAACAGCCGAGATATGCGGCATTTCGCTTGATGCGGTAAGTGTTAAAGCGACGACCGAAGAAGGACTCGGATTATCAGGTAAGGGCATAGGCGCGAAAACGGTATGTCTGCTCAAAAAGCGAATTATCACATAATCCACACAAAAATATCATATTTTTATCATATTCGAGTTAAAGTTTTCATCTCTGTTGTACGATAATAAATACAGAGCAAAAATAAAACTCGGATTTTGTTATTTTGTTTATCTTTCTTAAAAAGGCTGATAAACGAATATATATATCAGGAGGACAGTAATATGGAAATCAAGAATTTAAACAACAGGATGATAAATGCGTACAAAACCGTGGGCGGCGGCGTTCAGTCCAAGGGTAAAGGTTCGCATTCTGAAGCTGAAAAGGCAGGGAGCGGAGACAACTTTGATAAGATAGAGTTTGATTTCGGGCGTTCCGCAAAAGCGGCTAAGGCTGATATATCGGTTTTAGTATCGGCAAATGCGGACAATGCGCGAATCGAACAGCTTCAGGTTGATTATGAGGGCGATAATCTGCCTACGACCCCTGAACAAATCGCCGGTTCAATCGTGGGATAAATCCCGCGTGTATGCGATGCGCCGCTTCGCGCACTTTTCAGAAAGGATTTAACCGTGATGGAATATAACGCCGCATTGGAAATACTTCAATTTTTAGAAAAGTATGACGAGCATTTTAAGGAGCTTCGTGCCTTCATAAACGAAAAGCAGGAAAAGGTAGCGGGCGATGACATTGTTTGGCTTCTTGATTCGTTAAATAAAGAGCAGACATATATAATGCGCGGAAACTCTCTCGAAGCCAAGAGAAAGCTGATTTTTGAAGAACGCGGAATAGAGGGTTATAACGCGTCGAAGCTGATTGAGAATTGTCCCGACGAGATAAAGGGCAGAATGAAGCTTGTAACGGGTTCAATAGACGAGTCAGTGACGTATATACAGGAGACCAATAAAAACGTGTTGGAAATGGCAAGACGCAAGCTCGAGGTTCAGGCGGAAATTTTAGAGGACAGCTTAATCGCAGGGAGCGACACATACAATAATTCAGGTTCAAAAATAAAGAAAATAAATAACGACGATAATGTTATCGGTTCTGTTTAGCTGAAAGGGGTAAAAAATGCGGTCATCTTTCATGGGTCTGGAAATGTCAAAACGTACAATCCAGCTTTCTCAAAAATCTTTGGACGTATCGGTAAGCAATATGTCCAACATGAAAACTCCGGGCTTTTCGAGACAGAGAGTGGACGTCCATTCAATGTTTCTCAGCTCATATAAAAACTGGCAGACGCGTATGTCGCGGCTGTCTTTGGCAGGTCAGGGAGCAGGCGCGCATGGCGTAGCACAGGTTCGGGATTTTTACTTAGATAAACGCTTCCGCGAAATGAACGGCTTCATGGCGGAATGTGAAAGAAAACTACCCATACTCGAAGAGATTCAAACCACTATAGACAACTTTGAAAACGTGGGAATGGAAGCAAAGTTAGCGCAGTTTAAAGACGCGCTGTCAAAATACGGCACCAACGCTCCGGACGCCGCCGAATTTGCGACTTTAGTAAGAAACTCCGCACAGCAAATAGCAGATATGCTTAAAACGTATGCGAGGGATTATGACAGACTGCTCGAAAGTAACGTGTTTGAGCTTAATGCCACTGTAGACTATGTAAATACTCTAATCGAGAAAGTGACCACCCTAAATAAGGCAATCGTAAAAGAATACAAATCGACCGAATACGGCGCGATTTACAACGGCAGAGGGGTTTCTCCCTACGGTCCGCTTGAACTTATGGACGAGAGAAACTTAGTTTTAGACGAACTTTCATCGTTCGCAAACATTAAGGTTGAGGAAAACGTAGACGGAAGCATAAACGTATGGCTCGGCGAGATTCTCATGGTACAGGGAGAGAAATACGAGCATTTCGTTATGCACGAATTCGACAAATTTGATTCGGCGGTAATTTTCGCCTCGAATGGTCAAGTACCGAACATCAGAAGCGGCGAAATAAAAGCGTACATGGATTTAGTAAACGGAAACGGTCCGTATGCCAACCATCACCAAAGTTCAGCCTACGGGATTCCCTATTATAAGTCGGCGATAGATGCGTTTGCCGAAGCGTTTGCCGGACTCATGAACGAGACTAACGGTATGACTTTAGATAACCCTTACAGAGCTATGTTCGGCTCTACTCTCGATGTATATGACGAGGAGGGGACTTTAGTTTCCCGCGGACCTATAAACGCCTCTACCATTAGGATTTCGGACGAGTGGATGAACGATGCGACCATGATAGGTCTCATGTACAGCGAGAACGAGTCCGTGTTAGTCTCCACTTTCAGCTTTACACAGGCGATTCATACGTTCAGTTTCCCTTCGGGCGGCGGACCTTATGACTTTGATGTTACCTTAGGAAGCGATACACAGCAAATCAGCTTTGACGGAACTGCCGCTGACCTTCAGACGCAGCTTGACGCCGCGTTCCCCGGAGGATTTTTAGTTGACGACGACGGCGTCGGTAATATAACCGTGAGTGCGGTTAATTCGTCAGACTTAATAAATGTCGACTCTGCCGATGTGGCAGTTACCGCGAACGGAGTCGGTCCCTACGATTTTGAAGTGTCTCTTAACGGGGTTGAACAAACGGTTTCCTTTAACGGAACCGCCGCCGACCTACAGACACAGCTTGACGCCGTGTTCCCCGGTGGGTTTACAGTCGGGAGTGACGATAGCGGGAATGTAACCATAAACGCGACCGATACGTCGGCTTTGATTGATATCACCTCCACGGGTGCTTTAGTCCCCACAGAAGATAAAGAAATCGTTGTCACGGGCGGCTGGGCTTATTCTACCACCTTAGACGGAACCCACGTAAAAGAGCTTCTTCTCGCACTTGATAAACCCGTAAAATACGGCAGGGCTTTAGATTTCGAGGGTTCGGCATTCGATTACATAGCTTTTATATCAAACCGCTTAGGTCAAGGAATCAGCTTTATCGAAGAACAACTTGATACAATGGTTGTGACCACTAACAATCTTTTGGACAGCAGGGATGCAGTCATGGGCGTGTCGAACGATGAAGAAGGAATAAATATGTTAATTTATCAAAAATGGTATAATGCGGCGGCACGTATGATGACCGCACTTGATGAATGTCTTGACAGGGTAATTAACGGTATGGGAAGAGTCGGATTATAAAAAAAATTATATTCCGGCGAGTAAAAAAAGAAACAAACAGGGGGATACACCATGAACATCAGAATCGCAGGCGGAACAGTTTTAAGACGCTATATGCACAATCTTGAGCGTAATATGGGCAGAAAAAACAGCGAAGAGAATAAATTTTATTCCTCGCGTTCATTTAACAGGGCGAGCCAAAATCCTGTCGCCGCTGCCCGCGCACTCAGAGTTCGTAAGGCGATATACGACATAAACACATATCAGGATAACTTAAAAACGGCTGAAATGATTTATGCAAACGCCGAAAGCTCTGTTATGAAGGTTTCGTCAATTATACAGTCAACCTACGAACATTTAGTAAAGGGTGCACACGGCTCTCTTAACTCCGATGACGCCGCTATTGTCGCCGAATCTATAGACAAATTCGCTGAAGAAATGGTTCAGCTCATGAACATAGTGGTAGCCGACAGAAGAATCTTCGGCGGTATAAATAACTCAAGTCTTGCTTTTAAAATCGAAGACGGACCGATGGGAAAAATCGCCTACTACCACGACAAGCCCGTAAACCAGTATCAAGACCCGAACCTTTTCCCGTATTCGGGCGTGTCCTATACCGACATAGGTATAGGCATGACGATGGGCAGGGACAACAGAATAGACCCGCAGTCCGCACTTCCCGTAACCTTTAACGGTGCAGAGATTCTCGGTTGCGGTCTTGACGGAAGAACCACATATATTGATTTACATAAATTGGAAGATGGTGAAACATACAGCCTTGACGTAGGACTCGGCGCAGATAGGAAAACTATTATTTTCACTGCGGGAGCAAATAACAACGATACGGCGAAAAATATAAACGAATCACTTTTTAAAGCCTTCGGCAGTAAAGTCAGTGTAGGCGCGGAGAGCGGACTGTTAATTTCAAATGTAACCGGAGGAGTATCCGTATCTGTCGAAAATTCGCCGCCGAGAACCGATGGTCAAACATTCTCACAGGCAAGCATATCTACATATGCGAGTGGTTTTTCCGCTAATGTTATCCAGCTCGTACTCGACTCGGCACAGGCTTTAAAAGCTGATGACAGGCTCTTAGCGGCAAAATATGCAGACGCACTTTTCGCACTCCAGACCAATGTATCGCTTACTCTTGCAAAAATCGGGAATACGCATGAGTTTATTGAGTTTAACCTTGACAGAACGACCAATAATATGATGTCGCTACTCGAACAGCAACGCGATTTAGAGGCGTCAAAGCCGGAAGAGCAAATCACCCTCATAAAAGTTCTTGAGTCTATTTTCGGCGCACAGTTACAAATGGGGGCGCAACTTTTGCCCATGTCAATATTCAACTTCCTCAAATAGATTCGAGGTGTGAATATTAAAACCCGTTCCTATGATAAAAGTTTACGGTAAAGGAGGTCCCGGAGTCATGAATCACAATCTTTTAAGCATCACCACCGTACCTATTTCCGTTGAAATAAATATCGTAAAGGGAGAACTGAGAAATCCCAACGCTCCAAAACCGCAAATAAAGGTTAAGACGGGAGCCGGCGGTATAAAAATCGAGGCGGAAAACGCAAAGATAAACATAGACACCTATGCGGCGCGTTCAAGTACAGGTTACGGAAAATACAATTCTGCCGACTTTTACAAAAAAGAAGCTGACAAAGGCATAAAGCTCGCCTATCAAGGCACGGCTCGTATCGTAAGAGAAGGTAACGCACTCGCGCGGGGAACCACGCCCGGAGAACTCGCTATACAGAATAACGGCGCGGGTAAATCAATCCAGACCGTCATGGAGCATATACCTAAAGTGGGTGCGGACGTCACCTTTGAAAAAGGCAAGTTAAGCATAAACTATGAGATAAGGGACGTAAATATAGACTGGGATAACCTGAAAACCGTACCGCTTGAGTTTATACCGGGAAGGGTTGAGTTTAAAGTAAGACAAATGCCGCAGGTCGTAATCGAATACACGGGCAGACCTATATATGTCCCGCCGAGTGCAGACCCCATGTTAAACACAGTGGTTTAATAAGGAGCAGAGTAAAAATGATTGATAAAAAAATAAAAATAGATACCCGCGACTTTGGAGAAGTCGAAATCGCAGAGGACAGTATATACGAATTTCCGAGCGGCGTTTTCGCCTTTGAAGATACACGGCATTTCGCTTTAATCAGCCCTCTCGGAGAAGATGTTTTCCCTATGTGGCTACAGTCTGCTGACGATATAACCCCTTGTTTTGTGGTCTTTGACCCTACAATTATTGACGAGGGCTACACCGTCACATTGAGCAAGAGCGAAAAAGCATTGCTCGATATAAAAGACGATACGAACCTAAGGTACTTAGCCATAGCAAAGGTACCGGAAAATTTCAAAGATACGACGGTAAACATGAAGTCTCCTATCGTTATTAACTGCGACCTAAACATAGCAGCGCAGTTTATTCTATCACAGGACTATCCGTTTCGGCTTCCGATTTATAAAGACGTGGCGATAAATAACGCTCGCGTCTAAAGGAAGTACTAAAAAACAGGGAGTGCGGTTTAATGCTCGTAATCACAAGAAAAACCGATGAAAGCTTGCTAATCGCGGATAACATCGAAGTAATTGTACTTGAAGTTTCGAGGGACAGAGTTAAACTCGGAGTAAGTGCGCCGCGGGACATAACCGTAATAAGGTATGAACTCGCAACTACGCAAAAAGAAAACCGCGAATCTGCGGAGCAGATTTCCAAAGGCGCACTCGACGCGCTTATAAACGCCGTAAAGAACAACAAGGGAAAGGATGAATGAGGTCATGTCAACTATTAAAGGGAGTTCACTCAGAATAGGCGGTTTAAATTCGGGACTCGATACCGAGGCTATTGTAAAAGCTATGTCCGCAGGTACCAAGCTCAGAATCACCACCAACCAAAGGCAAGTACTGAAGCTTCAGGCGCAGCAGGAGGCTTATCGTTCCATTATCGGTAAGTTCACCGGGTTCAAGGCAAAGTACCTTGATATTCTAAATGGAAACACGTTTCTCGGAAGCCGTTCTACATTTAACCGCCACACAGCGACCGTAAGTAAAAACGGGGTCGAGCAGAAGCTCACGGGTATAAATGTCACGACTAATTCTAACGCTACAGCAGGAAGCTATAAGGTTACGGTTGACACTATAGCAACGCAGGCGAATATTTCATCGAAACCCACCGACTCTTTAAACACGGTTTTTGAGCCTGATAAATATCAAAATAGCAGCACCTATGCCATGACGATGACCGTAGGAGGCGTTACTAAGGTAATCGCTTTTCAGGGAAATACCGACCCTGATGAAGTGACCAAAAGTATTAACAGCGCCCTCGTTTCTGCGTTCGGAAAAACTAACACAACCGACATTGACGGAAGAGGCTTGGTCTATTTCGATGCGACAGACGGAAAATTTGTTTCGACTGAGAAAAAGACGATTTCTACCGGTTTAGTTTCAGAACTCGGTGACCAAGTGAGCTTAGGAAATGAAAAAACATGGCTCACAGGGGATAATAACAGCATAACCGTAATAATCGCGGGCGAAGTCCAAACCGTAACCCTTCAAACGCTCGGTCAGGATTATTTCGATGGTTTCACAATCGAAGATAAAGACGGAACATGGGCTGTCGCTAAACGTGTCGCCACCGCGGCGGACGCAATGAGTCTGTTTGGTATAGACTCTACGGCGGACTGGGATAAATTAACACAATCACAGCAGGATGCACGCATAGCTGAAGCGCAAAAGGATTTCAACGCAAAAGAAAAAATGCTCAACGACATATTATTCAGTATGTATAACAAAGAGCGTTTTGCGGAATTTCAAGATTGGCAGGGTGACAGCACTCTCCACGACGGTAAATACAATCCCGATTATTGGCAGATTTCTCTTGACAGGGATGAGATTTTGGCGGCTTATACCGCAAATGGCGTAGACGTAAGCAGTATAGACCCCGACCCGGATAACTTGACGTTAGCGCAGTTTAACACTGCTTTGGTTGCGGCGAGAAATGCGGAAGTGGCTGCAAGAGCGGATTTGGCAGGTTTAACGGGTACGGAAAGAACAAAGTTCATAACAGATGAAACGAAAAAACTGACAGATGAAATAAACAGCGACCAAAATGCGGCTTTACTTACTAAAATTCGTGCGTCCATGTCAGACGAGCAAATAGCTCTGTTCGATGAAGAGCTTGTCCGCAGAAATACCGCTCTTAAACAGCAGGATTATACCGCGGCTGTGAATAAAGCGTATGACGATTTTTATAAGTGGCAGAGAGACGAACTCGGTATCCAGGTTGGCTCCGGCAACTTTATGATGATAAACGAGTGGAAAGAAATGCTCGGCATAAGCGATACCATGCCTGCAACCGGAAGCTGGGCGGATGTTTTCCCTGCCGGTGATGATATGAAGCAAATTGCCGTGGATTATTACACCGCCAAAGAAGCCGACGCTTTAACTCAAATTGCCGGACTTAACGCCGATATACTTGCCTTAAACGAAACCGACCTTGACTACGAGGAAAACAAAAAGGCTCTGGAAGACCAAATAGCCGCATTACAAGACATAGCCGACCGTAACAACGCCAGGTTGGATTATTGGGGCGGTGTAAGCGACAGTGATTTTTCAGACGCTGTCGATATAATGGCGGGTGTTTTCACAGATGCTCAATCTAAAGACGGAATAGACGAACTCATGTTTTTACGCGGCGGATACTCCGAAAGGGATGCCTATTTTAACCGCTATGCGGAACAGCCGGGACAAAGCTATAACGATTTCTTAGCCACAGCCTCTGCAATGGGCGTCGGAGAGTTTTCGAGTCATTTCAACGAGACCACGCTTAATCAAAGGCTCGGAAATATTAACTTCGCAGACGGTACAAAGGTCGAAGCAAGCATATCCGCAACAGGAGATGTAACTCTCAGCGCATACAAGCTTGCCGCAGACGGCGTAACAAAAGAAGCCGTAGACATGGCAGCATATGCGGGAGAAGACAGCAAAAACGATTTCGGGCTTGAAACAGCTAAAACGATTGCGAGTACTATTTCAACCTCAACAAGATTGAGCGAACTGGGACTCACACCCGAAAACGGGAACTATATCTTAGAAATAAACGGCGAGAAACTGACGTTTAACGGAAATACCACGATAAGAGAAATGATGAACGCGGTCAATAATAACGCGAAAATAAACGTAAACATGACCTTCTCATCTCTTACAAACACCTTTGAAATTAAATCCAAGGAATACGGGACAGCCGCCGAAATCACATTTGGTGACGACCCTTCAGGTCTGTTCGCGGCATTGGGCTTTGACGCCTATGTCAACCAAACCGTAAATAACGGTACAAATCTGCGGTTAGATATTAACGGTCAGATAGTTGAGACTGCTTCTAACTCCTACGAAATTAACGGAACTGTTATAACAGTGGGTGAAAACGCGCAGGTCGGCGAGTCGTTTTTGATTGAGGTTGAACGTGATACCTCGCAAGTAGCGAATATAATCAAGGACTTTATAAAGGATTATAACGAGCTGATTGATTTTGTTTACGGATTTGTAAACGAAAAGCCGGAAAAGGATTATTATTTCCTCACCGACTACGACAGAGAAGAGTTAGGTCTCACTGAATCCCAGGAGAAAAAGTGGGAAGAAAAGGCATCGAAGGGGCTTCTCTACAATGACCGTGCAATCACCGATATAATGAGTCGTATGAGAGTCGCGCTCTTTTCGGGCGTACCGCGCGGCGATGACACAATGTTCGGGCTTTACAGTATGGGTATCTCCACTCATCAGGACTGGAAACAAAACGGTAAACTCGTAATTCAAGACGAAGAGAGATTTTTAGAAGCAATAGAAAAAGACATAGATATGATAGCGGAGCTGTTCACAAATACCGAAAACGGGCTTATGCCGCAGATAAACAGTATTATTGATTCTGCGATAAAGACGACCGGCGAGCGTTGGGAAAAGGGCTTGTTTATCCAAAAAGCAGGACTGGCTAATACATCGTCAGCCACCGACAATGCAATTAATGACCAGATTAAACGATTAAACGATATGATAAGCAATCTTGAATATCGTTATCAAAAACAACAAGACAGGTACTGGAGCATCTTCACTGCGCTTGAAAAACAAATGGGACAGCTAAACGGTCAGAGCGACTACATAGGTCAGATGTTGGGTAGCAGTATGTGGGGAGGAAATAAATAATATGATTAATGCTTACGCGAGTTATAAAAGACAGTCGGTTACTACCATGACTCCTATAGAGATAATAGTAAAGCTTTATGACGAATGTGACCGGCAATTAAACAGAGCACTCCACTTCATCGAGAAAAAAGACTACGAAAGTACAAACGCCGCCCTTATGAAATCAGTAGATGTAGTGAGTGCATTGCGTTCAGTCTTAGACCTCGACATACAGATGGGAGTCGACTTAGACAAGCTCTACCTTTACTTCACGCAGGAGCTGATAGACGCGAACATAAAAAAGGACGCGGAAAAAATCAGGACGTTATTGCCGATGATAGGCGACCTTCGGGAGGCATTCGTGCAGGTATCAAGAATGTCCGTCGAGCAGATTAATTTACAGGCAATGCAAAACGCACAGGGAACAATGCAGGCACAGGTTGTATAAGAATAACCAAACGGGTGGGCTTCAAAAGTCCACCCGAATGTAAAACGAGGGTTAAAGATATGATTGCTGAAGCTACTTTATTGATGGAAAAGTTTAATATTCTCGAAAAGCATCTCTCCGATTTTTTACTTCTTTCAGGTCGCCTTTCTTCGTCAGACCTCGAATTAGTTGATGAAACGCAGGTGATTTTTGACGAGCGGGAAAGAATTATCCGTGAAATTAAAAGCCTCAGGCCTCAGATTACGGATATTATTGATAGCCAAACGCCCGAAAAAGCGTCTATGATTAGAAAAATGCTCGTCGGTGAGACGGTCATGGTTGATTTTACCGAGGACGAGAAAATGCTCCAGGGAAAGATTATCAGTATACGCTCAATCCAGAGCGACATCATGAAAAGTGAAGCAGGAAATAAAATGCGGTTCAGAGTTAAGTACGGGGAGGTACGCACGGAGCTTGAAGACCTGCAAAGGGAGAAAAAGAAAATAACATTTTATCAAAACGCAAGAGTAGATGAAAAAGGCGCGGAGTTTGACAACCAAATGTAACCGCGCATAAGAATATAAAATAACTTCACGGAGACAATATGTTAATAGATTTTCACACACACGCATTTTCCGACCAAATAGCAAAACGCGCTATGGAGATACTTAAAGAAACTGCCGAAGCCGCTGAGGGTTCCGAAGCCGTCTGCTACACAGACGGCACTGTTTCGGATTTGCGAAAAAAGCTGTCGGAATGGGGCGTAAGCTACGGCGTAATGCTTCCGATAGCCACTAAGCCATCTCAGCAACGCACAATTAACGACTGGGCGGCGAGCGAGAATAAAGGGAATATAATCTCTTTCGGTACTGTTCACCCCGATGCTCCTGATGCCGCGGAAGAACTCGGAAGGATAAAAGAAGCGGGCTTAAAAGGCATAAAGCTCCACCCCGACTATCAGACTGTCTTTTTGTTCGAGGAAAGAATGAAAATTATTTATAAACGCTGTGAAGAACTCGGACTTTCTATTGTACTACATATGGGGTATGACCCTATCTCACCTATAATCCGTCACGCTATGCCCTCTCATCTACCCGATATCACCGCCGCCTTCCCTAAACTTAAAATAATAGCCGCACATTTCGGCGGAATGTATGCTTGGGAGGAAGTTTTACACTATGTCGCAGGTGTTCACAGGAAAAATATCTGGCTCGACACTTCGTATATAGCAGGCTACATAAATCCGAAACTTATGCTCGAAATCGTGAAAAAGCACGGGGCAGACAGGATTCTCTTTGCGAGTGACTGCCCGTGGCATATGCCGCTGTCAGAAAAAGAGTTAGTTGAATCCCTGCCTGTTACCGAAAAAGAAAAAGAACTGATTTTCTATAAAAACGCGGCGGAGATATTAGAGTTATAAAAAACAGGGAGTGATTTTAACATCACTCCCTGCGCTTTTTTTGTCTTTACTCATGAGATATAGCCGATAACGCGCTGATTTTAACACTTCTGTGTGCGGGATAAAGCCCTGCCACAATACCTACCGCCATAGATATTACGAGTGCGGCAAAAGCGAGATACGGAGGAATAACCGAGATTTTTATGTCCTCTCCCATACCGTAGCCGCCTCCCATAGCGTTCATGAACATCTCACCGAGGAAGTTGTTAATAATAAACGAAAAACCAAGGCTCATAAGGATTCCCACAAGACCGCCCAAAAAGCCTATTGTCGCTGATTCTCCGAGGAACATGAGCCGTATTTTACCCACGTCACAACCGAGAACCTTCATAATACCGATTTCCTTTGTCCGCTCAACAATCGCCATAATCATGGTATTGGTGATATTAAGTGCGGCGACAAACAGTGAAACCGCACCCAAAGCCGCAAGCAACAGCTGTATAGTGCCTATTTGTTGCATCATGTTTTCACGGATTTGGTTATACGACCATGCCTGATAACCCATTGCCTTAATTTGTTCTTCGACCTGAGGAACATGGTTCATGTCATCAACCCTTACGCTGACATTGTTATAAACGCCGTCAAATTCTGCGTATTGCGCATCGGGGTTAACCTCGTTGTATGCCGCAATTAAGTTTTTCATGTAACCGATGTCGATAAATATTCCTCTGACCGAATTATAATCCGACCAGTCGCCGTCAAGCACCCCTACGACATTAAGCTCCTCATTATACTCCATATGCGGGGCGGTTTTCGAGCCGATTACCGAATAGTCCGGCATCCAAGTATCAGGGTTGCGGGTCAGCGGAATGACAAAGAACTCGTCGTTCATATGGTCTATGGGCAGGCTTATTATTTCCCATGTTTCATAGTCGTATTCCGCACCCTCATATTCGTCATATTCATAGAGATAGACATTTGAACCCACTTCGTTCCCGAAGAGAACGGTAGTAGGCGGGTCGCCCTGTTGTTTAAAACGTCCTTCTTTCAACCTATAACCGAAATTTTCAAGCTCATCCATATACACACCCACGAACGGAGACCAACTAAGTGCTTTTCCGTCGGAGGTATATACGGCGATTTGCTCACCGGAATAGAAATTCGTATAAAACGGCATTACCGACTTTACGTGGTTTATATCCTTGAAACTTTGAATAACATCGTCCGTTATGTCGGGGACGGGATTTCCATCCTCGTCCACCATGCCGCCGTAATTATTAATCTCTATTTTAGTGAGGTCTGCCCACTGCTCTAACATTTTAGTAAGCTCTATATCCATACCTATTCCGAGCGACATCATAACGATAATCGCGGAAGTGCCTATGAAAACGCCCGAAACCGTAAGCAGGGTACGAAGTTTTCGCTTTGTCAGATTACGTAGGCAGGTTCTTACTATATCAATATTTCTCATTGCGTTATTTCCTCTTTTTCGGAGTCAAACGAACCGTTCCTGTTGCCGCTATCCGTACTGCTATTCGCCGTACTTGACTTTTCTTTTTTAATCTGACTGAGGAAGTAGTCTATATCGTCATCTTCGCCTGTTTTCTTCTTTTTAAGAATTATTATAACAACTACAACCGCCGCGAGTATAAGCACGCCTCCTCCGATGATTACAATTAACAACACTACGCTTATACCGCCGTCCTGTAATTCCTCAGGCACTATTTCACTACCCGGGTCCCAGATTTCGGGCGTGTCCCACATTCCGCTTTCCGAATAGAGCGTCGCAAACATAGAATAACTCGTGCTGAACTCGTGCATATCCGCGTTTTCAAAAGTAACAACAATAAAAAGTTCCATCGTTTCTTCGCCCGGGCTACCACCGCCGCCGCCCCTCGGAGACACAACAGCGTAATCAACCCTCACCCCCAAATCAACGGCAACTACAGCACCGCCTGAATTGACAGCATCTTCAAACTCGAAAGACTCATAAAACCCGAAATCACCATCATCTTCGCCCCAAAACTCAATCTCCGGCTCACCATTCGCGTTGAAAATATAAGCGTCTCTGAATCTGATGCGTTCGCGTTTCTCACCCGGTGCGATATTGCCGATATATACGTCTTTAAATATCGTGCCCTGCGCATCGGTAAGGACGGCTGAAGTATTCAGCATGGTCTCCGTGCCGCCGTTTATTACAGCGAACTCAATCGTCGCCAGATTATTCCAAATCCACTCGTAACCCGCGACATCGGTTATTGAAACGCGGTAATTCATTACTTTAAGTTCAAATTTCTTATTGACAGTTAAAGTGGAGTCGTCGGCATTTTCGGCTATTGCATGAAAGGTTAAATCATAGGTATCTATATCGTTGAATCTGAGCGGAATAACCCCGTCACCGCCGCCCGACGGCGGAATTGAGCCGATATACTCGCGCGCAATTTCTCTTCCGTCCGCATCGGTAACAAAAACCTCCACGTTATAGGCTGTCCCCTTACCTGCGTTAACTAACTTGAAAGGTATATCGGTTCTTACGCCGGAATAGATTTGCGGCGGCGCGTTTACGCTTTGAATCCTTATACTTGAAGGCTTTTCGACTTCTTCCGGCGGCTTGTCGTTGGGGTCTTCCTCCGACGAAATTAAAGAGAAGCTACCGCTCAGTTTACGGTTTTCGTTGTTGTTCTTATATTCAACACTGATGCTGTACGAACGGACGCCTGCCCTATCCGAAACAGGAAACTCAAGCGGTACGTCTTTTATAGTTTTAGCTTCTATAATGGGAATATAGTCCGAGGTGAGCAGTCTGCCGGCATCATCGTATAAAAACACCTCTATATCTTTAATATCCGAGGAAGAAGAATTAGTCAGAGAAATCGTGGCTGTCGTTCGGGTATCAATCAAAACTTTGAGCGGACTGTTTATGCGTTGCAGACTTAAATACCCTTCTCCTTCGCCCGATTCACCCTTTACACTTATTTTCGCACTCGTTTTCAGCGTTTGTTTCCCCTTGTCTTTATCAACGTAATCAAAGGCGACATTAATTGTGTTCTCTCCGCCTTCACTTATACCCTCGGGTATAACTAAATCATATCTTGATACATCGCCTTCGGCTATAAAACCTATATACTCACGGGTCAGTAAATTCCCCGCTTTGTCTGTGACGGTTAATGCCGCTTGTGAAAGTTCATGTGTTCCGTAATTGAAAACATCGACAGATATTTCAAAAGACTCGTTTTTCTCTGTTTCAAACGGAACTCTGAGGTTTTCAATCACCGGCGGGACATTCGTAATAATAGCGTTACTGTCAACAACATTAATGGTCGTTGTCATTTTCTTACTGCCGGTTACATTATTTGCTTCATATGTGTCGCTCTGTAAGTTATATGTATAATAAGTAGCGACATAATTGACCGTAAAAGTAATATGGTATCTGTCCTCTGCGTCTTCGGGAACATAGAATCTGTATGGATATGAAGTACCGAGAGTTATATTACCGCCTTCGAGACCGCTGATTAATGTCAGACCATCATAATTTATACTCACGGTCGCGCTTGACAGTGAATTAATGCCGATAGTATCATTAAAACTCGCACTTAGCGTAAATTCCTGCCCTCTGCGTGCTGTGGGTCGCGAAACGCTCATTGTGATATTCGGCTCAACAAAAGCGGTACTGCTTGACGAAGCCGCCTCCGCGCCTATTCCGAGAGGCGTTGTTATACTGAACGCCACTGCGAACATCACTAAAATTGATAAAATTTTCTTTTTCATTTTATTACCTCTTTACCCCTTCAAATTGATTTATTTTGCTTATTTTTTTATACTCGTTAGAAACGATTTCGCCGTCACTTATTCTTATGATTCTGTCGGCATACGATGCTATATCTCTGTCATGCGTCACCAATATAAGCGTTTGGTTATTCTTACGGCAGAGTGCGACCATGAGTTCCATTACCTCAAGCGTGGTTTTAGTATCAAGGTTTCCCGTAGGCTCGTCTGCAAAAACGATTTTCGGACGGGCGGCAAACGCTCTGGCAATCCCCACTCTCTGTTGCTGTCCGCCTGACATCTGCGTTGGCTTATGCTTTACGCGCTTTGCTAAACCCACCATCGCAAGCATTAAAAATGCGATTTTTTCACGCTTTTTCTTTTTGACTCCCCTAAACATCAGAGGCATAGCCACATTTTCGAGAGCGGTGATTCCGTACAACAGATTATATGACTGAAAAATGAACCCTACATTTTTCTGACGGAAATTCGTGACCTTTTTTTCGCTCATCTTCTCAATACGCTGACCTGCGATGACAATCTCGCCGCGAGTAGGCTTTTCGAGTCCCGCGAGCATATTAAGCAGAGTCGATTTCCCCGAACCCGATGTACCTAAAATACAACAGATTTCGCCCTCAGCAACGTCAAAGGTTAAGTCGTTTAGTGCGACGACCTTTTCCGAGCCTACCTTATAGATTTTGATTAGGTTTTTTACCGTTATCATTGGTTCCAAAATCGTTCTTCTCCCTCTCTTTCCCCGAACTGTATGACATGAAGCAATACAGTTATATTATATAACATCATTCGGCATTTGTCAACACTTTTTAAAACTCAGTCAGCCCCCATAATATAAAACAAAATAAAACCCCGAAAAGTTGCAAAATTTTAAAATAATTCTATTTATCGCCGTTAACCGAGCGGAAATACTAACTCTGCATACATTTCCGCTATATAGCGCGTAGCGGGAGTCAACTCCTCAAACCCGCCGTTATCGTCCACCCCGTTTGACGTCCATGCCATAACACCCTGCCAACCGTTATCAAATGCGTTTATATAATCCTCTGTCAATGTATAACCCGCAGAACCCATAGCTGAGGTTTCGGCGATTATCGCCGGTTTTGAATCACAAAGCCCCCAACCGCCTTCACTACGCAAGCCATAAGAAGAGGACGTGAAGGGAACCCCATACCACCGCCCCACCCAGTCGTAATAATGAGGAGACCAGAAATCAAGAGAAGCGTTAGGATTGTCATACAGAACCTGCATAAATTCGTCAGAAACCTTGTTTCCCTCGTACCCGTTTCCGTCAGCGTTGTATTTCGGGAACGCCATGCCCACGGTGACAAGTATCGGGCTGTTCTCGCGAATGGCGGCGGTATTGACAGCGAAAAAATACGATAAGTCTTCCCATGCCAACTGTCCGCACTCCGCGTTTTCATGAACCCAGTCCGGCTCATTCATCAAGTCTATGCTCCATAAATAAGGGTTGTCTTTATAACGATTCACGAACGGCAGGGTGTAGTTTGTAACGAAGGAATCTACAGCTTCTTTAGATTGCACCATGTTGCGCCATCTGTCTGCCGTGTTCCCTTTAAAATGGTCGAAGGATAAGAGCGTCGCCATTATGTATATTTGATTTCGTCTCGCCGTATCAAAAAACGCGTCTAAATCCTCTCGGTGCTTGTCTGAAATGCCGCTCACCATGCCGTTTTCGTCTATAATTACGGCATTTTGCCCGTTGTTACAGTTAATCCATACCCTGACTGCGTTTACGCCGTTTTCATGCAGTGCGGCGAAATGAGCGTCCCACCATTCGTCGTTATAGCCGCCTCCGAAGTCGTTCCATTTATCCCAGGGGGTATTCGTCCCGTTTATCCAAATGGGTTTAGCCTCGGAGCCGCCCACATGAAAACTGCCGTCTTTAATGAAAATTCGTCTCAACTCCGCTTCGTTATCCGCGTCTGCTGTTTCCGTCAGGGAATCCGAAACAGCATCTTCATCGGTTGAAGCTGTTTCAGTTTCATCGGGATAATCACTGTTGCATGACATTGAGCAGAAGACCCCCCCTATTAATAAGGCGAATAAAAAGTATTTTAATAGCTTCATATTTATTCACCATGTCCTTCCCGCACAAAAGTGCATTTGAAAGTTTCGTTTTCCCCGATTTGCACCGGTTCTTTCAAACTAATAACCCCCTTTAGAAATAAACGGGCGACTATCCCAGCCGCCCGTAACAATTGTTAGTTTTTGCTTTAATTATTTCTTTTTGCGGCTGAAAACTACTGCGCCGGCTGCCGCGAGAGCGATTGCCGAAGCTATAGCCACATCGCCGAGACCTGTGTCGGTTTCTTGCTTGTCTGCTTCTGTTGCGCCGGTATTTACGGGAGCAACTTCAGGAGTTGTTACGAGAGCTTCGGGAGGAGCCACAGGAGCTACTTCCGCGAGTTCAATGGTGATGCCGTCAACTGTGATGTCGCCGCCCCACCAACCTTCGAGCATTACCCAGTATTTGCCTTCTTCATTCTCGGTGAAAAGGTCGTCGCCTGTGATAACTATTGTCGAACCATCGGATACAATGGGTTTGCCTGCATCTGCATCGCCCCATTCAATCCATGAACCAGGCCAGTCGGGGGTAAGAATAGCTATACCGCCGCCGAATCCGTCTTCAACGCCGTCTACGGTTATAGAAACCGTAACGGAAGTAGCGCCGAGTACCTCGTCTGCTGTCAGTGCGAAAACGTATTTGCTGTCGCCTTCTTCAAAATCCGGACCGTTACCGTTAATTATGCCCGCGCTTGCGGAAATTGCCAATACGCTGAACATAGCAACAGCTACAACAACGCCTAAAAGTTTTCTCAGTTTCATATTTTCCTCCAAAATTTTTTTAAAGGTGGGGATTTACCGATTCCACCTACTTCATAAAGTATACTTTAATTCTGCGTTTTTTTCAATTAGCAAAATAGATAAAATAAATGCCTTTTATTTACCAAACTTATACTAATTAACGATAGCCTGTATAAATCGACTCAGTTCGTCAATACGTTGCCTCGAAAGTTCGGGGGTGGCTCCCGCCGCAGTGAGATAAAATTTTATTTTCGGCTCTGTCCCCGAAGGTCGCACTGTTAAGACACTGCTGTCCGCGCATATAAACTCAATAATATTACTTTTAGGCAGATTAGCCGATTCTGCCGCCGCTCCGAGATAATCGAACACTTCAACGACTTTAATATTTTCTATTATATTTGGTTTGTCCTCGCGGAGTTTAGTCATTATCTCCGAAATACGCTCTGCACCCGCCTGACCCTCAAACTCCGTGCTTATCTGGGAGTTGATATAATAGCCGTATCTCTCATATAACTCACGCATAACGTCATAAAGCGTTTTCCCCAGAGATTTATAATACGCCGCCATTTCACATATAATCATTGAGGCGTAAACTGCGTCCTTGTCCCTCGCGTATGTGCCGCCTAAGTAGCCGTAACTCTCCTCGAAGCCTAAAATAAAACTCTCTTCCTCGCCGTTCTTCTCTAATTCGCCGATAATCTCACCGATATACTTAAAACCCGTCAGACATGTTATAAGTTCACAATCATATTCCTTGCAAATACGTTCGGCAAGCGCAGTGGTGACAATCGTTTTAACGGCTCTCGGTTTTTCGGGTAGGGTTCCGTTTTCTTTTCGGCGCGACAACAGATAATTGAGCATTAACGCACCTACCTCGTTTCCGCTCATCAGGGTATATTTACCGCCATCGGCTGTATCACGCACCGCAATACCCACGCGGTCACAGTCGGGGTCAGTGGCGAGCAACAGGTCTGCGGCTTCGTTCTTTTTTATTAACTCTTCCGCGAGTTCGAGTGCCGCATCGAACGCTTCACGGTTTTCGGGGTTCGGGCGAGGACAACGCGGGAAAGTTCCGTCGGGCTGTTCCTGCTCTGTAACGACCCTAACGTCCACTCCGATTCTCCGCAAAATCTCTCGCACGGGTTTATTGCCCGTACCGCACAAAGGCGTATATACAACCCTCAGCCCCGCTTTTCTCGCCGCTTGCGGCTCTGCCGCACACGCCAAGACACGGTTTAAATACTTTTTCGTGAGCCGTTCGTCAATATACCGAATTATATCTTGCTCCAATAGCTCATCGAAATCGCCCGATTTCACATCATCGAAAATATCGAGCCTGTCGCTGTATGTCTCTACCTCGCCCGCGCTTTTGTCGGTAAGCTGACAGCCGTCTGCGCCATAACACTTATATCCGTTGTATTTTGCGGGGTTATGGCTTGCTGTTATGACGACGCCCGCCGAACAGCCAAGCTCACGCACCGCATAGCTCAACATAGGCGTCGGCGTTAAACAACTGAATAAATACACCCTTATTCCGTTTGCCGCGAGTACGCAGGCGGTTGTTTTTGAAAACTCTTCCGATTTATTGCGCGAGTCGTAAGCTATGGCGACAGATTTCCCCGAAACTGCCGAATTTCCGCAATTAAGCCAATCGGCTAAAGCCTGCGATGCAAGTCCGACAGTGTGTACATTCATACGGTTTGTACCAACGCCGATTACACCGCGAAGCCCCCCCGTACCGAATTTTAAACGGCGATAAAAACGCTCATTTATCGCACTTTCATCGTCTTTCACGGATATTAATTCTTCAAGTAAATCGCCGCTGATGTTATTAACCCACCTATTATAGGTATCTCTAATACTTTCGGGCATAGCTATTCACCATGTCCTTCCCGCACAAAAGTGCATTTGAAAGTTTCGTTTTCCCCGATTTGCACCGGTTCTTTCAAACTTATATTTTCCTTATTCTTTATTTTTAACCGCTTTATTTTACATGCTCCTATTCGTGTACTGTGATTAATTTCCCGCATCCTTTAAGGCATATTTTATCATGTCCGGCAGGGACAAATCCCGTTTCACCCTTTTTAAGAACAACACCGCCAAGCTTGACCTCTCCGTCCAAAACCAAAACCGCCGACCATAAACCTTTTGTGTCATATAAGCTCTCGCCCTTCGTCTCAAGCGTTTCAAACCTGAAATACTCACATTCGGTACGGTCATAAGGCTTTAGCGGCGGAGCCGTCTCTGTCACCTCAAGAGCTTTTTCTATATGTAAGTCACGGGGATTTCCGTCTGCATCCGTCCGCCCGTAATCGTATACACGATAGGTCAGATTAGAACTTTGCTGTACCTCTGCTATTAAAATGCCTTTTCCGATTGCGTGAAGGGTTCCCGCGGGAATGAAAAACACATCGCCTTTTTTTACTTTTACCCTGTTCATTACGTCAAGCAATGTGCCGTTTACTACCCTCGCTTTGAACTCTTCGCGCGTAATATTGCAATTAAAGCCATAAATTAATTCCGCTCCCGGTTCATGCTCAATAATATACCACATTTCGGTTTTTCCGTTATCACCCTCTTTTTTTGCGTATTCGTCATTCGGATGAACCTGAATTGAAAGGTTGTCTGCCGCGTCTATTAGCTTGATTAAAACAGATACGGGCGGTTGTTTTTGGTCTTTTAAAAACTCCGTAAGCGTTTTCCCCTTAAATTCGCCATCGGCAATAACGCTCTCTCCGTCGGGATGACAAGAAAGCTCCCAACTTTCGGCAATTCTCGATAACTCGGAGTTTTTTCCGTAATCGGTTTTGAGTCTGTCGCCGCCCCAAATATAGTCTTTAAAGACAGGACTCAATTTAAAAGGGGGGCAAATCATATAATTAACAGCTCCTTTTGGTATAATCTAAGGCACATTCTCCCGTTATGGTACGGACACTTCCAAATCCCCGCCGTCGGCTTTTCGGGGTCGGGTCGTCCGAACTTGTCCAACTGTTCAAACCACTCCCCACCGTCTCGGCGGTCAATAAGAGAGTGTTTTATATGCTCCCATATATCTCTCGCCGCCTTTTCATATTCTTTTTTTTCGGGGTGTTTATCATAATGGTTTAAAAAGCCTAAAACAGCCTCCGCCTGAACCCACCATACGCTCTTTTTGTCCTCTTTATCGTTTTCACGCTCGTTCCATACATAACCGTTTCCTTTAAAAGCCCGTTCCATTACCGATTCTGCCAATGCCGAGGTCATTTCACCGATTTCACGGCTGAGTTCAATATCCCCGAGTAACTCAGTCCCCCAATCTATAAGCCATGATGCCTCAATATCATGCCCGTAAGATTGTAAATCAATCAGTGAACTCATTTTATCATCAAAGAAAACTTCAAAGCGTTTTAATTCGGGGTTAAACACCTTTTCTTTGAAAACAGATAAAATACGGCGCAAGGACAGCTCAATCCGAGAGCCTTCAGCCTCGCCGGAACATTCGGGATGCGTATTTAAGCTCTCGATTAATCCCGAATACGCCTCAAAGACATGCAACAGGGTGTTCATTGTTTTATCGGCTGTTATACCGTTTTCGGAGAGTTTTTCGTTTATTACGGGGTTCCACTCCCTGTCATAAGCTTCGCCGTAACCTTGGCTGTCACTACATTTAGTTTCGATTAGCTCATAAAGCCTTTTTGCCAAGCTAATCGCGTTTGGGTTTTTTGAAGCCTTATAAAAAGCCGATAAAGCATAAATTGCGAACGCCTGTGCGTAGACATGCTTAGTGGTATCTAACGGTTGACCGCTCGAATCAACTGTCCAGTAAACGCCGCCATATTTTTCGTCAATCATGCAACCCGTCAGAAAATCATAAACATGTTTCGCAGAGTCGAGAAGCTCTTCTTTCCCCAAAGCCAAGTAACATTCCGAGAAAAACCATAAAATACGGCTGATATAAACGCTGCCCTTCGGCGCGTCTTTTTCTACCTCTAAATCAAACGAAACATTTCCGTAAAATCCGCCGTTTTCGTTATCGCGAAGACGAGTCCAAAAGGGGATTATATTCCCTGTCAGCTCGTCCGACACCTCTTTTTTAAAAGCTTTAAAGCACAAAGTGAACACCCTCCCGAAACGCTGTATATAAGTTAAACACTGTTATTTTTAATGTATTGAATCAGCGGTTCAAGTTCGGCGAAGGCTAAACCTACATGAGTGTCCGCACAGCCGTAATAAATCGCGATTCTGCCTGTATCTCCGTCACAAAGCGCGGCGCAGGGGAAACAGACGTTGGGTACATCACCCACACATTCATACAGCTCCTGCGGACTGAGTAAATATTCACTGCAACGATATTTAACCTTCCAAGGTTTTTCAATATCGAGAATCGCCGCACCTATACTGTAAACAAAGCCGTTACAGGATTCTAAAACGCCGTGATAGATACAGAGCCAACCCTCGCTCGTTTCGATGGGAATAGGACCTGCGCCGATTTTTTTAGATTCCCATCCGCTTCCCGGTGCCATAACATGACGATGCTCTCCCCAATACTTCATATCGGGCGATTGCGAAATATAAATATCACCGAACGGGGTATGTCCCGAATCGGACGGGCGGCTGAACATAACATATTTTCCGTTTATTTTACGCGGAAATAATACGCCGTTACGATTAAAAGGTAAAAACGCGTTTTCACATTGAAAGAATGTTTTAAAGTCATAGGTGTAACCGACGCCTATTGTGGGTTTCCAGCCGTAAGCATTACACCATGTAACCCAATACCTGTCTTCAATCCAAACAACACGAGGGTCATAACCGTACTGCCACGGATGAGCCTCGGCTGTTTCTTTGTCCTCACTGAGCCATTCGATTCTTTCTTCATTCAACGTCCAATTTATCGCGTCATCGGAAAATCCCGCATGGAGCTGCATACTGCGCCGTTTATCATCAACACGGAACACCCCCGCAAATTTGCTTTTGTTGTCCGCTGTGAACGGTACGACCGCACTGTTAAAAATAGAGTTACTGCATTTTAACTGATTTCTTTTAATAATTGGATTCCGGTCATATCTCCACATTATTTCGGAATTATCTTTTTTGTCCTGCCACGGTATATTAGGCAGGGATAATACATTTATAGTTTTTGTCATTGTGTTTTTCTCCTTACTTTATGATAGGGTTACTGATTTATTTGTAAAACGAACGGCGAGGGCAAGTCCCCGCCGCCCGTTTTACGCGCTGAAATAGTTTTTACCGTTTGCTTGCGTTTACGAAGCTCTCCGCTATTTCGGGAAACCACCATGTCAGCTCACGCCTGTCCATGATACCGAACGATTCACCGCCTGTTTGTGATAAACGAATACCGTTATCCCACCATATACACGGGATATTGAGTTCTGCGGCTTTTCCGACATAATAGTTCACCCATTTTACACGCTCCTGCGTGTTATCGTCTTTATTAAGACAACCCATTTCACCTATGACGACGGGTATGCCTTTTGAAATGAAATACGTGTTAAGCCGTTCTAATACGCCGTCTATCTCCTGCGTGTCCTCGGGATTATTCGGGTCGAAGACCGCTCTGTCGGAGTTCGTATTAAGCGCGAAATCATGCGGCTTATATGCGTGGATTGAAACTATGAGGTTTTCGCCCTCAGGCATAACAAAGTCTCTGACGGGGTTTTCGTCACTTGAAGCGGCTATCGTGGGGAGCATCAGCCATCGCTTATCATTATGCCCCTCTGCGGCGCGAATCGTTTTCACGAATGCGTCATTCCACTTATTTATGCAGTCTCGCGCTTCGGGATTGCCGCCTGTCCATTCTCTGTTTGTGCCTTTCATTCGCGGCTCGTTCATGCCCTCGAAAATCAACTTTTCCGAGTAACCGCCGAAACGTCCCGCAATTTGCCCCCATACAGCGGTGAGCTTTGCCTCGCCCTCATCGTAGTTCTCATAGGACGGGAAGAGCCATTCCTCATGATGGGTGTTTAAAATAACATAAAGCCCTGCGTCGATGCCATAATCCACGATTTCTTGTACGCGGTCAAGCATCATCTTATCTAATTCGTAATATGGCGCAGGTCCTATAAAGGCTTCCCACGTCACGGGTATACGTAATGTGCTGAACCCGGTATCGGCCAGCAGTCGAATCATTTCGGGAGTTGTTTTCGGATTATTCCATGCGGTTTCTTGTTGCAGGGGCGTCCCTTTTGCCGAACTCCTTGCGTCCATTGTGTTGCCTAAGTTCCACCCTGCACCCATTCCGGAAATAATCTCTTCGGTTGTAATTTCATTAAACTCCATGATTCGTGCCTCTTTATCCAAGCGTCCGTAATCGAGAACAATATTAGATGTCGATTCAGGCAGTGCCTGTTCCGGCGTCGTCGGTGCTGTTCCCGTCGGAGCGTCAGAACCTTTTACTTGAAAAAATTGTCAAGTGCGTTTTGAATGACCGGCTCTACCTCTGCCGCATACTGCGAGGCGTTTTTCTCGCCGCTCATGATTTCAACCATTGAGAATTGGTCGCCTAAGCTGAGGTTGTTCCAAATATCAAACCCTGTGTGTTTGCTCATCATAAAGGCGTACTCAAAGTTGCGTTCTGTCATATACCAGTTTTCAGACCATTCTAAGTCTTCTGCGCGTTCGCGGTCATAGTCATACCAGTTAAGCCAGTCAAACATAACATCGTATACAAATCTCGCATCTTCAACGCCTCTGGGTATCATATACCAGTTCGCGCTTGCTCCGCCGTGGTAGTTGGTGTCTTTATTCCCTGCGGGACCCACAGGCCACGGAACCACGCCGATTTCAAACGGAAGCTCGCCGCCGCCCTGCTCGCTGAAGAGCCAGTCCGAGCCAATCCAGAAGCCCGATTTACCGTCTGCGTACATCTTATTGTTAATGTCCCAGTCGGTATCGTCCCACGGACGCGCCGTTCTTTCAACATTATATATTTCATAAATAAGGTTGAAAACCTGTACGGTTGCCGGAGAGGTAACTGTCGTTTGCGGTCCTGAGGCTATTGTCGTACCGTTTGAGAAAAGAAGATTTTCAAGCAATCTCGTCCAGTAGCCGCTCCAACCGTAAATACCGTTGTTGGTGTCGGTGAGTGCGACAAGATATTCGCGCCACTTATCCCATGTCCATTCGCCCCTGTCCCAAAGGTCCTGCGGATTTTCGAGTCCTTTGGCATTGACCATATCCATATTGAAAGCGAGCGGGTAAATCGGTATGTTGTTATCAATCGAGCGGAAGAACAGATAACTTTCATCCTGTCCCACATTCAGATATTTCACAACGTCCTGCGCGTTAAATACGTCTGTGTCCTGAAGACCCATACTTTCAAGAGAAGTCGCCTGACCGCTCAGTACTGCGGGTATACCGAACTGGGTGTCAACGATATAAACGTCGCAGTCGGGTTTTCCCGCCATTATAGAAGTGGTGATGCTCTCTTGAATCCCCTCAAACGTGAGGTTTACAAATTCAATTTTTACGTTATGCTTTTTCTCGACAGCCCGCAGATTGTCGAGCATCATCTGCGCTGTTTCGGGGTCGGCGACCTGCGGGTCGTCATAAATGCTCGTATGCTTTGAAACATAATAAATGTCAAACCATGTGCCTATGGTGATTGTGCGTTCTTCTCCTTTTTCACTGCATGCCGCAAGGGAAGGCAGCATAAAAAGTGCCAACAGAATCACAAAAACTCTTTTTACTTTTTTCATGAATATAGCTCCTCCTAATCTTCATATGCGATTAAATAGGCGTTGGTGATGCCCAAATCTTCGATTTTGTCGGTATAATAACCGATGAAAATCTTCATTTGGTCGCTTTGTTTAAACTTTTCATAGTCGTCGAATGTTGTCGTGAGATTAACCTCAATTCTCGTGTCGTCCATGCCGCCTTCCGGAATGACTGCTACTTGATTCCAGTCCCAACCATTACCGTCGCCGAGCCAAATTACCTGCATCTCGCCTTCGGGCGGTGAATCAAATTCAAGCACAAGGGTCACGGCTTTTGAAACCTCTTCACCCAAAAGATGAGATTCCTTCCCGTCTGTACCGTTAGTCAGCCATCCTTGCTGCGTCGGACTATTAATCACATTCATTTCACCAAGCTGTATAATGATTTCCTCGCCTACATCATTAAAGCCTTCGGGAACATCAAATACAGCATCGGCATTAACGGGGAGATACGCACCTCCCGCATCAAGGAAGCCGATTTTTGTGATATAGAGATTAGACGGAGTTTTTTCCGCTACTACCGCGTTATCAATTCTGCGGTTGATTACAAAAAAGTTGCCTTCACCCGCGCTGAATGATTCGTCAAGCGTCATGGTCGCAATGTTCGGGTTTCTGTTGTCGAGATATACCGACCACGCACCACTTTTTTCCTGTTGCTTCCAGTCCCTGAATACTATTATTTCACCGGAAACCGCATAGAATGTGCCATCGGAATTCTCAGCCGCAATACCGACTTCGACAGTTTTAACGTCTGACAAGCGAGAACCTAAAAGGCTCGCGGCGTCTATAACCACATATGGCGTACTGCCTGCGGCAGGCGTGATTTTTGCGGCTTTCCCGCCTCTGAAATCGACGAGCTCTAACATAGCGTCGGGTGACGAATCGGCGGGTTTGTAATACATACTGAGGAAGTTGATATTATCGTTTGAAAAATCAATACCCTCAATCTTCTCGTCTACCCTCACGGCGGACTCGCTCGTCGGGGTTGTTCCCGTACCGCCGCCCCCGTCATCGCATGCTGTAAATATTCCGGCGAACATCAGCAGACATACAAACAACGCAATCATTTTCATAGTTTTCATAAATGCAAAACTCTCCTTTTTAAAAATATTTTTTACCTTAGCCTACTATTCCGCTTCGTTCCACCCCCTCTATAAACCATTTTTGAAGCAGCACATAAAGCACCATAATCGGTGTTATTACAAGTATAATACCCGCATAAACATAAAGCACGGAAATCGACGGGTCAAAAATACGGTCTAAAAACTGGACGTTAGTCTGGAGTGACGCTATACTCTTACTGAGTACTATGTCGGGACTAATCATAAACAGGTTCGCAAAAAACGTATCGTTGTATTGCCACACGATTGAGAAAATCGTCACGGTAATTATTGACGGCATGGCGTTAGGCAACATTATACGAAAATATGTATAAATCGTACCCGCGCCGTCGATTGCGGCGGCTTCCTCAATCTCTTTGGGCAGTCCGCGGAAAAACTGGTTAAAAATATATATGTACAGCCCCGCACGAAGCCCGCAACCGAGTAGAGTCATTATATACATAGGTATGGGCGTTCCGAGGAGGTTTATCCCCCCGCCTCCGCTGAATAAGGAAGATAACGAAAGTCCGGAAAGTCCGCCGTTTGCTCTTATGTTGTTGACTGCCCCCACTATTCCCAAAGGATTAAAGTTTTGAAACGTCATATAAATGGGAAGCATGACCGAATGTGACGGAATGACTATCATTATAATCACGCAGGCGAAAAACAGTTTCTTCAGCGGGAATTTAAACCGCGCAAAGCCGTAACCTACCAAAGAACAGATAAAAATCTGTATAAGCGTGAGTGACGCTACATAAGCCAACATTCTAAGCAGGGTGTTCCAAAAGTCCATACGGATAATCGCCAAGCGGTAACGCTCTAATGTGGGTTCCTGCGGGATAAGATAGACGACCGGCGAATATTTATCGGCGTTTGAGAAAAAAGAATTAGCGAGAATACCGATAAGCGGTCCTAATATAACGTAACTCAGACCTATGATTATTGCCGTGCGAAAAATAACGAACAACAGATTCTTACTCTGCCGCAAGACGCGCCGCCCCTCGTTTGCGAGGCGCGTGTCGGAACGCATATTTTTAATTTTAGCTGTCAGGCTGTTTGATTTCATCTTAAATCCCCCGATTAATTATAATAAAACGTCCGCTTAGATATAATAGAAACAGTAATAAACAGTAACAAGCAAACGACAAGCATACTAAGCAAACTAAACACCGAGCCAAGGGCGAAGTTCAGATTTCTGAAAATAGTTTCATATGACAAATTGACCACACTGCTGTTTATGAACGAATCGACAAACGAGTATACGACATTGGTCACAATGAGCGGCGATACCATCGGAAATGTCACCTTCCAGAATGTTTCATAAGGGGTCGCACCCTCTATTTTCGCTACCTCATACAGAGAGGGCGGTATAGATTGTAATGCGGCTATGAAAATAATCAGCTGAACTCCCGACGCGGTTATTATTGAATTAATACGTGTTACCGCTCCGATGACATAATCTAAAAGCCCGATAGGCAGTCCGAGGTCGCTGAACATATAAACGTAGTACATAACATTCACAGTACCGACTGCCGCCGCCTCGGCAACGTCAGCAGATACGGGACTCATACCGCCCATCATCATCTGCCGCGCCATGGTGATTGCTGTGTTGATTGCTTGAGAATTAAGTATTACAGGCAGAAAGAATACAGCTCTCGAAAGGGTTCTGCCGCGGAATTTCTGGTTAAGCAGGATAGCCATAAACAGGCTGAAAAAGATAATCAACACAACGTCAACAACCATATCCATTATCGAGGTCACGAGGTCCTGTTTAAAACTGGCGTGTTCCGCAAGTGCGTGTATATAGTGTTTAAATCCCACAAATGTCGAAGAATAGCCGCCGTCGATTACTTCTATATCGGAAAAACTGAACTGAATCGTCATCACAAGACTACGCAGATAAAAAATCATGAATCCGACCACAAACGGAGAAATGAACAGAAGCCCTTTTATCGCTTGTTTTTGGGAGAGTGACAGTCTTGACGGTTTTGCCGGTTTCGGCGGTTTTACCGCTTTTGCGGTTTTAGTTAATTCCATTGGTTCACCCCCCTGACTTCATAGGTTTTTGCGGTACGGTCTATTTCTATGACGATACCGTTACTATAGGTTACGCGCCTTTTGCCATCGTTTAAAATCTCATGATTTTTGATATAACTGTCCGAAACGAGCGAAAGCACAGAATTGGTTTGATTATATATGCTTATCGCCGTGTCTTTCCAATTGTCAAAAGTCGCGCTGTATACATGGTTTAACCCCGTGTATTTCATGTCGGCGGAATTTTCCGCAGTAAAGGTGAAGTGCGGACTCGCACCAAATTCAATAAGTCTTACAACCAACTCTGCTTCGTCGTAAGCGTCGCTTAAGTTAATCGGTGTTCCCGCATAATTAATATATCCGTGCAGAATAATATTGTAAAAAGGTATTTCTTCATCAACTATATAAAAATCATTGTGTGCGGTCGGTACGTTGATTAAATCATCGCTGTAGCCGAAAACATACATGTTTCCGCCGGAGAACATCAGATTTCTTTCTGTTTTCGATAACTTCTCAATGCTGTCAAGCACGACTTCTTTAGCCTGCTCGCGGTTTATTATTTCCGTGCGTTTACGGTCGGAATGAAGCTCGCTGCCGAGGTCACGAAGCGAAATACCCGTAATATTATATTTGCCTGACGCTTTAATAAAATCGTCTGTATATCGTCCGAGGAATTTAGGAGAAACTAAATTATGGAGCGTTTCTACATACCCCAAAGACGCCATGTTGCTTAAACATGTGGGACAGGTTTGACCGAGTACTCCGACCATACCGCCGCCATAATAGCGTGATGACTCAATGGAGTATTTAAAACGCCTTGTAGCCCATGTTGCATGTTGAAAAGCCACATCCCCGTAAAGCTTACCGCCGCCTTCTTCAAGGAGTGCCGAAAGCGACTCTAATTCTTTCCTGTTCCCGAGCTGTTGTACAAGTTTTACTTTATCGGGTACGTCATGATAGTACCCGCGGTTAAACCAACCCTGATAATTGACTATCTGGTTATTTATTCCCGCGTTTTTAAGCCCTGTAACTATATCTGCCGCTTGACTGAATGTAGTCATGGGGAACTGTCCCCGATATGCGACTGATAAGAAATGCTTATCACCTGAAACACTGCCGACTAAATTAAGATAAAGCGGTATGTCTTTATTGCCGTTAGAACTTTTAGGCGTCAGCACTCCGCGTTCTGTCAGTCTGTCACGCGCATAAGCCGCCATACCCGAATAACCGTGATAATCATCGCTTAAAAAACTGTAGCGTACTGTAATATTAACCTCTGCCATATTCGGCTCAATAACGGGCATCTCCGCTTCGTTTCCGGTCGCACCGAACATCATAAGTGAGTTAGTGCCGCGAAGCGTAAAAGAAGGAAAAACATAGTTGTATGAGTTGAGTTTTCCGGATATGCTTGCGGTTATATCTGCGAGTGTATCGCCTTTTTGAATCTCAGCTAAGATTCCGCCGTCTTCATTTTGTATACCGAAATACGGTATCCGCGGTACGTCAAAGTTGCCGAGCTGAGTGTACTCTTGCATCATGGGGTCAAGCCCGTACATATACTGCATATAATCCTCAACGTGGGTTCTGCCGTTATTAAAACGTATGAGCGAACCCGAGCCGTTGGGAACCACCATATATCCCTCGTCCTCAGAACCGCCCGCCCCGAAGAAGGGTATAAGCTGTATGCGTGAAATCTTTCCGCCGCCCCGCTCCGATATATGCCCTGTCGGTATACTTACGACAAGACTGTCTCCGTCAAGCCTGTATTCAAGAGGTACGACAAAACTAATACGAGCGACGCCCTCTACACCCGAGGCTTCCAAATCGGCGGCTAAGTCGTCCTCGGTGTACCCTGCCTCTATGAAATACGTATTCAGATTACGAAGCGAAGCGGGTCCCGCGGCAAGCTCAGTAAGCTGTAAAAAGCCGTGTGCATCGCTCGAATCCACATAACGCAAACGAACATATCTGCCGCCGTCGCTCATTCTTTCGGCAAAAATACTCAGTCTCTCTTCACTGATATACATGGGGACTATACCGAGCGGTGAAGACATATCGCCTATTGTATAAGTACAGCGAAAACCGTTATTAAGCGATTCAAGCTCGAATTGCTCTAAAGATACCGCTAAATCGTATGTATTATATCTGCCGGGTAAACGCTTTGAATCATAAAATTCGACTATAAGCTGAGATTGAAGAACTGATTTATTAACGCCGCTCGCTAAAGGGTCGTCTGCCGCTTCGGGCGGATTTGTGTATGTGGTGACTCCTGTACGTATATCGAACACGGCGGTTTCTGCCGTTTCAGGGTTAACAAACAGCTTTAAAATATCGTTCTTTGCCGCCAATACCATGCCGTCAGGCGTATCGGGGTCGCTTTCGCCTTTAAAAGGAGAACCCGACTCAAACTCATCGACGGCTGACAATACAGCTTTATAATCCCTGTGCAGACGATAGCGGAAGGTGATGTAGCCTTGATATACCGCCGTTATGACAAAAGCCGCACACAGCAGGGTCAGAACTATTTTTTTTCCTAATTTCATCAGGGACTCCTTCTTGAAATTTTTCTACATAACAGCGAGGTTTAAAATCTAAATACAATTTCCGTATAAATACTGTAAAAGAATACATATACCTGATTAATTAAATCATACAGCAAAAGAGCCAAGAAAATCAGCACAAAGACCGCGAAAAGGGTTAAAACAAGCGTTGCAAGCGTTTTAAGGAGCGTATAATTATGTACAGTCATTATACCCATGAGAATGAGGATTGCCGTCCACGCTATACCCACGCCAATCGCAAAGAAATAGAAAACCTCCTCACCCGCCGCTATCAAGCGGGAAAGAAAAGTAGCGGGTAACAAAACAACAATCAAAGGAACGAGCGAATAACCCACCACCGCCATTATATCTTTAAGCCGTCCCTCTCCGTTCATAAGGCAGGTAATAGACCAATTACCCACGCAAAACAGCACAAACAGTATAAATACACTGCCTATTTCCGTCAGCCCGTTTACCGTGCGGGGGTCAACATCGTTAACAATAAAACCCGCAAGAACGCGGTTTAATGTAAAAGCTAACCCGAACAATAAAACGCAAACAAGCGCGAGAGGCACACTGCCGTAATCACGGTAACGGATTTCGTAAAATGCGTCTACCGGATTTGTCAGCACCCTGCGTAAATAATAAAACTTTATTTTTGAAAAATACTTCACCGTCTGCGCTCCTTCTTTATTATTTTGAATACAATATACGAAACGGGTAGCAGGACGACCCCCGTAAATACATAGGGCAGATTTTCTTTTAATATCTCGTTGCGATAACGCTTGTATGCTACGGAATAATAGGTGCGGTTTTTACCGAGTTCAAGATATTTCATCGCATTTATATTATCTCCGGATGTAAGATAAGCCTTACCGATACCGACATTAGCGAGTTCAAGATTCTCGTTGAGTAAAAGCACCTGCCGCCATTTTTCGACAGCTTGCGTTTCATCGCCGTCGAATCTCAGCGCAACGGCTTCGTTGATTAGTCTGCCGTACAGCGTTTCTTCAAATGTGATGATTTCATTACGATTCGCATCCAAAACAACAATTACGCTCCCGATTGTTTCAATCGCCGAGGGTTGTCTGAACGTACCCGCCTGAGAACCCAAGCCGCCGAATATATACAGCAGATTTCCCTCGTGGTCGTAGGTGAAAATACGTCCGCGCTTTGAATCAAGCAGCGAATATATACCTTTTTCACGATAAACAACATCAACGATTACCGACGGACCTCCATAAATACCGAAATCATCGGCTATCAAGTCGCCGCCGAGGTTTTTATTTTCGCCTGTACGGATAACATCCTCGCCTGTTGGGTTTAGGCGGCGTACAGCTTGAACACCTTCGGGGTCTACATTTGAGGCATAGATAAAGCCACCGGGGTCAACGTCAATTCCCGTGAACTCCGTAGGAATAAACAACTGCTGTCTTGCACGCTCGGCGCGGGTGGAGATAGCACGCCAGAATATATCCCACGGCGTTATCTGCACATTTATAGTCCCGAAGAATCCTATAAAATTACCCTGTTCGCTGAAAACCATGATTCCTTGAAACATATTTCGCGCCACGACATAAACCCGCTCGGCATAGTCCACCGCTATTTTAAGCGGCATGAAGACATATCCGTCATCCAGCATTTCCGACTGCGGGTTGTCAATAATCTGCACAGCACTGCCGCCGTCCAAAACCACTACGCGATGATTCATAGAATCTGCAATATAGAGCAGATTATTATGCGAAACCACGATACCATAAGGTGCGTTAAAGGTGTCGCGAATACCATTGTTTTCAAAATCTTCGATTATACCGACCGCTTCCGTCATTTCTTCATTTAAAATCACAATGCGGTCATTACCCGTATCTGCCACATAAACCAACCCGTCCGGTCCGCTGCACAAATCCATAGGTCCCGAAAAAGCACCGGCACCGAGCGTTCCGCCCGATATACTGCGTCCGGGGATATACGGTGCGGGAGTAAACACAAAGTTCTCCCAATAATCATAATTATAAGACTCATACGGAACAACACTCGCAACGGCGGGGAACACCGCCGAAGCGAATAATAATAACATCATCACGCAGGATACTAATACCTTCACAGTGGGTTCTCCCTTCTTTTTAGTCCTTCATCCCCGAAGTCGTCATGGTTTCAAGTATGTTCGACTGACAGATTAAGAAAAATGTAATGGGTATAGCCGCGAGTATAAAGCCTACAGCAGCCGCCGCACCCGCTCTGTGTACACCTCCGAGTGTTATGAACTGCATCGCGTATTGAAGCGGTTTAAGCTCCTCGCTCCGAAGAAACAAATACCCCGTATTGCCCCAAAGCGTTTGGAACTGAAAAATTGCCAGTGTAAGCCACGCAGGTTTTACATTGGGCATGATTATCTGCCAGAAAATGCGAAACTCGCTTGCACCGCTGATTCGTGCCGCTTCTATTATGGAGTCGGGTATTTGCTCCATAAACTGCCTCATTAAGTACAGCCCCATACCGTATGCTGTTGCGGGTAAAATTAAAGCCAAATATGTATTATTAATACCGAGCCATGTGATTATCATGTAGTTCGGTATTTGTGTTACAGTCCATGAAAACATCATCGACAAAACGACCATTGAAAACAGCAGATTCTTACCTTTAAAATCATGTTTCGCGAGCGGATAAGCCGCGAGAGACGCAAATATTACGTGACCTGTCGTACCGAACCCCGTTATTATCACGGTGTTTAATATGTAACGCGAAAATGGCACCCATGAGTCGCTCATTAAAACGAACAGGTCAGAAAAATTTTCAAGCGTGGGACTACGTACAAAAATTTTAGGCGGGAACTGAAAAAGCTCATCAAGCGGCTTCAGCGCGTTGTTGACGACCATAACAAGCGGTAACGCCATGAAAACGCCGCAAATAGCCATAAGCGTAAACAACAGCCCGTTACCCGCCGCTGAACGATTCACCCTTTTTTCAATATGAAACAACCGTCTGCGCAGCTTGGGTTTATTCATTTTCGTAATTGTTTTTTTCATATACATCAAAACCCCTGCTTATCCGATTCTTTTGAGTAATCTCTGTACAAGCTTGTTTGTTCCTACCATCATAATAAACAAGATGGTGGCTATGGCGGCGGCGTAACCCATGTCGAAACGCTCACCCGCCCCGTAGTCAAGTAAATGCGTCACCACTGTCGAGCCTGCATAGTTTACCGACGGATTACCCGCAAGCTGGATTGAAATATCTGCAACGGCAAACGACATCGTTATTTGCATAACCGCACCGAACATCAACTGAGGTCGCATCGCAGGCAGAGTGACGAACCACAGCTCCTGCCAACGGTTTTTTATTCCGTCCATAGCGGCCGCCTCGTATAATGATTTGTCAACGGTTTTAAGCCCTGCGATAAATGCCAAAAAGCCCGTTCCGAGACTTAACCAAAGCTGAACGATAATCAAAGCGACTAACACATATCTTTCCGTTTTCATCCACAGCTTCGCTTCCTGTAAAAACCCGAAACGGAGTAATATACCGTTAAGATAACCGTAGCGGTCTCCCGAAAGTATGAGATTCCATACTAAGTACGCCTGTCCGCTGATTGACGGAGCGTAAAAAATTAACGTAAGAAACGCTCTTAATTTACCTGAAAACTCATTTATTATCCAGGCAAACAACAGGCATAAAATATAGCTGACAGGTCCTGTTATGAGTGCGAAAATAAGCGTGTTTTTAAGCGCGAGCATAAACAGGTCGTCTTCAAGGAGCAGTTTTACATAATTTCCCCATCCGACCCACTGCGGCATTTCAAGCATATTAAAATATGTAAGACTCAGCCCCATTGACGCAAACACCGGCAAGACGGTAAACAGGGTGAAAAATGTAAAAAACGGAGCCAACATTAAATACGAAGCCTTAGTCTTTTTTATATACTGCCAAAAAGTATCGCCCTGTTCTTTAGTTTTATTTGCAGGTTTCATTAACTCCCGTCCTTTCCTGTATTTTTATAAAAATAAATTATATTACGGCGATTCTCCATATTGATGTAACCCGAACTCGGCGCGTTTATATCTGATTTCATCATTTATTAAAATAACCTTGTCGGTAAGCTCCTCACGCGGAGACGACATTTCTTTCGCGCTTATGGGGCGGTCGTAGAGCGGCGTCGTCACCGAGTAAAACGCATTATTTACGTTACGGTAGCTGAAATAACCGCCAGGTACCTGCGGTATTCCCTGTATGCGGCTGAATTGCTCACTCAGAGCCGCAAAGTCGGAAGTAGGCCACGGCAATCTCGCAAATGCTTCAAGATTTGCGGTCGGTACACGCGCCGCAGAACCCATGAGGCTTTCCATTTCGCGTCCGAACAATGTCTGGGTGTCGGCGGACGTCCACCATTTTAAAAACTCCCATGCCGCTCCTTTTTTAGATGACATTTCCATTATTACGCACGCTCCGGAATAAGTAGCCGCCACACCGTTCACGCTTCCGTCGGACTGAACGGTTCCCGGTACCGGCGCAAATCCCCACATGCCTTTTAAGTCAGGCGCAGATACCTGAAAGTTATTATATGCCGTATAATCGGCAATAATGAGAGGCGTTTCCCCCGTTCTGAAACGCTCCTCTGCCTGGGTTTCTCTGTCTAACTTATAGTCGGTATAGAATTCGGTATAGATTTTAAAAGCGTTTATCGCCTCGTCCTCGTCAAGTGCGGAACGGGTTGCATCATCGTTATAATACCTTCCGCCGTTTTGGAAAAGCAGTGTAGCGAAAATTTGCTCACTCGGCAACATTCCGAACTCCATTTGATTCTGCGCGAGTATAGCCATAGCCACCCTGACATCGTCCCAGGTTTTAGGTATATCGAGTTCTAATTCCGCTAATATATCTTTTCGATAGAACATCATCGGAAATCCCTGTGTTTCAGGTAACGCATATGTCGCACCGTTAAACTCAAACGGAACCATCGCACTCTCGTCAAATCTTTCTTTAACCTCCGGTAAATCCTCGAATTGACTGAGGTCTGCCACCGCATTACGTAACCCGTAGTTCATGGGTAAATTACCCGCGACTTGAATCGCCGTATCGGGACCCTGCCCGGCAAGCGTCGCCTGCAATAACGTACTCATGTCAACAAGCATGACATTCACGTTCACATTGGTTAAACGTACAAAATTCTCATCTGTCAGTGCCTTTATAATATTAGCCTGGTCTCGCCCCGAACCGACCCAGAGCGTGATTGTGTCGCTTGAATCATCGCTCGCCACGTTACCTATACGGTTATAATCTATTATGAAGGAATAAAATAACCGCGACAGTTCAAACCATATTCGGTGAAAAATATTATTTTTTCGCATGGCGGGTTTTTGGTCGGGAGAAAAGAAATGGATTTCGTCAAACTGGAGCGGTTGAAGCATAGATTCATTAAGCCATGTACCGCAACCTCTGACGGCGATTTTATAGGCTTCTAAAACCCGCGGAAAACGCTCAACGTCTTTAATGAGATAATCGACCTGGTCCCGTGCCGTAATCAAAACCCGTTCATTCGCGCCGCGTTTAACGCCTACTCGGCGCATTTCTTCTATAACTCGGTCAAGTCTGTCTCGCACAGCGACAAGCTCGGAATGAAGTTCGGGCAGACTGCGTTCTATTTGATAATCCCTGTGTCTGTCCGGCTTTACTCCGGTGAGCCTTATGACCTTTCGGTAAATGTGGTTTAACTCATATATTGACTCGCGTACCTCAGAGGTAATCTCAGAAAAACGTCCTAACACAGCTTCAAATCTGATTGTATGTACTGTCCCCGCTTCAAGGTAGAACAGGTACGGTTCGCCGTTTTCATCTTGTAATGTTTCCTGCCGCCAGTTCTGCGAGTAAATAAACCCATAGTCCTCCATCTCGGCAAAAGGCACTTCTCCGTTTATGGTTATTTTTCGGGATATAAAAGTACCGCGCCTGAAGTTTTGTCTTACATTTACGCCCAGACTGTAATATCCGCTCTCAGGGACTGTAAAATCCCATTCTGCCCACTGCCCCGAAAAACGCCACGAGTTCCCCCCTATTGTGTTATTGAGCAATTCTTTCGGGCTTGCAGGTGTCAGAGAAGGTGATGATGAATCCTGAACGGGGTAAAGCATCTGCGAAGAGGTGCGTATCGCGTTTTGCGCCTGCATCGCAAGCATTAATCCGGAAGTAGCCGTAACGCCTGCCGCATCATGCGCGGCTTTATACTCCTCATACGAGGGCGGGGCAGGAGGGTTGTCAAGCGTAATCGCCCGTAAAAGCATAGGCTCACGCAAAGCGTTTATGGTTATTACGTTTAAACCGGGTTCAAAAAACACAGGTAAACGTGACGGGATATAACCATCCGCATCGTACAGATACCGTGAAATCCATTCGGGGGACTCCACCATCCACGGCTTTAAGTCGTTACCTTGGTTATCCTTTTCCCATTCAAGATTGACATAGCCTGTAGCCGTCACTAAAGCGGCTTGCGAATTTTGCCAAATCCTCGGAAACTGTACTAACGCAAGCTCACGGTACGGTAAAACGCCGTTAATAAAAAAGCTGCGCTGAATTTCCGAGCTTTTGCCTTCTACGGGATAGTATAGTAAAGAAATATCGTAAAAACCCGCCTCTTCTATGTATACCTCATATTCAATGAAGGAATCCTCGCTCGTCAAGACCGATTCACCGCTCATGCCCATATAATCCGTCATCATAACGGGCGATGTTTCGGTATCACCCTCCACATACCGCGTGAAATCAGCGGCGTCTATATGATATGCCCTGTCGGGTCTGACAGCGGCATAATTAATTAAATAGTTGTCATGATAAAACCCAAATGCAGAAATAGTGGGGTCGATAGTATAACCCCACAATGTACTGTCAATCTCTTCGCGTGTCAAATCTGAAGCCGCATCTACCGCCAAAGTCGGTAAAAATAAGGCGGATATGAGTACGGAAGCCGTAAATCGCCTAAATCTTTTCATATGTAATATTCTTTCATTCGCTTTTGTAATTTAAAAGGCATACCCCATTAGTATAGATTGTATCACAATCGTTTAATTATGTCAAGACTTTTTTGCAATATCATGGATTTGCTATTCTTTTCGCCTTACGCTTCGCGCCGCCGTCGAACTCCGCTTTTTCCTCTGCTGTTTCGGGGATAAAAGGAATCACGGGAATCTTCACCCCGCTCTGATTAAGCGAGACAAACACGATATAGCCCTTATGTACAAACCGTCTTTCCTTAGTATACGGGTTTTCGGCATAAACCTCGACCGCCGTTTCGACAGAGGTGTTCCCCGTCCATGTGACATAAGATTTAAGAATTACTATGTTTCCGACTTTAATCGGATATTTAAACTCAACCCTGTCCATTATCACTGTTGTAACGATGCTTTCAGCGTGACGCGTTGCCGCGAGAGCCCCCGCAATATCAATCCAGTGAAGGAGTCTGCCGCCGAGCAGATTACCGATAATGTTTGTATCGTTCGGCAGCACCAACTCCGTCATAACGCTTTCGGATTCTTTTCTTTTTTTACCCGTTTTTTCCATAATTTCCCCGTTTTTGCAGATTAACTTTTAAACTTAATAATTAACTATCCTAAGTTCAAAGTAAGCTTGCGGATGTACGCAGACAGGACACTTGCCCGGCGCATTGGCGGAATCAACAATGTAACCGCAGTTACGGCAAATCCAGACGGATTTCTCGGTTTTCTTGAAAACGCTGTCGCTTTCAACATTTTCAAGTAGCTTCAGATAGCGTTCTTCGTGGTCTTTTTCAATACCCGCCACCTTCTCAAATAAAAAGGCAATATCGGCAAAGCCTTCCTCATGAGCTTCTTCCGCCATACGCTTATACATCTGAGTCCATTCTTCATTTTCGCCTGCGGCGGCGGCTTTAAGGTTCTCGGCGGTAGTGGGAATCTCTCCCCCGCATAATAGTTTAAACCAGATTTTTGCATGTTCTTTTTCGTTATCGGCGGTTTCGAGGAAGAGACCGGCGATTTGTTCATAGCCTTCCTTTTTAGCTTTTCCCGCAAAATAAGTATACTTATTGCGTGCCTGACTTTCACCCGCGAAGGCTTCCATTAAATTCTTTTCGGTTTTAGTTCCTTTAAGATTTGCTTTTGAGCTTGCCATTTTGTTTCCTCCTTTAATGTTGTACTTGCTTTAATTATAGTACAAAAATGCAGAAAATGTCAAGCCTTTCAACAAAAATTATGAAAAATCCGGCAAAAATCGGCGAAATTTGCGGGACGCCGTGGGCGGCGTCCCCTACGAAACGGGGGTTGACTTTTGGGGGTGGGTGTGGTAGAATGGGGGTAGAGAATATGATTCCATAAAAGACATCACAATCATGAACTCGGAAATCTTGCCCGGCTCCATAGACGGAAAACTTAGCCGCATGGATATAAAATTAGCTGTTGATAACAGGCTCATAAATATCGAAATGCAAATCGGAAACGAATCAGATTTTAACGATAGGGCGATGTACCTTTGGGCAAAATTGTTCACAGGCGAGCTTAAAAGGGGCGATGAGTACGGCGAGTTGAAGCAAAGTATCTGCATAAACATAATTAACTTCAATATGTTTGATTGTCCCGAATTTCATTCGCATTTTACCGTAATGGAAAAGAACAGACATGAAGTTTTAACCGATAAATGCTCGATTATCTTTTTTGAACTCAAGAAAATCAGCAAAAACGCAAACAAGAACAACCGTAAAGAGTTATGGCTACAATTAATCAATGCGGAAAGCAAGGAGGAACTCGATATGTTAGCACAAACAGGAGTAGAGCCGATTCAAAAGGCTGTTTACACGCTCTATCAGATGAGCGAAGACGAAAAAATACAGGAAATGGCGCATCAGAGGGAGATTTCTCTGCATGATGAGGCTACGAGAATGGGAAGTGCGAGGAGAGAGGGGCGTGCTGAGGGGCGAACAGAAGGGCGTGCCGAAGGACGTACCGAGGGTATACTTAATGTTGCTCGAAACGCCTTGCAAAGAAAAATGCCTATTGCGGATATTGCGGATATTACCGGCTTACCCCTAAAAGAAATCGAACGCCTGCAACAACAATAAAACAACAAAAGCCGTCTGCTTTTTTGAACCGCAGACGGCTTTTTTAATTTAAGTTTTAAAGTTCATCAATCATTCCTGCTACGAATTTCAAAATATTCAGCGCGTCTGTTGCTGTGTATTTGCTGTCGCTTCTTGAGCTTGTAAGGAATTTTTGAAGCGGGTTAAGTTCTGCGTTTCCTGTTAGGGCTTGAAGCAGTAGAAGCGCATCTGCCGCTGTAACATTTCCCGTTCCCGTGAGGTCGCCTGTTTGCGCCACGACTACGATATAGTCTCCCGCGCCGGGTATATTTACTGTAGCCGTTCCGTCCGCATTTACTGTTGCCGCCGAAACTACTTCAAACTCGCCTGTGTCGTCATTGTAAACTAAGAGTACTGCATTCTGCCCTGCGTTCGCGGTTGTTGTCGTGATTAATTGACTTCCTGCGGAGGTCGCCGCGATTTGGGTTGTGGGGAGGTTTCCGGCGATTTCCTGAATTACGGTTACGGGTACATCAATTATTATTTCTTCTGTACCGGTTACTGATTCGTTTTCGTTTGAAGCTGTCGTAGTTGTAGTTGTGTTTGTTGTAGATGTGGGTCTTCTTCCGCTGTTTATCGGGTTGTTAGAACCGCCGCCGTTATCGGAGTCGTCCGGCTCCGGACCGGGTTCATCGGGGTCGGGAGTATGGAATGTGCAGGGGTTTTCTGTTGAGCAGGTTCTCGAAAGTCCCGTTGTTGTACAGACTGAACATTCGGTACAGTTTTCGGTTTTAGGTGTGTGAGGTAACATAGAGTCGATTTCCATTCTCGAATTAGTCTCATCACAGCGTATGCAGGTCGCAGTCTCCGTGCCGTGTGCCGTACAGGTCGCGTTGTTGTCCGGTTCGTAATCTTGGAAATCATGGTCTAACGCCGCTGTCAGTACTGTTGTGCAAACCGTGCAAGTCTGCGCTGTTGTACAAGTCGCCGCCGCGCCGGGGGTATGCGGCAGTTTTGAATCCTCTACGGTTCGTGTATCTGTCGCCTCGGTGCAACGTGAGCAGTCGCTTGTTTCTGTGCCGTCTGCCGTACAAGTCGCGTTGTCGTTATAAACATAATCTCGGAAGTCGTGGTCTAACGCACCGAGCGTATCCGCCCCTACAGTACCGCCGCAATCATCACAAACCGTAACACTCGCACCGCCTGTCGTGCAAGTCGGGGCGGGGTCTTGTATTTCTGTGACGTTGTCATGGTCGCAATCAGGGTCGGGTTCTATATATCCGCAATCGGTGCATATATCTCCCTGCGTGCCTGTCGGTGAGCAGGGTATGTTTTCAACTCCGCAACCTGCTCGTGTGCAGTTGTGTGTGCCGTTCGCATTTGTCGCCCACGTATGACCCAAAGCCGAGCCTGTAACAGTCCTTGTACCGCCTTCTTCTCCGCAACGTGTACAGGTTCCTGTTTCTGTGCCGTCAACTTCGCAAGTGGCATCATTGTTCGGGGCATAATTTTGGAAGTCGTGACTGCTTTCACAGGGGCTTTTCACCGTGATTGTGATTGTTGTGTTGCTTGCTGTGCCGTCCGGCGCGGTTTCGCCCATTGGATTCCAAGTTACCGTAAATGTGTAATCTTTCGGAGCGTGGTCTGCGCCGTAGTTTAGCCCCGCCAGAAATTCTTTATCGAAAGTAATTGAATTTGTACCTGCGGTGTAATCGGCAGTTGTAATGCCGTTACCTGTGATTGATTTTACTGTATTGCCGTTCATTGCGACAGGGACAGCTAAATCTACGTCAGAGCCAAAAGTATATTCTCCGCTTGCTGTCGCCGCGCTGTCGTTGAATACAAGCACCCTGTCATAGTAAACCTGCGACACATTCCCTGCGACGTCCGTCACTTGAATGTACTGGAAACGCTTTTCTCTGGTTAAAATGCTTCGAGGTGTAGTATATGTCTGCCATGCTACGGCGGAAAAGTCCGTGATTAGTGCTGAGGCATGGTAATACTCGACTTTTGCAACGCCGGAAAGACTATCCGCGCCTTGAAATGTCACAGCTACCCCGTCCTTGAAGAACTGCATGGTACTTGAAAACGCCTTAAAACCGTCAGTATTGTACTGCACCTGCGCTGTCGGGGCGGTTTTGTCGATTTTGTAGGCTTCGGTTGCCTGTGCCGATATATCGCCTGTGTCAACGTCTCTAACCCATTCTCTTACATAAAATGTCGCACTGCCATCCGCTGTTTCGTCTGAATAGGTAATTTTATCGCTCCAAGTTTTACCGTCTTTGCTGATTTCATAGTCTTTGTCAAAACTACTCATTGCTGTAATTACGAAATCTCCGTTAGTCCAGCCGTTGTTTAACACCGTTGTTGTGTAGTGTGTGCCTTTTTCGGCTATGAAATAACTCGGCTCAATCTCGCCGTCCTCGAAAGGAGGCTGACCGCTTATTGTGTACTTCCACGAATCAGTACCTTCGATTCCGAAACCGGTCGCTGTGACTGTGTGCGTTCCTACATTGGAACTTGCGAAATTCACCGTGCCGTTCTTGACAGTTACGGTATCGCCGCCTATTACACCGTCCAAAGTCGGAGCGGTTGCGATTGTTGCGGCGGTACTGCCGCTGATAAATCCTCTGTTGCTCACCGTACCGTCTGCGTCCCATGTGAGTTGCTTCGGCGAGATTGTGAAATTTGCAGATGTACCGCTTCCCTGATGTGTGCCGCTTACGAGGGTTGCTATTACGCGGTACGTACCCGGCTCTGTGGGTTTCGTGGGAGAAACAAGGTAAATTTTGCTATTTAACGATTCTCCCTCGTAAGTATAAGTGAACGTGTCGCCGCCCTCGTCCGCTTCTGCGGTCGGGTTGCCGAGAGTTTCGCCGTAGGTGATACCGTCGGGAGGGGTTACTGTGACGGTGGTGGCAATAAGCGGCGTGTCTACATTCACACCAAATGCCGCCGTCGTAAACGTCACAGGTATACGCCCGCCTGCAAGCGTGCCCGTTACGGTGAGGGTGATGTCGTCATCGTCATACGTTCCCGCGAAAGTGACGGTTTTGTCTGCGTTTACCGTGTATTGTCCGGCGGTAAGCCCGTTTACCGTGATTGTGCCTACCACAAGCCCTGCCGGGAAGGTAGCGGTGACTTTGCCTTGGTAGGGGTCATCGTTCGGATTGTGGGCAGTGTCGTCATCGTTGGTCAGCGTAGGCGCGGCATCGAGTTGGAATAGGTTTGTGTCGGGGGTGAAGGCGGTGTTTGTACCGTCTGTTCTGAACTTAGCTCCGTTATTTCCGATGTAGTAGGCGGTTTGGGTGCCGTCTAGTTGTATGACAATCCTTCCATTGTCTATCGCGCCGCCGGTTACATAGATGGTGCTGCTGGATGCGGCCCTTACTATGTCAATAGTGCCATCGTTAATAGTAAGGACAGAACGTGCCTGTGCAGTTATTGACCTGACGTTGCCGCCGTTGACCACAACGGTCGAGTCTGCGTAAGCAACTATAGCTCTACTTTCAGAAGTATCGGGTATCGTTACCGTACCGCCGTTTATGGTAAGGGTAATAGTATTACCAATAGCTACGGCCATGCCCCGTGTTGCCTCAATATATCCGTCTTCGGCGATTTCCATCTCGCCCGCGCCACTTATATAGGTAAGCTCATCAGTATATGCCGTCATAGTTCCCGAATAATGCGCGTTCCATATGACTTTTTTACCGGACTCTATATTCAAGGTAAGCTTACTGTCCGCACTCGTGAACTTGCCCGTCACGGTGACTTCGTCGTTACCTGCAAGCGCGGCTGTGATTGCGGATTCTATGGCTGAAACGGTGGGGTCTTGCACTTTTACGTTGTTGACAAAAATTTCATGCGCTTCAAGTCTTATATATCCATAAGTATCACTCCATGTAAACGCGCCGCTTCCTGTCATTTCGGTAGGGGCGGTGTTGGTCGTGTTCGTCCAGTAGTCGTACACGCCCTCAACGGTTACAGTGCCGTCTGTGCCGCCGAATCCTGCGCCGATTGCGCTTGCGGTATCAGTCCCTGCTGTTGCGGTGATGTTACCGCCTGTTATATTAATCGTACCGCCGCCGCCTGTGTCGACGCCGTTTGAGCGGCCGCCGCCGATTCCCGCGGCGTAATCACCGCCTGTGCCGCGTATCGTGCCGCCGTTTATGGTAATCGTACCGCCGTTGCCTGCGTTGCCGCCGCCGATTCCCGTGCCGTATTGACCACCGTCGGCTGTTACATTGCCGTCGTTTATAGTGACAGTGCCGCCATTGCCGTATCTACCGCCGCCGATTCCCGCACCCCTATTGCCGCCTGTAGCAGTGACCTTGCCGCCGTTTATGGTGACACTGCCGCCACTGACTTGTGTACCGCCGCCGATACCCGCACCCATATTGCCGCCCGTGGCATTGATTTTACCGCTTTCTATAATCAGCGTTCCGCCGTTAGTATTAATCGCCGCACCATTGCTGTATGTTGGTTCTTCCGATGCGCGGTTTATAACTTCAAGCTCGCCTGTTTCGCCGACACTATCGTCCTTAATCGTCAATGTTACTCCGGTTTCAATTTTTATGCCATTAGAGCTTTGCCCAACCGAGTCGGGTATTTCGATTTTGAGTGTATGCCCGTTCAAGTCAAGAGTAAGGCTACGCTCGATTGTAAGTTGGGTCGCTCCGTCAATGTTGGCGGATAGCGTTATATCGTCTGTGCCACCCGAAGCCGCCGCGCTTTGTAAATCGGCGTAGTTGCCGACAGCGGTCACCGCCTGTACCGAAAACGGCATAGCGGGGATAATCGCGAGAGCAAGGGCGAAGGTAACTGCCCATGCGATAGTTTTTGTGAATGTTTTCTTGTTCATGATGTATGCTCCTTTAAATATTTTTTAACAGACTAAAACGCGAAAAGGCGGCTACCCTCACGTTTGCGGGGTAGTCGCCTTGAATATTATATGTAAAATTTGGCACACGGAAATAAAGCGGTATTAAGCCGCGAAGCGATTGATTGATTGATTGATTGATTGATTGATTGATTGATTGATTGATTGATTGATTGATTGATTGATTGATTGATTGATTGATTGATTGATTGATTGATTGATTGATTGATTGATTGATTGATTGATTGAT